>Ga0099825_1002006_pt1 | contig 26694 bp, 3 predicted proteins | sample SiratroredBW_FD_76838 | JGI IMG/M metagenome (GOLD analysis project Ga0099825, IMG submission 76838) | Root nodule microbial communities of legume samples collected from California, USA - Siratro red BW | ecosystem: Host-associated > Plants > Roots > Nodule | place: USA: California | collected... | reverse complement strand
TTAAAATTTAAAAAACAAAATTTATTTTTAATATTATTTTTATTTTTAATTTTTCAATCTTTTTTTGTATAATTTAAAAAAAAAAAAAAAAAAAACATCATCTACAACTCATGGAGATAACACAGTTTGATGACATAGTATAGTGAGTTTTTTAAAAAGAAGATCTTGTATATTTTCTTAATAAACATGCTTTCAATATAGATATACTAATTCACATAAATAAGACATATTTTTTTATGATCAAAATTAATGTTTTTCTAGATTCGTTTTATTTGGTTATGAAGACTAGATCATTAACATAAATAGTTTTAGGTAAGATTGATAGATCAGATTGTCTTATGACCAAATCATTTAACTTTAAAAACAAATTTACTTCTACAAGTATAACATGCTAGAAAATTCTTTTTTTTCTTCTATGGCGTTAGAAAATTTTAATTACTCAAAAAATGTATAGAATATTTGACTTTTATATTTGATTTAGTTATTTTAAAATTTTCACAATTTATGTTTTGTATAAGGTTATTCCTATTGTAAAATATGTAAAAATGTAAAATAGTCACATTAAAGTAAAAGCTTATTAATATAAAAATATAATTATTCGTGTCTTTATGGTTCTTTGAGATATAATTTTGAGTGTTTGGTGTATAAGAGTCCTGAATGACATGGATAACTATATTTGGTATATTAATGCTACAACCTCAAGTTTGTTTAACATTATTATTGCATTTGAGTTAATATCTTTTTCAAAACCTGGTTGGCTTCATCATAATTGTCCTTAAGACATTTAAATGAGTCAAGAAAAGAAGGTCTTTATAAACTATCTTTAATCTCAATTCATGATTGATATAGTATTAAATACCACAATAACAATATTTACAACTAAAATAAAAAATAAAAAAATAATATTTTAATTTTTTTCATAAACAGTACAAATATTTCTACATTAAACGAGATAAAATTGTAATAAAATAATTAAAATTTATATGGCTGGTGCAGAATTCAAATTTAAATTATATTGTCATTACAAAATATTTACTCTTTCAAATAATATGGATTAGAAAAATATAATTATTACAAATATCATATAAATATTATATTTTGCCTTGACATTTTAACGGATTCTAGATTAGTAATATAATTTATCTCTCAAACTCTCATCCCTCAATAATAAATCTGGGTAATGTGCTAGATACTTGTAATGAACATACAATAAAATATTAAAGGAAAACTTCCATAGTATTATAGAATTTCAAAAGAGAAGAGAGATAGAGAGAATTTCAAAAGAGAAGAGAGATAGAGAGAATTTCAAGAGTCAAGAGAGATAGAGAGAATTTCAAGAGTCAAGAGAGATAGAGAAAAGGTATTCTTTGCCTCCAACCCATTTTGATTCTTCCTCTTTGTTACTTGGTCATTCAATCATTATTCTCTTTAGTGTTGAGTCCCTTACAATTCCTCCTCCATTGAATCCAACCTCGTTTTGAAGGTTGAAATTAGGGTAATACTTTTGTATGACTAGTACATCTTCTCAAACCAAGTGACTTCTGTTTCAGGCATACATTCTCATTAGAGCAACACCTGTTATATATGTTGTCCACTTTTTAAAATCACCTGATGTCCATCACCTTTATTGGTTGAAGTAAGGGGCCTTTTTCATTGGTCAACAACGAGAATGGCATGTAAGATTACGATACATCTCCTTTAAATGGTTTCAAGGCTGACACGTGAAACATAGGGTTGAGTTTATAAGCGACATTTCTAATTCTCTCTATTATCTCGATCGGTCCAAAATATCTCATTGTCAGTTTCTGATTGTTCCTCAAAGCCAATGAGTGTTGCCTGTATGGTTACAACTTAACCACAACCAAATCACCTGTAGCAAATACAACTTAACCACAACCAAATCACCTGTAGCAAACCCCAGATGTCTTATGTTCTTATCAACTTGTTCCTTCATATGTATATGCACTCCTTTTTCTAAATTTTTCTTCAATTGGTGGGTCCCAAACATATACTATCTTGAAGGGAGTCATCCCTAAACTGCTATGGAAAGCAGTGTTATACCAGTATTCTGCCTAAGCCAATACTTTAGACCAATTCTTTGTATTCTGAAATGTGAGGCACCTCAAATATATTTCTAGACATTTGTTTAGTACCTCTGACTGGCCATCGGATTGTGGATGGTAAGCTGAAGACATCGCTAAAGAAGTGCCCTGTAATTTGAATAAATTTAAGCATTCCATGAAATTTGACAATATTATGCATGAACACCTCAGCCACTATTCTACTATTATAATATGTTTCCAGACCATATTTTGACAATTGGCCCACCATTACCATACTGTGAAACCAAAGAAATTTGACAACTTTATAATAAAATCCATAACTACATCCTCCCATGAAAGGCAACAATAGCAAAGAAAAAAAGAAAGCAAAATATGTGAAGAACAATCACTGTCCATATAGAACTTCAATGTAAGGTTGCTAAAATCTGCAACATGTGGTTCCAACGTTGCCAACCAAGAAACTTCCAGGATTAAATATGCTCGAGCTATAAGTAACAGAAAACCAGATAAATATAATACATGATTCTGTATTATTTTCACCTGTATATTATACTTTGAATTGAGGAGTCAGTTCAATTAGTAACTTAAAAAAATGAACAATTTGGGGTTGGATAAAATTATCATTAGTCACTGTCCACAACAATTTGTACCATCACACGTGTAGCATAAATTCTTTTCTCGTCTAATATGCATTTCTGCTGGAGTCATTCTCTTCACGCTTCCAGTGTTCACCACGTGAGACAAAGGTTTGGTGTTTGGTGTAAGAAGCATTGGAGGGAGGTTGTTGTTCTTGTTTTGATATTCTGATATATTTGAGTTGAACCTATTTGCAAGGGATATACCAGGGGCTTTTGTTAAATTCTGAATTTAATAAAGGTGTGAGTGAATGGTAGACTTCACTCACCGATGTTGTTTGGGATAACTTGAACAGAGTAGAACGTGGACATTCGTAAAATGAGTGACCAAACTCTATTTCCAAAGCTTTAGTAAAAAGTGTCCAGGATTGAAACGGGTTGGTTTTAAGCATCATTTTGGAACCATGGAACAACATCTTTGTCTATCTAAATAACAACAATGGTTAGGTATAGGCATTGATTCTCTGGTGTGTGGTAGTAATCAAAGAACTGTTTTGCTTTGAAGATCCATTATAAGACCTCACTACCATAGAAACGAGAAAAGAGTCTAGCTTGATGCTTCTGATTTGAAATGGTTGGTTGTACACTGCTCCTTTGCCTGAGTTCGAACCACCTTGTTTTTGTTTTTCGTACAAATCCACAATCGTGAGATCCAGTCTTGCAAGTTGTTTTGCGGTATTTTCTTTTCTTGTCATCCACACGGATCTGTTCAACTACTTCCAACATTTTCTTCATACCATTTTGGAGTTTCTTAAGGCCGATGTTTTCTGTCATGGTGGGAATGAAAGCACCAATGTAATGAAAGTACAATCATCACCACCACTGTATTGCGTTGTAGAATTCCAAGAAACAAGAGAGATAAAGATAGAATTTCAAGAGACAAGAGAAAATGTTATTCTCCTTTTTTCAACTCCACTATCTTAAATTCTGTAGTCATCCCATTTAAGAATACTTTTTCTTTGATCCCAACCTTTTGTTATCTATGGCAACAAATGTCCTTTGCTTCTAACCCACTTTACTTAGATCCTTTGATAATTCTTTTCTTTATTAGTGACTCCCTTACCATACCTTTCCAAAATTACACAAAAAGCAATGGATGATAAACCTCAAAGCCTTGGGCCGCCTAGAGAAGCGGGTCACCCGGAACCGGGTTAGCCGGTTTGATCCAACTTTTACCTGGTTTAATGACGTCATATCAATGTTACATTACATGCATAGAGGTCAGATACCTCACTCCACATGGCCATGTCATGCGTCTGGTTTCCAATTCAAGCAGCCGCACCATAACCAGTTTTAATAACTCCGTTATTATTAGTCAAATACCCAACCAGTTTTAATAACTGTATTGAATTTCCATATGTCTTTCATCATTTGTGTCCAGTCCACACTCCTGTCTTTAAATAAAATCTGAGGTTTTATTTATTTATTTATTAAAGTGGGGGCAGTTTTGAACATATATTACCTAAATGAGTAATTTTTTTTTAAATTACATATATAGATAATAAGTTGTTTGCTACTGCTTTATTTTGAATTTTATTAATTTATATTTTTGATATATTAATTTTCTTATAATCTCATCATTGTTAATTTTTACTAAATCGACTATATTATGTCTTATTTTTTAATAATTTTGCAATTGTTAATTTTAAAAAATTTAACTAGTATGTCTTATTTTCGTTATAAATAATTTTTTTAGTAATCAGTTCACCGTTTATTTATAGAAAAATAATGTTTTTCTTTTTTATACCTTGTTATTAAAATGTAATAAAAATAAGATTTTAAGAATATAAATATTCATTAATACCAAGATAATATAAGTTTTATATATATTTTCCACTTTTACATATCTTTGTCTATTTTTTCTCCACAAAGATACTTATAGAAATATAATAACTAACCTTGTCTGAAAAATTAGAAGTAATAAAAAGTAATTAAAGTAAGAAAAATCTTTTAAAACGATAGATTAAGACAAATCATATCATTATCTTCATTTCATAAACTTAAGTTCTTAACTATTTTCTATTTTCCAGATTCAATTTCGTGAAAAGATGGCGCTAAGTTTTTGTTCTTTTCATTCCGTGGAAAATTCACTCGGTTCTCATTCTAACCTAAAAGAAAAACATTGCTAATAGGGTGGGAATTTTTCAATTGCCACCTGGCGCTGTTTTGAAGTTTGACTTGAAAAACAAAACAAAAGAAAACATGTTTTATGTTTGCGAATCTATGTTTTGGTTTTGTTTTGAAGTTTACCGCCAGCAAAAAATATCATAAAATTTGAGCATTTGAGAACGAAATTGAAAAAGCAAGAACAATCAAATTGTGAATTGTTTTTGCATCCCCTCCTTTTCTTTCATTCTCCCCCCATTTTCAAACAAAAAACAATGTTTAAATCTCGCCTTTCACTGTCATTTTCCCTTCACCATCCAACTCCCTCTCTTCCCTTCTTCTCAGAACCTCAACAATGGAGACCATTCTATCACACTATCAGAGCAACAACAAAGAGAATGTCCCTCCAATCAACACCGTTTCCCAAAAGAAGAGAAACCCAGTTCCTTCCATGGCCCCTTCTTTCAAGAGGAACGCTAAGAGGAAGATGAAGAGGGTCCCACTTGCTGATATAACAAATCTCTTCAATATCTTTGCTCAGGAACAAACTCAACAAATTTGGGTTGCTCCTTCTGATTCAATTTTGCTTCCGCCCAATTCTCGAAGAAAAACAGGGTTTATGCTTCCTGACTCCAAATCGCTCAGATTAGGGTTCAGATAATTTTATATATATTTTCCTTTTGTTACATAGTTTTTTATGTCAGGAACAAGATTGCTGCAATTGGATTCCCAAACTGAATAATGAAATTGCAGATTTGTGTTCTTGGTCTTCATTGATTATAGTCTAGACATCTGTAATCAAATAATTATTTTTTAAAATTACAGAGATTGGAAAAACAATAAGCAAAGCTATTTTTTTTCCTTTTGCCAATTGGTGCTGTTAGCATTTATGATTCTTGCATGTTTACTTGCTCTCATTGAAAGGATGCTTTTTAATAATTATTTTTTTATCAATACATTTAATCCTTCTTAACAATTGTGATTTTATAGTGTTGGTTCTGTTCTGGTTGTAATTATTTTGTGAATAAACTAAATTGCAATAGTGCACAAAAGAGTCTTGTTATTTAGCCAATGGGATTAGTTGTGATTAAAACTAAGAAATTGTTAATTTTTCACCGTTTCAGGTAATCATAAATTAATTTTAGGAGAATTTTTGATAGGTTAATTACTTATTGATTAATTTTAACTTTATAATGATAATTTTTTATTAATGAATTAAATTCCGATTTAAGATTTCAGCATAAGGTTAACAAATTAAACCCCCAATTTGGGAATTTCTGCTGAACACAGGTCAGTTGCTGCATCTCACCTCATGACCGTCTCTTTGCCTAACCCAAAACAAAGCCAAGGCTATTTTTTATTTTTTATTTTTTTAACTTTTCACGGATAATCTAAAATGTAATGGAGGATATATTTTTAAAAATTTCAATATATGAGTTAATTGCGTTTTGGAATAGGATTTTTAATGAAAAAATCGTATTTTTTTTTTAAATATGCTGAAATCTTATTTGAAAATATGATTTCACTTTTAAAGAAAAAGTTAACTCTCACTTTCTAAAGCTAACTTTATTTTTTTAAAGGTTGAGTTGTATTTTAAAATTTGACTTTTATTATTTTAAAAATATTATAAAAATAGGTTAAATTTCAAAAAATGTATCTGATTAATTTAAAAAATTATATTTATTAATTTAGAAAATAAAGTTACCTTAAAATATGATATATATTTTATATGTCATATTTTAAAAGACAATTATTTACTAGAAATTATGTTTTAAAATATAGTTTATTTGCATACATTTTTTAAAATTTATTTATCTCGATAAATTTTTAACAATGGATATTTACTCAGGATATTTTACTTTTAGGTAATTTTTTTGTTACCCATTAATTACTTTCGTAGGTAACAAAAATAACTTTACCTTAATATTTTCTATGAATTTAGATTTATATTTAGTTTCAAGTTATTTATTGCTTTTTCTTTGAATAAATAATGATATTTATTCACCAAAAATTTTTATATCTCAAAATTTACATAGTAAGATCTAATTTGTATTTTTTTCAATACCTAAAATATCTTGCATGACTCTTTCTACCACACTTTCTTTTATTTATTTTTAATTTTTAAAATATCTTTCAATGACCACATTTCTCTCCTATGGCCTCTTATAACTCTTCTTAAGAACTATTAATATCATTGAGTCATTACTTCTAAATTCCCATCAACTTTTTTAAAAATTCTAATGTTTTTTTTGTTCGCTTAATATGAATCCTCCTACTCCTCACTCTTACTCTTATGTTATTTATTTCTTTTTCTTCTATCTCACTTTTCTGCTAATCTCATTAACAAAGATAATAATAACCTTAGCTTCTTCAAAAATAAGTTCTATATAATCATCACTATTTCACGGATAACATTATTTATAACAATTTTAGGGACATATTTGAGATCTACAAGTAATTTATTTTTTCGCATATTACATTAAAATTGTTGTGTTTTAGAATATCTTTAATTTAAAATATATTTTCTTTTTATTGAAAAATATTATTTTAATCATACAATCATAAAAAATTGGTTTATTGGGTCAAGATCTTTATCGAAATATATAAGTTAACATTCTAGAGATTTCATAAGAAAATATGATTTGATATACTATCTTCGACTTATTATAAATCTTCATCTTATATCTTACACTTTCTCTAATATAAATTTCATATATCTTGTATCTTTTCTAATATGAATATCATAAAAGCATCATTTATAACTCATAAAGATAAGACAGTCTAATAACATAATATAGGGTGAGTTTTCTAAAAAGATATTTTTATATATATTTTTTTAATAAAGATGCTTTCAATATAGATATACTAGTTCAAATATTTTATATCATATATATATATATATATATATATATATATATATATATATATTTATATTTTGCCTTCACATTTTAACCAACAATCTAATATAACTTTTTGCAGAACAGAAACCAATGGATAATAAACATCAAAGCCTTGGGCCGCCTAGAGAAGCGGGTCACCCGGAACCGGGTTAGCCGGTTTGATCCGACTTTACCTGGTTTAATGACGTCATATCAATGTTACATGTCACGAGTCTGGTTTCCTATTCAAGCAGCTGCCCAAAACCAGTTTTGATAGCTGTGTTATTATTAGAGTCAATTACCTAACCAGTTTTAATAACTATAAATCTTCTATAAACCACGTTGAATTTTCATATATCATTCATCATTTGTGTCCAGTACACATTAAAATCTGAGCATTTTTTTTTTATTAAAGTGGGGGCAGTTTTGAACATATTACCTAAATGAGTATTTTTTTTTTAAATTAAGTATTAAAAATATGAAATATTAAAAAACTTGCACGTAAGTCTCAATAAGACTAGGTCCACCATTATTATCCAAAGCAGAAGTACTGAACTTTATAACCAAATTAAATCATATTCTATGGATTTTTTTTACAAGTTTAGTGCAATTTTGCACTTTTATTAAGTGAACGAGTAAAAAAGAAAATTAATTCCATAAATGTAAGTTGTGCTTAAATGAACGATTTTCTTCTGTTTTCGGTGAAGTTGTATTTCTAAACATGACATCTATTTTTTTAATTGTTTTTCTAAAATCGTATTTACAAGTTTGTTTTTTTTTTTTTTTTATTTTAAATTCTTGTTGTAGGAGGGTGTATTTAGTAATAACATAATATGTGTTTAGCAATATGAATATTTTTTTATTTTTTATCGTATAAATCTGAAGGTGGTTCAATAGAATAATTAAGGTGTAAAAAATGTAAGGTTGTATAAAATTGTGAGGACTTTCTTCATTTATCAAAACCTAAAAGACTACAACATAAATATTACCCTTAAAATTAATAATATATCTGCATCAAATGATCCCTTAGTATGCATAAAAAGAGAGGATAATATAACAGTGATAAGTGTTAGAATGAAAAAGGGCTATAATGATACTTGGTATGTTAGATTTTGAAGATGAAGGAAAACATTATAAGTGTCGACTCTAAAAGAAAATTTTCTCGTTATAATTTTAGTTAGTGAAACAACATCTATTAAAGATTATGGTGACTATGTAATTAGTTCTATGTAAATTTCAGTTTTCAAGCCACTCATAAATAATTTAACAAAGCATCATCGATGATTTCTTCAATCGGGATTGATAGACTCATGAACTATGTATAGTAGAATAGACTTATCCCTCTCCAAAATGTGATAAAAAGAATACGAAAATACACACCATGTTATGTTAATGCTAAATATACCTTCTTACAACAAAAATTTAAAAAAAAATAGAAAACGTGATTATAAAAACTATTTTGGAAAAAGATTGATTTTTTCTAAAAATAAAAAAAAATAGAAAACGTGTTTATAAAAACGATTTTGGAAAAAGATTAATTTTTTTAGAAAAAATAGAAATCACTTCAAATGCAAAAAAATAAAAATAAAATCAACAATTGTATTTTCAAACACAACTTCAATAAAGAAAAAAAATATATTTTTAATTGAGAAATTGTGCTTCAAAACACAATTTTTTTTTATAACAAAGAAAAAGTCTCTTTAAACATACTTACCCATTTATATAATTAAATTATTTTTACCAACTTCTATAATAAAAAGCAAAATTGCGCGAGATTTGTAAAAAAACCTCATCTATGAGATAAATATACGTCCCAACTTACAACAGACCACGTATTATGCCATCAAGCTAGATTAATACTAATTACTTCATTCTCAGACATGCTTTAAGATTTATAAACTAGTACGAGAGAGAATATATAATCAAAACTGCACCTTACAGTATTTCAATGCACCTAATAACATTAATTCAATGTCAGAAATATACATATCAATTGACTCAACCCTTTCAATAATGCTCAGTCAAAACTACTCCTTGACACTTCTATTCTTCGACTACTAACTCAATTTCGGAAGCTAGTTCAATAGAGATAATTACTTGGGTCTAATATAATGTTTATCTGACCATGGTTTTAAACATCGATGGTCTAATATTAAAGTTGGAATGGAATTACTTTAATATCATAAGGATTCAAAGTGGTTTGAGTTTCATTAAATGTGTTTATATGGACTATTGAAATGTTAAATGTGGTTTGATTTTGGAGCTGGAGCGTGTCGGAGTTTTCTGTCAGATTATTTTTATTTTGGGGTTGATTTAGAAGCATTTACTCTTTCATAAATACATTCTGCTTACAAAAAAAGCGTCAATATGCATTGCATATCAAATTATCCGAAACATGTTGATTGGATATCATAAGATTGACATTCATCACTCCAACATTATCTTCTTAACACATGCTACATGTTTTTTGTTTTAAATATTAATAAATGCTACATTGTAATAATATTCCGAATAGTGAAAAATTTAGATAGCTCTCTTCGTCTCAAGTTGTTGGCTCCAATCCTCCGCAATGAATAAGGTTAACTGTTCTAAGCAGATTAAGATTGATAATTAATTAATTAATAAAACAATAACCACATTCCATTAACGCTAAACCAAATACATTTGTTTGACCTGGAAGCTGTCTCAAGCGATGGCAAAATGACACACTCATTTTGGCTTTCAATGATTTTAAAATCATAATGCTGCCCTATTCATGACCCAAATGAAATGACGGCATCAAAGAACTTAATAGGCGCAAAATGTGGAAACTTTGAATTTTCCACTCTAAGATAATCATATATGAATATCTGGCTTCAATTATGCTTTGACTTTCGCAGCTTACGTAATATATATCAGCCACATAAGCTACGTATAGTGTGACAGATACAAAGATTCCATATAAGTGCAAAAGATTCAAACTGATAGGTGCAGCTACCACTTTTATTTGCACCAAGTAAGTGGACAAATTAAGAACATGGTTGACATCAAATTGCATTTAACATTAATGCTTATAGCACTAATATTAATGAAAAGTATTTAACATAAAACTCAGAAGATCACAAGCGCAGCAAAATAAAAACTGCGAACCAATCGCCGTTACTTGCTATACATAGGAGCTAAGAATCACAGGGTCCGATCAGCATTTCTGTTACATCGCTGGCAGCATCAACTAAAGACCAACCACATTTGTTTCCTTTTATTTATCATAGTCCAATGTCTAGTGGTTATTCATTCATGGTTCTATAATATACAAACAAAGAACATGAGGAAAAAAACTTTATGAGTCAGCAAATGCCGGTGTGGGATATTCATTATCCGATATCAAGTGTTCATTTTGCGCTTTGCATGGGCAAGTGGGAATTGAATATTCGGCAAGCCATGCTTTAACATTGCAAAAGTGGTGGCAACTTAACGTATATAGATCATCGTATATAGTGATGCAAACTCCAAGTTCTGTCATATTTATTCATCATGGTTTTTTCTTCCTATAAACTAATACGATTATGCTGACATAGTTATTCAAATATTAGTCTGCACTGCCATAACAAAACTCTGCAACGTCATGATTTCTTCAATGATAATAATATTATCCATTGTGCTAAACATGGCATCACTGCCTAATGCGTAACGTCATTTTCTTCAACTAATTCATCAAAGTATAGTTTTAAACTTGGTGGTAAAATAATATATATAATACCAACTTATTCTAAAAATATATTTTAAAAGGGCAACTTTTTCCTATTTGCATTCTATTTTGTATTAAAGTTTATAGTCAACAATTCTTCCATACTTAAATTCCATCCAATCCATATCTATTTTAGAAAAACAAGTATATAAATGAATTTAGTGGGTTGGATTATTATGATTAAAGAAGGGTTATGATCTATCTATGTTTTTCATAACCAATTGAACTATTAAATTATTAAAATTGGTTTACGTGATTTTTTAAAAGGTGTTCCTTCCTCCTATTGCTATTGAAAACCCAGTTATTTTTGCAATGTAATCTGTATAAAATTCTATTAAGCTCACGCAACAGTCTTTTAAATTTAATAAATTGTCTTATATAATTAAATGCATTATTATATTAATTTATATAATATATTAAATTATATATTTATTTCATTTTTTAAATATTAAACATGTTCACATAAAATTCGAACTTAATCACAGGTTTTTTAAATCATAACCATGTCATTTCGCAGGGTCTTTTCGTCTCGTAATAGGAAATTTAATTAAATTCAAACCTTTATAAATATAATTAATATCATTGTTATAATAAATGTTCATTACATATCGTCATTTTGATAAAATTAATAATGCTTAAGTATCAAAATATCTGTAAATATTCACTACTTATTTTACAAAATATCAACACATTAGAGAGTCAGGTCACTATCTTCTAATCTTAATTATACCTTGTTTAACATGGAATGCACTTCAATCAACATGCTCTAATATTAAATTAAAGTCAATAATTCTATTTAAACACGTCACTGATGTATATTGTATACGAAGATCAAATGTACAATCTTTCTGAGCTGCATATTTATTAGCCACACTTTTCACTCTATTAATGAAATTTATTAGTTTTTGCAATAAAGAAAGATAGTGAGCTCTCTGTAAACAAAGTCATGTCTAATATAGAAAATGTCAGTCATTAGATATATTTTAATCTGCCAGTAAAATATTCGACTCTATGTATTTTTTAAATATATTTTTCGTTGTGGAACCATTATGGTTTCATTTATTATTTCATCTTTTTACCTTACCAAACAAATTATTGCAGAATATAATTTCTCTTGGAATACTCCAAATTTTGAGTACTTTTGGCCTAACGGATCTTGAAGTTGTTTATAGGTGAAAATCGAATTGCCACATTAAAATTTTCCACCCAAGCATGTACTCTTTTTCGGTTCGCCACACTTGTTTCGATGAGCCACATTCGGAGAACGATACTAGGAGCTATTGATTGTATAGAGAATATACTATATGATATAATATGTATAATTAACTAAAATTTAAAATATATATATATATATATATATATATATATAATACATATATTTATTAGAAAATTTAAGTATAACTTTGAGTAAAAATATGAGACTTGAGTAAAATACAAGAAGGAAGAAGATTTATAAATATAATTTTTTAAGATTTTAGATTAGAGGAGTGAAATTTTTTTCAGTGTATTCTCTTTCAGAAAATCAGAATCATATCAGATTGATGGTTTATTTTGGTAATTGATTGAGACAAATTCAGTATAATTTTTTTTAAATCGATTGAGTATAGTATGAATGAAGAGTTTTCTGTATCAAAAAATTTAATTTGTAACTAGTGTCTTAATTTCTTATCTAGGTTGATTTATGATTTGTTACTACTAATTAGTGCCCTCTATTATCCATGTAAATATAAATCATGTTGTTAATTTAAATTTTTTGTTTGAGACTATAACTTTACACTTTATTTATGGCATGGATCTTTTAATTTGCAAATTTATGCATGCTTACTGAGAATAGTAGGAATTCAGAAACTAGAAAAACACAAAAAAGGGTTTCTGAATGGCCTTTGGAACCTCTATAAGGAAAAAGTTTGGTGGAATATATAACCTTCTAGACTTTGAAGGGTCTTATAGTGTTAGTTCTCTCAGTGGACACCTCAAATCAAAATTTATATTGTGGTTAGATATTATTATGCATTTATTTTGAAATATTGGACAAAAATATTGATGTCAGAACCCTAAGTACTAGAAGACAAATACATATACATTGGATCAATACGTCATTTTATTCCAATGCTTTTTCGTGTTTGTGCCTCACATGTTAATGTTTACACACATTCTTTTACCACGTGTCTCGAGTCTTAGCATGCTCATACGAATTTTTTGCGGCATACTAAAATAAAATAAAACGTGATTTTCATATATTTAAGAAATTAATAAACTATATATATATATATATATATATATATAACTTTCATCATTTTGTAACGAATATCTTTTTCTTATTTCAAAAACAAAAGATCAAATTAAAAAAAATGACACTTTTCAACTCTTACTAATGGTAAAACTATTCCACTTTCGTGCACAAGTCAAATGCTTCCTATTGCAGTAATGGTTCTGAATCATCTCCATCTTATCCTTCTTGAAATGAAACAAACTAGATAAAGCATATAATTTCTTGACAATAACCACGTTAAATCAAACAAAACCAAAGCAAGAACACAAATATTATATTTAAATTGAGGTTTGATTTAAATATTGAAAAGGGGCATGGAGTGTACATACTATATAAACACGTCTAGATATACTCATTTGGAATCCATTAAGCTAGCTTGAAGGCTTGGGGAAAATGGCCAACTCAAAGCAAGTACTAGTATGCCTAATTCTGTTGGTGCTTTTATTTGGCAAGTTTGAAAGTCGTCCACTTGAGGGAGTCATGGAGAAGAAGAAGACCCCACTTCAACATTTTTCACAACAATTGGTTCAAAAATCACAACTTCTGAAGGCAAGTTTTCCAAAAACATGGCGTTTTGCAAATCCTACTGTCTCCAAAAGGCTAAGCCCTGGAGGACCTGACCCCAAACATCATTGACTCATTTTTGTTTCCTTTTATTTAAATATGTTTTTAATTATTGTAAAATGAGTGGATTTTGATTCTAGTTCTCACAATTGTTTTTTTTTTTTTGTTTTAATTTCTCTGGAATTAAAGATTACTTTTTTTTATCTCTACTATTATATAATATTAATTATGCGTAGAACAAATATTAAACAGTCATTCTAAAGTAACAATGTTAATGTTATAATACAAGGTATTCTTAAAATATATAAAATAAATGTTATTATTTTATTTTAAAATAAATATAAGAGACTAAAAATAATAATTTAAAATTTTAGAAAAATGAAAAAGAAATATTTAGTAGAGACTACAATTAAAGTTTACATATTTTATAAGAACTAAAAAAAATTATTCCAAATTTTATAAAGATAGAAAAATATAGGAATTAAAATCAATCTCAATAATGTTTCAAAAAAAAATATTTAAATTTTTTTCTTTTAGTGTTTTAATATTTCCACGCTATTTTTTTACTGGTCATTGAAACAAAAATTACTAAAAAACAGTATATTATGATTATTTTCACATTAATTACTAAAAGTCGGTATATTATGGTTATTTTCACATTAATTATTATAAAATAGTATGAATATTATAAATATTAGAGATCAGCCACTCCATTATACAAAATATTATTTTATGTACATTAATTTATAGAGAGATCATGTGTAGAGTGTAAACAGTTGACCATTGGTTGTTTACACATTGATTACCGATACAGCAATGTGTTCAAAGATGGTTTGTCCATAGTGTAGAACATGTTTCTAAAAAAATTTGAAATGAGTATAAAAAATTATACTAGATGCTCAAGAGTTATGATGTGGTTATTTGTGTGTAGCAAGGCTTGGACAGTTACAAATTTAAATTGGTAAACTACTTTTGCATTAATGAAAATGATTGAACATGTTTTATTTTTTTATTTTTTTTATTTTTTTTCTTTTATGTTCATTGCTCACCTTTAAAATTATTTATAATATAATTTAGATGAGAAGGTAAGATTGAGCGTATCAATCTATTAAGTGAATTTAAAATATTAGTAAATAAAAATATTTTGTTGTTAAGTAAAAAAATAGGTGTAAGTGGCTGAAATTGTTGAAAGTGGAGAAAATAATTCTAAATACTTTAGGATTTAGATGGAAGAGAATTGAAAGTAAATTAAAGGGAATAGAAGTAAAAAAAAATGGTGTAAGGATCTAAATATTAAACAAGTGGTACATGAATATTTTAGTAATAGGTTTGGTGGTATGAGGACTAATATTATTGAGTTAACAATATTAAATTCCTAAAATTATTAGAAGAAAAACATATGAAGTTATTATGCCGAAATGGTGATGCAATGTGGGAGTACAAATTACTCAGGGTTAGAGGGTTTTAATTTTTAATTTATAAAGAATAACTAGGATACAATCAAATATGATATAATCCAAGTTGTGAACTGCTTTTAAGATTTAGGAATAATTTGGAGGAGGTGTAATGCATCATTTATATCTTTAGTATCAAAAAAGAAAAAATTCAATTGGATTTGATGCATTCAGACCTATTTCATTAGTCAAATATGTGTTTAAGATTATTTTTAAGATATTAGCTAACATGTTGAAAGCAGTGCTTCCTAGAATTATTGATAGTTCACAAGTTAGTTTTTCTTAAAGAAAGAGATATGTTAGATAGTATCCTAGTAGCTAATGAAGTTGTAGAAGAGAGTAGGAGAAGTAAGAAGAGTGTGATTGTAGTCAAAGTGGGTTATAAAAAGTCTACAACTTGATAAATTGGCAATTCATGTACTATATGATAGGTATGTTGTGGATAATGACTTGTATGGTATCAATTACATTATCTGTGTTGGTTAATGAAAGTCTTACTTAGTGAATAAAATCAACTAGAGGACTTAGACAATGTGACCCAAAGGTTCCATTTCTATTTCTAATTGTAGCATAAGGATTAGTAAGGATGGTAAGACAAATTATTAAGAATCAATTATTTCATGAAGTGAGGGTATAGGAGAATAGAGTGATGGTAGATTTAATTCAGTTTGCAAATGATACTCTTTTTCTATGTGAGGAAAGATAAAAAATATCATGGTTATAAAAAGTGTGTTTAGGGTGTTTTGATACATCATCTATTATAGTTAATGAAAATCTTACTAAAGTCAACTAGAGGACTTAGATAAGGTGACCCAAAGGTCCAATTTCTATTTTTAATTTTAGTAGAAGGATTAGGAAGGATGATAAGGCAAGCTACTAAGAATCAATTATTCTATGGAATAAGGGTAGAGGAGAACAGAATGATGGTAAATTTATTTCAGTTTGCAAATAATACTCTTTCTCTATGTGAGGCAAAGATAAAAAAAAATCATGGTTATAAAAAGTGTGTTGAGTTAATATCAAGATTAGGATTAACAACCATAAAAGTAAAATAAAAAGGATAGGGATAAACAAGGACATATTGTAAAATTATGCTTCGGTCCTAAATTATAGTAGTCACATGTCAATTCATTTTAAGTACTTGGGAATGTCATTAAGGGGAAATCCAATAAAGAAATAGTTGTGGGTAGAGATGGTGGAGAAAATAGAAAAAAGTTAAATAGTTGGAAGGGTAAGACATTACTAAAAGTATATGCAACACGGTTACAAAAATACAAAATACAAAGGAGCTTTTTGTGGCGTGTAGTGATCAGAAGATAGGAAGTTAGCCTGGATTAAATGGGAAAATTTGTGCAAATCCAAAGATGAAGGAGGGCTTGGTTTAAGAGATATTGAAAAATTTAATTTGATCCTTTTGGCAAAATAGAAGTGAAGGTTAGGAGTGGAAAATCATGATTGATGGAAGAACATTCTAGAAGATTGGTTTGATAAGGATAGAATGAAAGTTTGGTGCAGGTGATAAAATCAAATTTTGGGAGGATTCATGGATTGGGGGAAGACCACTAGATTACATATTTATCAAATTATATACAAGATCAAAATATAAGAGATAAAATTATTAGAATTGACAAATTTGGACTTTAAATTGGTGTCACTGATCTTGATGGACTATGTCACATGACTTTCAAGTCTGTCAAGTTTTTTTAGCTAAGATCACAATAATTAGTACCTTTCCCAACAAAAGAAAGGAAGTCCGTTGAGTAATTCAAGTTGACTCATCTGTTGTTAGTTAGTCTTGGATGGGTTGGTTGGTAGGAATTAGGTTATGTTATTGCTGATTTAGTATGTGGGACAATAAATGAGTGGAAAGTGTAACATTACACTTTTTGTAGTTAGATGATATGAAGTTAATATGGTATAACTAACAGAAAAATCTAATCTGTCTTTTGTAGTTTATTTATGTATATTTCAAGTCATAGGTACACTATAACAACACTAATGTATTGTGTAAATTCAGCTAACTATACAAGGAGAAGTAGAGTACATGTATAAATGAATTAATTGAGATGTTAAAAATTAGTAGGATGGCATAACACAAGGGGATGAGAAATAATTAACTACTATTATGACTAGAACAATCACAATATTACTATTTGTAAACAATGAAATTAAAAGATTGTTTGTAAGTGAGAACTCTAACATCTAAAAAAATAGAGAAAACTATTAACAATATAATATGCACAAATTCGAACATTTATAAGTACAAGATGTGAAAGGTTATCCATGTATTAGTTTTGTTTGATATTTTGTAAATATTTTGTGAAAGGTTGGACCATTCCAACTGATCCATATACTTTATATATTTTATTAGTAAAAAAAAAATAAGATATTAAGAAACTTACATAATCTTATTATCATATATTATGTTATCATACGTTAATATTGTATTTTTTATAATTTTTGCTCTAATGATAAGTTTTAATAAAAATTGATATCTTTCTAATTTTTTATTTATATTTTAATTTTTACAACTTAAAAATTTAATTTAATTACTAAAATATTTATGATTAAGATCCAAATTCTTAAATAAAATCTAGGTATTAACTTTAATAATCCCATCATATTACATAATTAAGCTTACTCCATCTTAAATCTTTTTATAAGATTTGATATTTAAATTTAAGATGTTTATTAAAACCTAATAGTGTATCGTTTCTCTATATATCTTTAGTAAGTCTAAAAAAATATCCTCCACATGTGTGGTATAATTAATTTTGGATTTTGGTATAATCCATAAATTCGTATAAATTCAGAGAGATTATGGATCTTACAATATCTAAATAGCATGGAAATGGATATTTTTGAACCCTGGTGAGAAATAGATTTACAAATAAATACACTCGAGACTTGCAGACTCATAATAGTATTTTTATAATTATTTAACATATATTCATTCTAAAATTTTGGAATTTTTACCGTTTAAAAAGTATTATAAAATTTTATTTTTATTTTTATTTTATTTTAAATAAATAAAATTATGTTAATGGTTTGTTGAAAGGATAAGATAAAATCAATAAAATAAGATCAAGAGAAAAAAATTTGATAAAATAATATAATAGGAATTCATAGATAAAAGGAAAAGTCCATTAATTTCCCAATAAAATTTTTATAAAAAAACCTAGGAGTCACATAACTTTTACAGGCAAAATAAATTCAAGACTTTCATAGCTACCACTAAAAGATATCTCTAAACATTTAACATATTGACTTTTATCTATTTAAAATTGTTCTATAGTAAAAAAATAGTGACTGATTTTTCTGTGTTAGAATTGAGTAACTCAAACTCAAAATTAGATACTAGAGTTTGAATCTACGTAGATTTGTTTCTTTTATTTTATTATTATATATGTTTAATTCTTATATTAGTTTAATCATATTTTACTTGTTTAGTGGATATTTGACTTGTATTAAAAAATGATTTTAAATATGGAATATTACTAGTAACACTTGATTTGAATTAATATCATGAATAAAATGATTTTAACTAAACATCTTTAAAAAAACTTTTTATCTGATTAATTGAGATTATAATTAATCATTTAGATTCATTTAATTAAAGAAATTGATATTTGAATAATTTAATTAATTGATAATATAATTTAAATTGATCAAAGATTAATTTATTTTAAAATAATTTGTATAAGATAAATATTTTCATATAACAATGTATTACATTTCTTAATCTGATAATAAATCTTTTAGACAACAAATTCCACTTAAATTGTCAAATAAATTCAGAAATCTTTAGGATAATTAATAGAAAAATATTTATTAAGTATAACATAAAATTATTAGAATTAAAATATAATAATTAATCTTCTCTATAAAAATATTAATAACGATAGATGATGATATTCTTATAAAGATATGTTAATCCTAGATTCATCAAGAAAATATTAAAAAATATAAAATATTTTGTATGTATTCGTATTAAAATAAGTGCAAAAAAAATAATCAAGAAATTTATGATCAGATTGATATTAGATGACATCCTTTATTCCAATGCAAATATCAAATATGCAAATATAAACATTCATCAGTCATTAAAATATTCACAGTCATGATCTGCTTAGCATGTGATGTTTAAACTATATATCAAATCATTGGTAAAAGAGAGTGGGGTGTCATTAGTTGTTGTAAGACAGAAAATCTTTTATTATTAAAAACTATTCTAGTTTTATTAAGAAAAAAGTTTGCTTTAAAGTTATTCTTAATTTTTTGCATTTTAATTTTAATTTTAATCTTTTTATGTTGACAAAATATTGAGACAAAATTAAGTGTTAACAACACCAATTTAAGGAATTTGACCATCAAGATGTTAACAACATCAATTCAAGGAATTTGACCATCAAGATGTTATGGCCGCATTAAGAATCTTCAACATAAAGAAGAAGATGCATCAAGTGAGATATGAATACTTGTGTTTTGAAGAAACAATTTACACCCATTTCAGAAAACAATTCAAATTATTAACTTGTTGAGCTCAAGACCAATATATTAATATATTTTGTCTTGTATTGAAAAATTGATTTTGATGACCAATTAACAATTGACCAGGAAGGTAACAGGGCTTCAATATTCTTATTTTATTTTCATCTTATTTTCTTTCCAAAATTTTCTTAGTTATTTTTATTTTCTAATAACTTTTTTTTTGCTTTGTTTTATATTTTTTGTATTTTTTTAAAATTATTTTTTAAAATGTTTCATGTATTATGTTAGCATGAAAATTTATGAAATGTGAATGTACTTATTCAAAAGCTAATTTGAAGCATTTATTTAGATGTAACTAATGGATTTGACTTCATCTTATATAAAAATTAAACAGTTATAATTTATGCATGCCATTTTAGTGATTTGAAATTCTAAATTTATAATATTTTCATTATTTTTCATATAAATGATGTTGCTTCAATATCTTTAATTACATGATTAAATGTGTGAGGAAAAGATCAAAGCATTTCTTATTTTGATTTATAACCATTAAGCCAAAAAATTCAACCTATCATTAATTATTCTTTGCTAGTCTTTAGCTAAATAACTTTTTCTTAAACCTTTGAACCTAATAGCATTAGTTAATATAAAATAATTGGGATGAGTGTTTATCTCACTTATCAAAAAAGGAAAAATATTAGATATCTCAAACAGAAAAAAAAATTAATGCCCTTTTATTTTTTAAGGGGTGAATTGATTAACTAGAAAAATTACTTTTTTTCAACTAAGAAAGACTTAATTGATCCTTGCATATGGTCAAGGATTTAACAATGGTAATAGAACATATTTTCCAAACTTTTGGATTTTTATTGTAAAAAAAAGTATTTTAGGTTTTTTATCTTTTATTTTATATAATAATAAATGAAGTAATTTTGATTTGTTTTGAAAGCATGAGATGAAACATATAAAATAATGTCAATATATAAGATTCATAGAGTAATATCATAGAAACTTCAAATATAAGAAAAATTGTTAGTATCTTTGATAATAGAATTCCCATAAATGAAGATCTAAGGAGAGTTACATGACTTCAGCTAGACATAATATATCAAAAACTCTTAAAAGTGATAGTTAGAAAATATTTCTTAAAACCTAAATCACACACAAAGCGTCATCCATTGAAAATTTTTCTCTGGTCAGAATATCTTTGTAATTGTTAGATGTAATAAAACTTAAACTTGTATAAATACTTGATTTTTAATTATCAAAAGTTTATTTCGTTATATTGTTCTTCTTTATACTTAAAGTTTGTATTAATTTGATCATTTTTTTGTTTAATTGAAATTTGATTTAAATTAGATTTTTTTTAACCTATAATGTTGTGAAGAACACCTAATTTAAATTAGTGATAAGAATAAATTGATTTTAATTAGACATATTTAAAAATTCTTGATTGGTACGATAATTGGTTGATTATAATTAGTTAGGCATTGATATTATAATCAATCAATTCAAGTTCACTTGGTTAAGAAATTAAGATTCAAATAATTTAATGAATTAATAATATGATTGAGATTTATCAAGATAAGTTTATTTTAAATAATTTACACGAATGATGGTTTTATGAAACACAACCCTAAATTTTGTCTTTAACTTTATTATTTTCATTTATCTTTATCTTTTATGTCTACCTTTTTAATTTTAAAGCAGAATAATATATGTACCTTTGAATTAAGTAGTTACAAACATTTATTTATTTATTTATTTCTTTGCTAGCATCTGGTGACCCAGATTTTATAATGAAGGATAGAAAGAAACAGATTATGTTTCTCTTAGTTGCTTCAAGTCGAGAGACCCAAAAAGAAAAAGGTTTATATACCCCCACCTTGGGTCTATTGGGCTTTTAAAGTAGAGTCACATGTGCCTCGTTCGGGCCTTTGTTATTTTCACACCCTCTCTTTTTGAAAAAATAAATTGAAATTATAAATATTCTCCAACCTCTTCGCCTGCCACCTCTTTAAAACATATTATTTTAGTCTTTTAATATTTAGGGCTTATAAAATTACATATTTTAGTTTGGTTCTTATAAAATATTTGTCTTTTAGTTTAATGAAAACAAAATCTTAAATAACTATTTTTCATTCCTAAAATTTAAGACATATAAAAAAAGATTAAATTTAATGGTTACACACCTTTTAAAAAAAATTACATTGTAACATTGTACTATATATGTATTATATATCTATGAACATTACTCAATATAATCACTTAAATTTTCACTTAATATATAAACAATTAATAATGGTTATAGGATACTAAAACAAAATTTTTAATGTTTTAAAGAAATGAAAATAAAAATATATAAAGACTTTCAATAAAAAAGCAAAACACCTTATCAGTTTCAAAAAAAATCACAAGCGCATTTTCAACACAAACTAAATGCAGTTAACTTGAAACTAATTTATTTCGGTTTAGAAATCATCGTCAAAGAACCAAGAATAAAAAACGTAAGGAATGTCTTCCTTATTTTCAATTTCTTTATCGATTTAAGTCAATGTGAAATTAGAAGTAATAAATCAATTTATTAGTAAGAAGAGATATATTGAAGTTAAACAGAAGAGAATTGAGAAAAAAATTATAAAGAAAAAGACGAATCTTAAGATTTTTGGAAGAGATAATCGTGAAAATGCTGTGAATGCACAATATAAACAACATATATGAAGATCCATTTCTTATTAGAAGACTCAAGATGTTGACTAAAAGATGCAAAGGCCTAATTTTGTATAAGAACAATCCTTGGAACTTGTTGTTAGTCTTTCTTTCAATTAATTTGCTTAGTTTTTTTCTTTATAGAAAGCTCTATTCCCTTTAAGATGGAAGAGATTCTTCCCACAACTTTGGTGAGGAAAAGATGATGCAGAGGATTGAACTTTACATGAGAAGGAGATAAAGAAGATTTGAATATTCAAATTAAATTAATTCATAAATTTTTTTAATTTAAATAATATTTTAAGTTTATTATTATTAATTAAAATTAAAATAATATAAAAATATTACTTTAAAATGTTAATTTTTAAATTGATATTAATTATTTCAATATTATACTAAAATTAATAAATTAATAAATGTATTCATATTAATTTAACTATTTTATAAATTAACAATTAATAATTAATTTTATAAAATTTAGTTCCTCCAAAAATCAATATCTAAATCTAGATAATAGTGAGTAAAAATATAAATATTTAATAATATGATAATTAAAAACAAAAAATTATTTTTTAATTTTATTATTTTTATTGACTAAAAATTAGTCTATTAAAAATAATTAAAAGTTACTTAAAAAATGGTTTCCAATTACATCTTAACAAGAAAAAAAAATTGTCTCTACGTAAACATTTATTTTTTGTGATCACTAGCTACTAACAATTATCATTAAGACTAAATGTTTAGTATGAAGAATTTTGTTTTGATGGTGTAAGGGATAAGAAAGATGGGAAAGACAAAGTACTAAGGGGATATAGAAGGGAGTTATGTAAATTTTATTAATTGAAGAAACCTACATAATAAACAATTTGTAAAGCTTTATATATTAGATGAAAAATCAAGAACTGCTGAAGATGATCTGAGAAGCATGACATCCGTCAACAACTTGAAACAAAAGATCAGAATGAAAATCAATCCAAACATTGAACATAAACTAACCTGAGTTAAAATTATTTATTGGAGTTCTAGAAATAAAAACAGGCACATCTCCCATCAGGTCTATTGTGCTAACAGTGATCAGCATCTGCATTGCATTATTTTGTGGTTTGTTACGCCATGATTATAGGTATAAGTTCTTCAATGTTTTTTTTTTTAGTTTGATACCTTTTTGATCCTAATATAAGTTATAAAAAATCAATTTGATTCTTCAATTTTTTACTTAATGTGGTCCCAAATTTGTTTGAAATAACTTAACTTAATCATTTTTGTTAATATAAACATGACTCGTATGTAACATTTTAAACTAATACAGAAAATATGTGATCCTTGTAAACATTCTTTAAAATGAAAAAAAAAATGTTTTCTTTTCTTTAACATCGATGAGAGAACGAATTAGATATTTTTGTTGAAAGAGTGTTTGCAAGACTTGAAGATTGATTTTCTGCATTATGGTGGTGATGATTGAGCTAGTAGTACTCTCGTTGTTGGTTTGTGGAGTGAGATGCTTTTGTATTGACTTTTTATAAATTGAGTTGGAATGGATGATTCTTTTATTGTTGTTGCCAATGTTTGCTTTATGACTTTACGAAGAAATTAAAATATTGTTATTTGGGGTTTTAGTTGTTTATATATGATTAATTAAAATTAAGTTAATTTTTTATTCAATTTATCACTATGTGTGTTGTGTTATGAGTTATTTTTAGACTCAGATCAATGAATATATGTCACAGATTATTCACATTGAGTGTATGGTTGAGATATATCTGAGTTTCAACTTCACAAATATATTACTCTCAATATTTTTCTAATGAAGCGATTGTTAACAATATTTAGGTATAGAAAAGATTACACGATCAATCTAAAAAAACACTAACACGTATACAACTTTAATAAATTAATTTTGTTTCGCAACCCTCTCATTTATTATATCTGGCAAGATGAAGAAAACTAATATCAAAACATTGATGACCAGTGAAATAAATCTCTCAACTCAAAAAAGCATAATTAAAAAAAACATAATGAAAAAAATAATGATAAAATTTAATTAAATATCAATTTAAAATCTAATGACACAATTCACTTTGTTATTAGATATCAATTATTTAATTTAATTGGTCACTAAATTTAATCATTACTTCTATTTTATAGTTATTTAGTAACTAAAATATAATTTGATGATTATTTTGACAATTAATAATCATTTTATTTGGTAGTTAAAACTTAATTTCTTAACAATATTTTTTTATAGTGAAATAAGAGAAAAAAATAACTTTACGTAAAATAAACTATCAAAACGGTGTGTCAAATCATATTCATTAATAATATGAATGATAGAAAAGAACAAATTAAATCATTTTAAATAAATTTAAAATCACTATTAAAAAAAACAAAGTGAGAGATTAAATTAATTTCTACCAACTTATATTAGAGACTGAAGTGAAACTAAACTTATTTTTGTTTTATAAATATAGGATCATGAAGTTAGTTGGGTACCCACTTCCTCTGACCGGCAACTCTTATCTTACAATTATTAATTAATGGCCCATTTTTATATATTTGATATATGATAGGCAGTTTATCATGTTGTCTCTCCTCATTTGATTTTGATTCATTTCCACCATATCTTCTTGCCAATATTTTATTGCTTCCACTTCAATCTTCACTTAACAACTTCAGATTCAGCTTCACATTTAAATAATAGAAAAATTAAATAAATAAATAAAAAGCTAGGATTTGTTATATTTTAAATTTCTGCGACAATAGCCATCATAGAATTGACTCATCCATTTAATTATGCTGGAAAGTGAAGCTGTTACGTGGCGATCCGTTCTAGATAAAAAGTAACGAAAGTGGAAGATATCAAAGCATTAGTTATATTCGTTATTACGTGTGTTTTATCATTTTATTACTTTTCATATTTGTTGTTTTCAGTTCCTAAATTTTAATTTATAAATCACTCTTTGTTATTTTTACTTACCTTGTGTTCATCCTTCAAGTTAGGTGACTTTAAGACATAAATATCTGAGAAAATCTCTTCAATTAACATAACTCAGAGTATGATTAAGGTAAAAACCACTCTAATATTTAATGCATCACGTTTAAAGATTTTTTATGATCAAATAAAATTTTAAAAATTCTTTGATAGTATTTTAAATATTTTTATTTTCGTAATAAGTATTTTAAATATAAAAAGTATTGTATTCTTGTTTCTTTTTATACTAGTAAATATAAAATACTTAGGATATTTTTTTTTTCATATTCTAGAAGTGTTTTCTATTCAAGTATTATAAGACAAACTTTTAAAAAACAGAAAGAAATGTATTCCAAATGTTGAAATAATATTGTATAAAACACAAACTATTTTCTGAAACCAATAAATAAAACCTAAATGGTATTTTTTTTTCAAGAATCAAAGTATATATTTCTCAATCATTTTCAGAGATTAATTTAGATGAACCCACTTATATAACAATTTTTCTTCGCTATATATGTCTGATCTGATGAAAATAAAGTAAAATAGAGGAACCACGAACGGATAATGCTAGTAGCATATTCTCCCATGAGTGGAAAACCTCCAACTATGAATGAGTGGTTCACTAATTTTTTTTCCTAGTTTCTGTCCTTCTTCGTCCTCTAATTCATTTTCCTTGTACTAATTAAGGTTTCTGTGTGGTGTATGTACGACTTGCTCTGGGAAATCATGCTAGCATGATGCTTTAACCTGATTGCCCAAACTAGAATCATATCTTTTTAACCTAGGATGAATATGGAATAGTTTATATATATATATATATATA
>Ga0099825_1002005_pt1 | contig 26710 bp, 10 predicted proteins | sample SiratroredBW_FD_76838 | JGI IMG/M metagenome (GOLD analysis project Ga0099825, IMG submission 76838) | Root nodule microbial communities of legume samples collected from California, USA - Siratro red BW | ecosystem: Host-associated > Plants > Roots > Nodule | place: USA: California | collected... | reverse complement strand
TTTAAATTAATAAAATAATTAAAATTATGATATTTTTATTTAAAATTTATTTTTTTGAAATTTTTATGATACAAAATTATCTATTTTTTTAAGTTTATTTTCTCAAAAAATAGAAACAAAAATATAAATAAAGAAAACAAAAAAAATAATATTTTTTCTTTACTTTTTGAACTCAATAAGGGTTGATCTTGCTCGTATGTGTTTTCATTGTTAATGGAAAATTAAGAATTCCGTAGTTCTAAATAGAAATTTGTTTCTTGGATTCATATTAAACTCTAAGCTTTGGGTGAAGTTGCTGGATTTAACACTGGTTTAAGGCTTAGGCTTTGTGTGAAATTGCTAGGTTTAACGCATAGGCTTTGTGTGAAATAGATAGGTTTAATGTCTACGTTTTGTGTTAAATTGCTAGATTTAATGCTTAAACCGTGTTAAATTGTTGGGTTTAACGCCAGCCATTAGAAATCCTTTGCCTCTTAATATCAAAAGATGTGCACGTTGAACACCCTCGGGTGTTTTTAATTGCATCTTCCCACCTTTTGACACATGAATTGTATCTCCTGAATTCGCACATGTTGGTATAGTAATTTTAACCTTTTTAACGCCTTCAACCATCCCAGATCTTCTAAGCCCCTGCATGCTGGAAAAGTTTTTGGGATGGATCAAAAGGATGACCTTGCCAATTACAATAATAAGATGGAACTAATACATCAAATGACACGTGTTTGGTTCACCCTCTTAGATCTACTGCTAAAGTATCTAGTAAACCTTCAGCCAGTATTTTTGTTCTGGAATATGATCTCCAATGGTAAGGTTGATACGTGATATGAAACGAGTTCCTATAGTCTCACCATAGTCTCACTTAGTAGCCTCAGGACAAGAGTTTTATAATCTTCAGGAAAAGCAACCATGCACCACTTCCATTCTTGGGATCTTGATGATGCAGCAACCTTTGGGTCGTGGATGAAGCTGTGGCCAGACCTGGAGTTGGGAGGCAACTCGCCAATGCAAGAAAGCTTCAAGCACTCGATGATGGTGGTCTTGCCGGCACTGTTGGGACCAAAGATTAAGGTTAAGGGCTTGAAGAAGGTGATGATGTTCTTGTTCTCTGCATGCCTCGCCAATTCCCTATTCTTCGTCTTCTTCATCCATTATATTGCTCTCACCACATTAAATCTTTCAAATGGATATGCATGCATTTGTTCCTTTGTGGTTGTCATTTTCATGCACCTTTTCCTCTAAATTTTGTCACAACTCTAATAACAAATGTCCTTCCCATGGATCTGAGGGGTTGAACCGTGTAAAATTGTACGACACCGACGCCACGATTTTAACGGCGTTTGCGAATTCAGGAATCAAGGTGGTGGTTGCCATGCCAAACGAGCTTCTCTCGAACGCTGTCGTGGACCAGTCCTTTACCGACGCATTGATGCAAGCGAACATCTCCAACTACTACCCAGTTACGAAATCGAAGCCATCGCTGGGGGCAACAAAGTGTTCGTGGTCCCAACAATACCACCAAGTTCCTCGTAGCGGCCATGAAGAACGTGCATGCTTCCCGAACCAAATACAACACCAAAATCAAAATCTGCTCCCCATCATTCTCTCCGTGCTCCAAACTTCCTTTGTGCTCATCTTACCACAAAACATTTTTGATACAGTCAAATAATGATTGTGACGAGGATCAACATCACACATCATGTTCTTAGCATTCGTTCACCCTTTTGTAGATCAACTCTTTCAGAAACATGGAATATCCCAACCCTTGACAGCATAGGTATTCCTTGCCTGATATAAAGCTCATTTCGTTCAAGATAATAAGTATTTGTCTCTGATGTTGGATTAATTATTTTATGGACATACATAAATTAGTGATTTCTCTAGATTAACTTATTTGCCAAAATATTATATAATCATTATTGTTATTATTTATTTGGTTACATAAAATAATATTGTTTATATTGTATGAATATTTATTGGGTTAGTTGATAATAGGTGGGTAGAGCTCATTATTAATTAATAATATATAGAAGAGTCCCTACAACTGCCTAGAGTTAGTTTTTATTCTATCAATAAAGAAGACAGTTCTCTGTATACGCTTCTGACCTTGGGAACAGTTTGTACACACTCTTCTCTCTTATTCTTTGTAGATAGGTCATTAATCAGGAAGGACAAAACTAACATATGATGAATCAAAGCTCTTTTTTATTTCAGGTTTCGATTCTTCTTATCTTTATATAATATGATGTTCTCATATGCCATAATCAGACTAAATTGAAAACCCTAATAAGATTATTTCTTTCAATTGGTATCAGAGCTCTCAATCATGAAAAATATCTAACAATATTATCAAAATTGATATTTTATCACAATCGAGCTCTCAATCATGAAAAATATCCAACAATATTATCAAAATATATTTTTATCATAAATTTTCAATAAAATATTACACAAGAAAATTTATTTCAGTTGTATATTGTTATTTAAGAGTTGAGTGCTTCTTGTCCCTATTCGTATTGTGGGCAATAAAGACACGGCTGTTGCAATTCCAGTTAGAGTTCAGAAAGCTTGTTGTTGCTGCTGGAATCGCTATGGGGGATTTTTTTTAAAATCTTGATTGCTTCATAATGTCATTTTTATTCGCGACCTTGATTTTGTTTGGTTTGACAATTTACTATTAGGGGAAATTAATCTTGTGTTATTTACTGATGTGTATATATGTCGATTCTTATTATTTAAAAGAAATTGTGGAGTTTCGAATTGGGTTATGATGAGTTAGTCATAATCGTAACTTGTAAATGACTTTTGATTTTAGAGGTATATGGTTACAATTTTTTTATTTATTTATTGTTATAGTGGTTGGAGAGGAGATGATTCCTTCCTTTCTTTTTTTTTAGGGTAAAGTAATCACCACATGCTAAAACCAATGCTGAAATAAAGGAAAAGGGAGGACAACTGTTTTTTTAGTTTAAGATTTTGTAATTGGTGGAATTATTATGCAATATTGTGTCTGCTAGTATAATGCTTGTTGCACATGGGAATTGAGTTGTTGTGGGCAGTCCATGTAGGGGTTTAAATGGCACTTGTGATTGCAGTTGTGATTTTTATTTTTATTTTATTTTTTGCTCATAAACATGTCATTTTGCCAGTTATTGACCTTTATCATATTTGGTAATAGTGATAAATGAACTTACGGGATGATACTAATAACTTAGTGTTTGCAACTTGATCATTGCAACGTGGTTCATATTCCCACTCTTTTATCTTCAAGTGTATCACTTATTTATGTTGTGAGCATTCTATTGTTTTTCTTTTCTACTATGACTGTTTGAAATGAGTATGTATTACTGACATGCAAAGAGAATGGACAACTTTACTACATGACTTATTCTTCACAAATATTTTGTTGTATCTCATTTTCTATTTAGGAGAATGTCTTATCCTCACTCAACTTGTGTTTTTTCGCTGATATCTCTTATAAAATCCCTTTATAATTTTTCTTCGATAACAGAGATTTACTGCTACTTCAAATTTATAGTCATAGTCATGGCTATTGTTGTGTTTATGGACTCCAAAATAATCATAAGCCATTTTTCTTTCTTCAATTGTGGAAGAGTTTTGCATGAAAATATATGTGCGTATATCACAGTATCATTTAGTTATTTTTTATTTTTGTTGTTTGGTTTATAATGATGGGCTGTGATTTACTGTTTTAATTTTTGGGAGTAATAAATTTATTTTAATATTAATGAAAATATTTATCAGCAATTCAGGATGCATTGGTTCTACTATGAATTCTCATATTCAGTTTAAATCTTGCATCCTTTCCTAATATTTGATGTGCGTGACTTTAATTTGGGATAACGTATAAAAGTGAATTGCATTTAGGAATTGGAGTGATCATGATGTATTGTGTGACCCTATATCATTTATATGATTACGTGTGTACAACATGTTGGTGATATTGTAATTATTGATTTTCTTGTGTAATATTTTATTGAAAATTTATGATATAAATATATTTTTATAATATTGTTGGATATTTTTTATGATTGAACGCCTTCGCGAGACGGATTATGATGAAATATCAATTTTGATAATATTGTTGAATATTTTTTATGATTGAAAGCTCGTCTTCGCGAAACGGATTGTGATAAAATTTCAATTTTGATAATATTGTTGGATAGTTTTCATGATTGACGCACATTTTGAAACAGACACGAAAATTACTCTAAACATTTTCTGATCAAGAGCTTTGTGTTTTCAAAATAGAGAAAAGTGCCCTTCTTGTTTTGTGATCAAGATCATTCTATTCTCTTACATCAAGAACTGAAGTCTGATTGATTCTGGAGCTTTGAATTGACTGGGACTAATACAACACTGATCTGATCATCAGACTAAGCCTTTTATACCCTTTCTTTGTTACTTTTGTAATTTGTTGTATAAAAGTGATTGTATTGCTATGTTCGTGATAATTCTTTCTTTGTATTGAATACGGTTGTATTGTGAATTGCCTGGTGTGGTAATTCTGTTTGTATAGTGGGTTCTGTGATGTAGTTGTCTTGCTGAAGGGTTCAGCAAGGTGTTTTTTGGAATATACAGTGGAGTCTGTATAGTTCTGTGATTTGCTATAGGTTCAGCAGAGAGTTTGCTGTGGGAAACAGTGTATTCTTGCGGGTTGCAAGTGTTCGAACTTTTGTAAACTGATCAGTTTGATCTTTTATAATGCAAATCCTTATTATGGAGTAAGGGACTGGACGTAACCCTTGAGGAAGGGTGAACCAAGATACATCTGTGTGTTCTTGCTCACTTCTTTATAATTCTTGTTGATTTTCTTGATTTTTCAGAATCTGTTAAAACTTGTTAATTGAATAAATTGCTTAAGTAACATTTTAAGTATTTTTGAAAACATATATTTTGTTTGAATACAGTCTACTCTAGTTATTTTTGAAGTTGTTCTATTTTCTAATTCATTGAGTTTATTCTTTAATAACCAGATTACTCATTTTATGTAAATCAACTATTTTCTAATTCACTGTATTTATTGTTCATCAATCTGTTTTTCCAGAAAGGTTGACTTTTCACAATATTTGGTTAACATCAAGTCTCATATATTAAACAAAATTTGTCTTGGTTAATAAAAGGTTTTTACAATCAATAAATCATATCAAACAAGTATTTGATTTAATTACTTGATTTCTTGATTTGATCTTCAAGAACAATCTTTACAGTACACTAATTTTTCAAGAATTGAATCTTGTCTTCAGTTTATTGTTTCTGATTGATTGATATTGTTTTGAAATTGATTTGAACCTTTGATGATTGCTTTTCATATCATCTAGAATAGTTTCTTTAAAGATTTATCATTTCTCACATTAAAAAGTATTTTTGTGAAAATTTTCAAAGGAGTTCAATTCACACCCTTCTTGAACTTGGCCAAAACTTATTTTACATGCACACGTCTTGATATTGCTTTTGTTGTTAATGTGCTCGGACGATACTCGCGCATATTCCCACAGAGTTTACAATTTTAAATCCCTTCACTAAGGGATTGACTGCTAAAGTCTTTATTGAGCATGTAACCTGTATGGGTGTAATGAGGTCTTTTGATGTATTGGTTTAGTGGGAGTTTTCTTTGTTGAATATGTACTTCCCTTTTGAACCTCATTTATTGTATTGTCATATTTATTGAGATGATTGACAATAATTATTTATTGTTGTGAGTACAATTATTTTGTATTGTCATATTTTTGTTTATTATGATTTCCACAATTGATTTTATTGCATAATTTTGAGACATTTTGGACCCAGTCTCTAATTGTTATTACAGTCAGATTGTTTTAATCTTATATAGCATCTTGGACGGATGATTAAGTTATAATTGTATATTTTGTATTGCCATATTTTGTTTATCATGATTTGCACAATTGATATTATGGCATAATTTTGAGACATTTTGGACACAGTCTCAAATTGTTATTGTGGTGAGATTATTTTAATCTTATATACCATCTTGGGCAGATGATTGGAACATATGATTGTGTCTATTTTGTATTGTCATAGTTTGTTTATTATGATTTGCGCAATTGTTGTTATGACATAATTTTGAGACATTTTGGACTCAATCTCAAATTGAAATTATGATGAGATTGTTTTAATCTCATATAGCATGTTGGGCAGATGATTGGGACATATGATTGTCTATTTGTATTGCCATATTTTTTTTATTATGATTCGCACAATTGATGTTAGGCATAATTTTGAGACATTTTGGACCCAGTCTTAATATGTTATTGTGGTGAGATTGGTTTAATCTCATATAGCATTTTGGGCAGATGATTGGAACATAATTGTATATTTCGCATTTATAAAGGTCACTCAAATGTAGGTGTTTCATTTCTGTATGATATCATCACTCCTTCGAGTGTGATTTTATGTAGTAATAAGATGCTTACATATTTCATTTTGAATCTTTTGGTTAGATATGTTGTAATATTTTGGCATTTTATTATGGTCACTTGTTGTGAGTTGTTCTAAATTAATTTTCAATATTGTGATCTAATTTATGTTGTCCAAGTGAGAGCAGTTTATACACACTCTTCTCTCTTATTCTTTGTAGAGAGGTTATTGATCAAGAAGGAGAAAACTAAAAGATGATGAATCAAAGCTCTTCTTTATATCAGGTTTTGATTCATCTTATCTTTATATAATATGATCTTTGGGATGTATGGAATTCTCTCGGCCAATCAACGTCACCCAGTGTATTGCCGTAAAGGCTATATCAATTCTTGAGAAGCTCCACTCAAAAGGGTTTGTGCATGCTAATGTGAAACCAGAAAACTTTATATTGACTAACCCAAATCAGCTAATGATAAGAAACTATATCTTATTGATCTAGGTCTAGCTTGTAGATAAAAAGAAGCATTATTCGGTCAGCATGTTGATCATGACCATGGACCCGATTTGTAAGGGAACTTTGCTGCATTGGATTCCACCAACAAAACCGAAAGTAAGGGGATGCAGTTCCCTTACAAATCGGGTTCGTGGTCATGATCAACATGCTGACCGAATGATGCTTCTTTTCATTTAGAAGCTAGACCCAGATCAATAAGATATAGTTTCTTAACATCAACAGATCCGAGTTAGCCAAATAGAAAGTTTTCTGGTTTCACATTACCATGCACAAACCCTTTCGAGTGGAGCTTCTCAAGACTTGATATAGCCTTTACAGCAATGCACTAGGTGATGTTGATTGGCAGAGAGAATTCCATTCATCCCAAAGACTAGGATCAAGCATGTCCATGACCAAAATGTAGAAATTTCCTTGGTAGCCCTTATAATGAATTCAAGGAATTCCATAACAACCATTCTTGTCACAACTCTGATAACAATTGTTCTTCCCAAGCATCTCAAGGACACCCAGTTTCGGTGACAAGAACAACAACATCGACATCGATCATGGCATCGAGCATATGGCATAGTGAAGCAAGGTGTTGGAGTCAACCATTTCCTTATTAGGAGTGAGGGGATCTAAGAAGGTATTGTTAGAGGAACCAAGCCATTGTTTCTTCCCTGTTCATTCTTAGTGTTTTCTCATCCTCCTTCACAATAGGCTTGACTTCTTTTCCTGATCATTATCATCAATTACATTCACATCAGATGGAGTCTGTTTCTCGATCTTTGTCTCCGCGGAGGAGGAAGAGGTAGTCGTGTATGAGTGATTGTTGGGGGAGGGGGGTGGAATGTAGTAACGGAGGCGACACCGAGGCAGTGACTGGTGTTGGTGCAGTCCAAAAGAAGGTCGTCGGAAACTTGCATCCATTACCTCCTCAACTGTAATTCTACCACTCTCTTTTCTTCTGTCGTAAACTTGCATCCAGTCTTCAAGTTCAGTTTAAGTTTGTGGTGTTGTTCCAATCGAGTGGGAGAAAGGTTTGGTGTCATCATCACCCTGGTAATCATTATTGTTCCCCTGAACATATCGGGTCTCTGGTCGTGACATCATAGCACTTTTGAAGTTCTTTAAAGCTACGTCCCAGTTCCAATCTTGCTCAAACAACAAACTCGCAGCGACGATGCCTAACAAGGGGAGCATGTGGAGGATTCCAACCAAGGTGTTGTTTATGCGGAACATTTTCATGGTGATGAAAGTACAAGAAAGATGAGTAGTAAAAGAGGCATAATTCTTTTATCTGTGTTGCTTACTGCACTAAATCATTTTATAATATATCAATAATGTCCTTATTATTTTTATTTTAAGATTTATATATTAAATAATTTTTTGTTAAGTAATTTTTATTCTCTCTCACACACTCAAAAACATCTCTATCATATGTAATGTAAGTTTTAACTACACGATAAATATAGACAATTATTTATTACACAATATAAATTTTTGTTTTTTCAATCAATTAAATATTAATAGTTATTTTATATTTTAAGAGTTTGTTAAAATGAGATATTTTATTGTTAAGATATTTACAACTTTAGTTTGTTAAAATAAGATATTTATAACTTTTAGTTTGTTAATACATTTTTTATTACACTTAATGTTTCACTCAATTGCATGTGGGAGAGAGAAAAACATTATATAATAAATAAATTTTAAAATAAAAATAATGAGGACATTTTTGACATTTTAATAATTTGTTAAGTGTAGGAAATAATTTGTATTGTGTAGAAAGCAATTGCCTTCTTTTATTAGGACACCAGAAGTGGGAGGTAAGGGTGGTAATAGTGTTATGGTTTGTGAGGGAGTTGGCATGGAAGAGAAGAGTTGGTGTTGGGAGAGGAGAGTGAGAGTAGTGGTGATTTTTTTGTTGTTTATTTTTTTATCTTGTTTTATCTGTTTATTTTTGTTTTATCTTATTTTAATATATATTTTTATTAATTATTTTTTACTTTTTTTGGTTTTTTCTTTTTTTTATTTTAATTATTTTCATTTTTTAAAGTATTTCAATTTTTTAGTTATTTTAATTTTGTAATACCCTACAAAATAGCTATAGAATAAAAACTAACCTAGAATTTAGTTTTAGAGATAAATAAGATAATACCTATTTTTTTAACCGAACAATTGTCTAAGTAAATAAAAGATAGTTATTTACTTTTTATTTTTATAACAATCACCAACTCTTTCTCTCTCTAAGAATATATTCTATCTCTCTAAAAAGATATTATATTTTATTTTTATAAAAACTATCAACTCTTCCATTCTGTTTATAAAAACTACCAAATCTTTCTCTTTCTTTAAGAAGATATACAGTTTCATTCTTAGGAAAACTACCATCTCTCAAACAATTTCTTTTTAAAGTTTTCTACCTTCTCTCTAGATTTGTGATCTCATAGGTTATCAGATTGACAATCAGAGGACATCCCTAGATTTCTAGCGTTGTGATGTAGTATCAATGTTTGTGAATGATGTGGTGTGTGATCAAGACATAGTATCTTCAGGAAAGTATATACCAGTGTTGAGATTATTAAGATGTGCATTGCTTGGGGATTCTAAGGAGGTATCCTGACTCTACTAGTACATTGGATTAACATGGATGAAGATTACTAGTTGGTGAAAAGTCGAAGGAGGTTCATATGGTCCTGTCCGAGGTTTGAAATATGAGCCCGATCGGAGTAGGTCATATGGATTAACCCTGTGCATATGGGATCCGAGGTTTGAAATATGAGCCCGATCGGAACAGTTGGGTGGTATATGACAAGTGCACACCTCTGAGTCTAACTCAATGCACGAGTGTCTTCCAGAAGTATAGAGTCTAGTGTCTTTGTTTGTGAGTCAGTGTATGTATGATGTGAGATGAATTATGATAGATTGAATTGTTGTTGTTTTGTTGAGATAGAAATCCAATTTATAAAAATATATATTTTTTTTAAAACTCTCTAGCTTACCCTTCTTTTTGTATGTTGTTTGTCTTGTTTTTAAAACTGCAATGATCATGTATATTACACGTGAGCAGAGAATTTGACAAGTGGTGTGAGTTCCCAATAAACTGATGGAGAAGCTTTATTTTATTTGTAATTTTTACGAAAATATTTTTATTAGATCTTGTGTGGAGAAGTATATTTTGAAATACATGATGGATGTATAAACTTTTATATTCAAGTCTATTATAAAATTTCTATGCAATAAAGTTCCTATTATATGAAAAATATGGGATGTTACAAATTTTATTGAAAAAACTTTTTATTCATTTTTATTTTTTAATTTTAGACACATTTTTTATTATTTATCTGGACAAAATCAGGTGTTGACATGTGTGTACTTTGAACCTTTGATAATATCATGTTTTCTTTTATGTGATTTTTATTTTTATAAGAAAATGTTTAATTAATATTTTGGATAATATGAGGAAGAACTTCAATATGAGTACACTAGTTGCTTGATAGGATGAGGATGAGATATAAATTTTATACTTAATGTGGGAGAATGAATGTGAAATTCAGTTTGGGGATGATGATCAATATAATCAAACATGCACTTGCCTCACCCTGTTATCATCCCTACTTATATGGCCATATCATAAGGTATTATTTCACTTTACATGTGCTTGACCATGCCAGCCATTTTTTAAATCATCTTGCAAGTTTCACTCTAGACCTAAACTTGAATCCTCTCTTACTATTTTGTCTCAGATCTACTCTTATGTCTCTTCCTTACTTGTTCTCGTGTTTGTTATATTCATTTATTATCATTATTTTTATTTTTATTTATTTTCAAGCAATGTATGAATTGGGTTTTGTTATTTAAATGTGTGTTGGAAATCTCACATATTTAGTATTTGATAAAGTCAAGTAAAAAGCAAAATCAGTCAAAGTGAAGACAAAGAATAGATGAAGAATTTGTGTTTAGTTTAGCTTGTGTGTGTGGAAGTTGATGGCTCAAGAGCAGAGGTTCAAACATCAATGGAGTTACTCAAGAAACCTTAACAAAATTAACTGGAATTGTTTTGAAAAAACATATTTTAAAAATTTTGTTTTTGGTAAAAATAAATCGATTTATCAAATTTTAAATCGATCGATTTGTACCAACTAACACATTAAGTAGTAATTAGTTTTTAAATTTATTTTAAAACAAACTGGAACAATGTTAAATAGAAGTGTTATGTACAATGTGAATACAGAAAATACAGAGAAAATACATTGGATATATAGAGAGAGAATTGCTTGAATTTTTCAAGAAGGAAATCAAGATTGGCTTTCAAAGAGGATCTTTGATCAAGAAGGAGTTCTTGAGTCGATTTTACTGGTTTTGAAAATCTCCACTGTACACGTCTTCTCTATCACATAGGGAAGAGTTCTGCAAATTAGTTTTGAACTTGTTGTTTCAAATTGTTTGCAAGAACATATTAGTTCTACAAACTTTGTTCAAATGGGTGTTGTTTGTATTGCTATAGAGGTTTATAGCGTTGTTGGCTTGTGTGTGTACAGTGTATTTGAAATTGTAGGGTGCAAGGTAGAAGATAACTGCATAGTTGTGTTTTGTGCAGGGTGTAAGAAAGTGTCCTGATTATAGGCTGTACAATTGAGTGTGATTAGTGAATTTTCTTTGCTTGTTGATAAGGAAGACTAGATGTAGTCCTTGAGAAAAGGTTAACCAGTATAAATCTTTCGTCTCTGATCTTTTTCTAATCTTCAATTCGCAAATTGAGTTGCTGCATAATTGAACATTCTGTGTCTAAATAAATAAATTGTTCTTGAAATAAATCAATTTAATTTTTCTTATTCAACATATTTTGTACTGTGTTTTAATTATGGGAATTGTCCTTACTATGCTCATTAAACTGTTCGGTTGAATCTACTTGATTTCTTTTGGTTCTTGAATTGTACAAATTGTATTTCACAAAATCCGTCTAATTTTGTTAACTTCTAGTTTATTCTCAAAAATTAAATTGGTTAGTTAAGTATTTCAATTGATTGTTTTTGTTCCAATGCAAATTTGAGAAATTGATATTCACTGTCTTGATTATCAAACTGATTGATTGAGGTGTGTAATTAACTGAAAATTCAGCATTAAAATTTCTTGAAGTTATTTCAATTGATCGATATGTAATTCAATTGCACAACACATTTCAATTGGATTGTATTGATTCAATTACAATATTAATCAAACTATTAAATCTAATAATCAAATTAAAACAACGAGTGAATATGTGGTTTGCGAGAAGAAATACAAAATACGAACCTAAAGGTTAATATAAATGGGAGAAACTCCGGGCACCGGATTAAACGAAGAGATTAGCCACTCATCATCATGGTTGGCATCCCAAATTGAAGTACAAAAGAAAACACAAATTGTGAGAAGAAGAAAATGCAAACGTGAAGAACAAGAACAAAAGAAAGACAAGTGAACTATATTCCAAAAGAAAACCGTCTAATACGTGTCTGCCGTCAAAAGTCTCATAAAAATATATCTTTTTCTCCCTTTACAATATGTCCCCAAAAATATAAAACCCTAATTCTAATTATTTTCCACAGCTAAGGCCTAGACTCATTCTATGTTGCTCTAATTTTACCTAACATTAATTATTTCGACTCAAAATGTCCATTTCATATGCCAATTTCAAGACTATTTTTTTCTATTTTTTCTTCTGAATTTGGTCTTGGCGCCTCTAATAAGATTTGTAGATTATTAATTATTTACAAAAATGACATAAAGATTAAGTTAATCCGAAATCCATAGCAAGAGTCATGGATAAAACATAATCAAATCTGGAAATTTTTTAAAAATTATATCAAATTGAATCAAAATTTTAATTAAAGCCTAATTAATCCAAATACAGAACAAATGACCCAAAGCCTAATAATTACTAATTTATTTATTTATTTATTTATTATTATTATTATTATTATTATTATTATTATTATTATTATTATTATTATTATTATTATTATTATTATTATTATTATTATTATTATGCGAAAGTGGTTAAATAAATAATTATCATCCAACCAGGACGTTCAACCAAATTAGGCTTTTCCCAACTCATTTTTTATTCGTTTTCATTCATTTAATCTCGACTAAATATTAATAGATCTATTTCAAATCAAAATCAAATATTTAACAAAATTTTCTGACGATTAAAATCAAATGCGTAAATGAACAAGCTCCCCGGGAGAACGTTTTTTAAATAATAGAGTCTCACTATTTCTGAATATAATCTTATTAATTGCATGTCAATTAAGGATTTTATATGCTCTAATCAGTTATTAATTGCACACATGGTTTTAGAAACATTATGAATCAATGTCTATATTGGGTTTCACTAAGGCAATTTCAAAACTCGACGTTATGAAATTTATGTTATTGGAATCTTTTTAAATTGACTCTGAATTGATTCATTCTCTTAATTGCTTTCAAATCAAATCAACAAAATCATTGATTAATTAATATATAAATCAAAGATACAACGCGTCTATGTCTATGACAACATTCATATTTTCTCTATTTTAAAAGATTTTCAAGCTTAAGGTTTTACTGATCTCTACTTATGAAAATTATTTGAAATAATTATACAATTTAAATTCAATATATTATGATGCTTTTTAAATTATTTCCTTTACATAATTAATCAGCTTTTATGTAGAATTAAGTTCATACTAGAAGTTTCCTATTGAAAGTTTAATGGCAATAGACGAATTATGAGCATTTGCTACAATCCAAAATTTTGTTTCTTGAAACTTCAAACGATAATATTTTGCAAAAATTATGTAAGAGACATCATCAAAAAGTTGAATGTCTACTATTGCAATACTCGTCTACCGTACCGTAAAATATATGTTATGGTAGAGCGTCACATAAGTTGAGCTATGTGATAATTTTTATAATTTTTCATTACTGTGAAATAATCTTTTATGAGCATTAGTTGTACTAAGTGTTTCTTTATTTTCTTAGTAGTCTTGATATTAAGAAAATATTGTGATTGTTTTAATCTTAGAAATATTTATATTTATATACATGTTATAACTTGAAAAGATTTGTACAGTTATAAATCGAGAAGTTTCTAGATTTTTTTTAAATGTTTATACATAATGAAACTTCTTAAATAGTTAGTTCAAAAGAGAATTCTATATAATTCAAATGTTAAAAATAAAGAAGTCTAAAATTATTATTTTTATACTTATTTATTCTTGTATTGAACCATCTTTACCGTCTATTCACTTTTTATAATGATTAAATTTCAGATTCTATTAAACTTTCTTTTAGAGTCACTTATTTTTACACTTTTAGGTTTCAACATTACATGTTTATTAATGACTAAATTTTTATATTAAAATACAAAATAAATAATTTAAATTATAATCATGGTTATTTTAACTTTAATATTAACGGCGACTTCTAATTTAAATTAATATTGTAAGTACTAAATTTTTTTAATAAATCATTTCCTTCTATAATATAATATTAAAATCTATTGCAGACAAGTTTTTAAAATTTAATTTAATTTGAAATGAATTATTTAACAAAATAGTAATTAAATAAAATATTATATACTGAAATATTGAAATTGTCTTATCATTAAACTTTAACTAACAAACTTATAAATCAAATATTAAAAAATAAAATAAAAATTGACGAATTATTTCATTATAGAGCTTAAATGTAAAATTTGACTAAAGTCCCAAAACTTCTAATGCTGACTTATTATTTCCTATCTCTATGTTTCTGTATACATATAAAATAACAGATCCTTTGTTTCCGTACTTAAAATGAATTTTAGTTTCATATTCCCACTCAATAACACATTTTTCTCGATGTAGAAAGTGAAATAAGTATTAAAAGTTAGAAAACTCAGCATATCGTTCTATTTTAAAATTCTGGAAATCCGAACACTACCTAGTGCCTAGTAAACAATTATTCCAATACTCTTGTTTAATTCAAATAAGGCGTCCAATTATAATATATATATATATATAATAATTTTAAAAGTAAAAAATATTTATTTTATGAATTTCATAACTTATTTTTTGCGTACTGAACCTAAAATATGAATTTTTTTCCTAAAGAATTGTATATACCTTAAACTTATTTTTTAAATAACAAGCCGTCTTAGCTCAGCTGGTAGAGCGCGTGGCTTTTAACCACGTGGTCGTGGGTTCGATTCCCACAGACGGCGATTTTGTTTTAACTGGTACGAAATCTAACGTCAGAAATAATTAATAACCACCTTTTTTGGTAACAAAAAATTAACTTTACAAAATAATGTAATTAACACAAATTTAATTTTTATGCACAATGTTTATGGCGTTTCAGATCAAATAATCGCAAATTATAAGAATTTTAACTTATAAAATAGTTGTTATTGTTACATGAAAGTGAAAGCAAGTTTTTTACCAAACAAGTTTACATGTAACTGCTAGTTTGGTGACCATTAATTGATATGAATTTGTACTTATATATAAGATAAATTTGCAAACTGCCTAATGCAGATATTTTTACATCTACAGTAATTTTGCTAAAACATTGTTAAAATTTCAACTTTAAAATTTTAAATTTAGGTTATGTTCAATATTTTTTTGAATTTAAACTTCACATTTTCGAATGATTATTTATTTTTTTGAAAGGTTTACTTATTATTCAATTTTATATAACTAGTCGTTGGACTATAAGTTAAAAACTAATTGTAAAAAATTGTATAAGTTTTACTTTTATAATATTAATCTTGAAATCATATTCTTTTAAGACTGATTCTCAAACCAAAAATTACTATTTTGTATAAGATTATTTAGTGTTACATTCTCATTTATTTAAATTAAAAATATAGACGCTGTTAGTTTAACGAAAAGAAAACTTAAATTTCATGCTAAACACTTCGAGAAGATAAAAGACATTTAGCACTCATTATATAACAACTATACAAACAATAGTACGAACAGAAAATGTGTTGTCTTTGTACGAAATATTTTGAAAGTTTTAAAAAGTTTACAATGTAAATTTTTTATTTTTTGTGAAAAATTAAAATGATTTGTGTCTAATGAGATGATAAATTAAAAAATGACTTCATTAATATTTTAGTTTCATTATTTATTTATTTAATTATTAATAAAAAATGTAATCATTTCTTTTTTTTAATTTTAACAAGGTAACAATGTCATCACTGTCTATTTAATAACTAGAAAATAATTAAAAAAATGAAAATTAACAGTTTTTGTTTATACATAATATAATTATGTTGCAAGACACAGTGACAATTTATAAAACTAATCACATCAATTTCCACAAACAAAAATGTCACGTTGTTGCAATTTTAAGAATTAATTGTACCTTCAAAAGGGTTATATTTTTACAATTTTTAAATTGAGAAACTTGATTAAATATTTTATTAGTAGGAGAAAAAATAAAAATAAAATAATTAAGAAAAATAAAACTTTACATTATTAACGTGTTTCAATTAAACTCTTCATTACATGAATTTTTAGACTTAAAATTTACTTTTGTTTTAGGAGGCTTAAATTTACTCTGTAATCCTTAACGTTCATATAAATGTGTAATTTTAGCGTCCAGTGGTAAGCTAAAAATTGATTTAGTTACTATTTTAGTTTCATTATTTATTTATTTTATTTCATTTAATCTCATTATTAATAAAAATTAATTAAGGTTTTTAATTTTCAAAAGATATATAATCATATCATCACTATTTATTAAATAAGTAAGAAAAATTAATAAATAAAAATGATGATTTTAATTTACACATAATAAAATTTTAACAAACAAAAAGGGCATAATGTTACAGTTTTAAGAATGGATTGAAAGTTGAGAGGACTATACGTATACATTTTTATAATTGCGAGACTTGATTAAATCTTTTATTAACAGAGAGATAAAATTTAAAATAAAAAAGGAAAACTTTACAAGAAATTTTAGTTTTCATCAAAAAAATTAATTACATATTTAATTTCCTTAATTTTTAAAATTAAATAACTTTGACCTACTATTATTACGTTATCAATCTTGTTATATTTTCTTCTTTACCATTTGAATCACATATGAATTATTAACAATAGTTACTTAATTTTAAAAAACACAAATATATTTTCTTTCCAAAACTCAAAACTATACTTGCTAAACTTGAATTAATTTAAGGCCCTTCTTTATTATATAAAATGAAAAGATGTATTTGAATGGAGTCCGACAAAACAACTAGGTCAAGAGTATCCGTTCAAGATTTCTTTCAAGAAACTTTCCCATCTGAGGACTAAACCAAGAATTCTTCTAAACTTTACATCGTCATAGCCACGCAAAGAACTTTACTACGAGAATCTCAATTCTCAAGTTCAACATAAAGATAATTTAAAGTAAGAATTATTTTTCACTTATATTATAGATTGATCTTATTTTTTAATTAATGTAGAATCTTCACCCATCTTAAGTTGGTGTTGTAATTAAATAAATGATGAAACACAATAAAAAATGGGTTTGTTTGTGAGAAGAAAGAGAAGGAAAATGTGGATGGTATTGAAGGAGAAAACGGTGCATGAAAGTGGAGGGGACAAAGGGAAAAGAGAATAAGATGATAGCCGCAAAAATTGACGATGATGGAGCCGAAAGCAAATAACGTAGCTAGCATTCATTTTCAGCAATCAAGCAGATTCTAGTACATAGCTTCTTAATTATTGCACTTCTGAACTCGCATGCATGTCGCTTAGTGCCCTCAATCCCACGCTTATGCTTCATACTTCAAACTTTTATCAATCCAACGTCAGACCAGATTTATTAGTTAATATTATTCTTTTTGCACTATCACCCTATTTACGATATAAGGTAAAATTATTGTTAGGTATACTGTAAAATTGTTGTCAGATATATTATTATCAATCAAAGTCCCACAAGTTTCACATTAAATAAAAATAAAAAAAAATTAAAATAATATATAAAAAAATAATCCACAAATCTGATATAATTTTAAGTTAAAGATTGCTTTATTTTCTTGTGGTATGATTTTTGTTTCTGATGTTTTCTCTCACTCTATTTTCTCAACAAATAATATTGGAGTCAATGATTCATGACCGATTAAATCAATACAGATTTTCCTTCTCGATTTTCTCAAAACTGGTGTTGAATTATTTTAGTTTGGAACAAATTTCGACCTCAAAATTTACTTTAAAACTTGTATTATGCTGCCACACAATTGAGTTGAAGTGTTTTTTTATGGTTTAGCTTTTATTTGGCAAACCACAAAGTAAGAAGCTGGGTGAGGGTTCCACATGTGTACGTTATCTCACTTATAGTTCCTTTTTTATTCTTTAAATAAGTAGCATTTTCTTATTCCCTTTTCACCTTTCTGTTCACTGTTTCTGCCACGTTTCCATCGAAGGATAATGATTGATCTTTATTCAACCACGTATCTAAACTAAAGAACTTTTAGTGAAATTAAGAATAATAATTTATCTTTACTTAACCAAATATAAAAAATAAAGGTTTTTTAGTGAAATTAAGTTTCTTTTTTTCTTTCTTCGAATCTTGGTCTGAAAATTAATGCTTCAAATGTATTTGGTCTATCCGCTTTGCTTCCTTCCAATCTAGGTAAGTTTTTAGGATTTTCCATAGTCATGGGAAAGGACAAGAAATAATACTTATAATTCATCATTGAAAAGATGAACTACGTTTATTGTTGCTTGAAAGACATGTTATGCAACTTATGCGGTCCCAAAAGCATTATGTTACAAAAATTGTGCCATAATAGGAAACATGAAATGAAGCATTAAGAACAAGGACATCCACTAATGGAATCCTCCATGGAGAAGAAGTCACATGTGGATACCCTTAAAATGGAAGAACAGTGAGATCATGTAGAAGGCACAGCACATTAAAAAAACAGAGAAGAATGATAAGCCAACCTCAAATGAGCCACAAAGAATTGAGAGCATTTGATAAGAATCAAATTGATTCAATTCAATAACATTGTGTTTGAATAGGACACTTCTTAGCTAATAACCTATTTTTAAAATAAATTTGAAATTTTTTATAATAAAATATGTTATTTTTTGTTAGAAAATTTTAAAAGAAATTGTAATTTTGAAAATTCATAAGGGTAATTTAATTAAAATTAAATAGTTTTAAATTTCATTTAAAAACTTGAGAATTTGAATTTTCTTTTTATACTTTTTTCTTTTTTTTGTCTCTTTAGACTTTGTCCTCAACTTGACATTTACTACGTTGGTTTGATTAAAACAACCCAATTAATGTTGGAGCATCATTTTCAACATTTTTTTTTACTAATATTAACATAAATTTCTTTGAAGTTGAAAACTATTGTGATTGTTTGTCAGTCATCATGATCAAGATTAGTTTGTTTTTTTTTTCAATGATAATAATGTTATCAGGATTTGTTTTCAACATTAGCTGTATTTTCTTGGGTTAATATCAAATATGATCTTTTTTATTAACATTAATAAAGGTTATTTTAATCAATGTCAATCATGATATTTTTGTTCAATGTCGATTAAAGTCTTTTTTATCAATTATTGTCGACATTATTTCTTGATTAACGATAGTAAGGATTTTTTGACCCATTGAGATGTTTATTTCTTGTCGTTGTTAGCTTGGTTTTTTTTTTTTTTAACGACAATAAGACTGTTTTTTTAACAAATGTAAGTTAGAATTTTTTTAGTTATCTTTTTGTTTAAATTGTTGAGATTATTTTCCGTTGATGTAAAAGTTGTTAACAATGCCATTAAGATTACTGTTTGGTAGATGTAGGCTAATATCCTTTAAAACGTCATTAGTGTTATTTTTGAGTTTGTTTTGGAGAGGTCCCCAATGTTATATTTTGTCCAAAGTTGGACTGATATTTTTTTTTTTCTAATTTGAATGGGAAGCTTTTTACTAGGATTGTTTTAGTCAAAGATAGTTGAGAAGTTGGGGTGATATTTTTTTTCCTAATTTGAATGGAAAACTTTTAGTAAACTTTTACTAGAATTGTTTTAGTCAAGATACTAGAGATAATTTTTTAGCTAACAGTCGTAAAAAAAAACCTAACTAACAATCTCAAAAATAAAATACTTCAATCCATGCCAACCAAAATAATTATAACCTATATCAACAAAAAAAATAACATTGACCAATATGGATTAAAGAACATCACCAACAAAAACTTTTGGATTATTAAATATTTTTAATACTAAAATAAAGTTTTTATATTTAGTAACCATTGAAATACTTTATACAAATAAAAAATGTAGAATTTAAATCACCTCATTAAAACAAAAATATTTGAAAAAAAAATTGCATAATTCAAAATAAAAATAATCAGTATATTTGAATTTTCTAAAATTATGAATTTTTTTTATCTAAATTGGTGTACAAAAGAGTTTGATCTTAATTATGACTAAAGTGTCTTGATAAGGGTTTTTTAATCACATTTATACAATAATGAAATTTAAACATAAATCTCCACAATTTCAATGATCCATCCATGGTTAAAAATACATCCAAACATATCAAATTGAGAAAATAAGCAAAGATACTTTTACATCCTTAAATCAAGTAAGTTGGTGTAACTCTTGTTTTCCATGGTTTTCAAGTATCACCTATTAATCTCGATTGTCCTAAATTTTAGCTTTTGCCATAGGTTTCTTTAAGTTTTTCCATGACTTTCTCCATTACATAGAATTAGGTCTTGATATCCACTTGGTAAACCAACAAGACTATTATTATAATTACCAACCCAAGAGACAAGGAGATTATCACCAATAATGTATTCCATATATAGTTAGATTTGTATTATCATACATCCACCAATGATAGAAACTAAAAATGATTTTTTTCAAGTGTAACAAATACATATAATAATTTTTAAGAGTTAATTCCTTGACAAAACCAAATCATGTTCTAATATATGAGATGGTTACTATGTTTGACAAATTAGAGGATAAGTTGCTGAGTTTTTTGGAGGGTATATATTGACAAATTTGACATTAATGAGTCATGAGAAGACTCATATAAGAGATCATGACATTTCTTAGAGAGTTCATGGGCTGGGTTGGATTTTTACATTTTTTTATGTTAAATCTAATCTAATGCCATCCAACTCATTCTTGAGTGAGCACGATTGGGTAGGGTCAGAATTTTGAAAAACTTTTTTTTTATTAGGATTTATAATTTTTAACTATCAACCTAATTAAATATCACAACCTATATAAAAATTAAATCAAGAGTTCAAGTAATTTGATAAGTCAAGTCATAACAAGTTTGTCCAAACTAATTTAAAACATGAAAAGAAAAACATAACACAATTTGTCCATGACACAAATATATAAAAGTGGATCTTGAGTTGGGTCTTGGGTCACCCATACTAAACACATCACCCAATTCGTATAAGAGTGGGTTAGTTTGGGGTGGTTCGGGTTTGACCTGGGTTAGATTGGGTCAAGTTAAATCATCAGGTAACCCGACCCAATGAACACCCCTAGACATCAGCTTTAGTTCTAAACCTTAAGCAATAAGTTTTTGAGTATTTTCTCTTTATATGTTGCTCTTGTTACACATTTCTATCTAATGTGAGACTCCAACTCACACTTAACTCCAACATTATGTTCTAGATTACACATCATTTTGCATCAAGGAAGTATAGTACAATAAGGAATGAACACCTTTGCACTTAATTATATTTATGAAATCATAAACACCTCTTACATTACCTGACTCAATATACATGTGAAGAAAAACTCAATTTTACTAGAATATATATTTTCTAATTAGAAGTTATGAAGTGATGTAAATTGTCGTAATTTCATTTTATCCCTTGTGTGTACACAACAAAATTATATGGTATTTAATAGGTGAATAACATATAACTAAGAGCATATCTAGCAGAAAATGTTTATGATTTGCTTAGGGTAAGCAATTGTTGTTTGAAGTAACATTTTTTCACCAAAACATTTGTATGGTACAAGATTTAATGTGTTCGATGATCACAAGAGTTTTAAATGTTTATTTAGTCATAAATAGTTGCGTTAGATCCAATTTCAATGGACCCTTTGTTTGGTTTTGCGTGCTTAAACAACTAAGTATAAAATATAATTTTACGTGATCATGTCAGACATAACAAATTCAATCTAGCCCAACAAACACAATTCGTTTGGCTGGATAGATGCAACCACTATTTAAAATATGCTTTGTTTGACATATGCAAGTGTTGTGCACATGCATCGTCTAATAAACTTTTTCTCAAACAAACACATGTGAGTATACTTAGTTAACTAAGTTTTTGGTTAAATAAGACAATAGATATACTTGGTCTGATAGACACAAGCTTTAAACATTTCATAGTATATGTCAAACTTTAATAAATTCTTATTTGATGTTAGGGATTATACATTTCTTCCTTCTTTCAAGAAGATCTCGCAATGCCTTATCAAGATCAATATCTCTTGAAGAACATGTTGAGGGTTGTTTCATGTTGTAGAGTCAGTCAGTTGTGTCTCCTATGCTTTGATCAAAAGATGGAGATAAACCCTTTCCTAAGCTTGTGAAGCTCTGCCATGTTCTAGAGGTGTTGCCAAGAAAGCCACACACTTTCGATGCTAAGTCAAGGGCATTTAATGTGTCTTCAAGCTTCAATGTGTGCTCATATGCAAGAAATAGTAGCAGAAGAAGACCCTCATAACAACTACCAAGGATGCGCAATGACTCTTTTCTTATCAAGATCTTTATATAAAAGATATCTTTGAAAAAGAAAAGTTGAAGAAAGTCTTGAAATAAGAATGAACATAAGATCTAAAGTTCCTTAGCCTTAAAATTGTAAGGAAGAACATTATTCGTGGTCAAGAGCAATTTAAAAGAGTGATAACCTTTGTATACATCATAAGACACTACCTCCTTCTAGTGAGCAAACATGTGATCTTTTATATCACAATCTTTGTAAACCTCTTGGTCTCGTTAGGTGTGGTTGTTGTCTAAATAATATATAGTCTTATTCACGGGTGATTGAGTTCCAAACAAAAGTCGATCTTAGCTAGAAGTAGTTACGTTGATTGTGGTCCAAATAATAATCAGTTTTAAACAATAGTGGTTGAGGTCTAATACTTATATGTCTCTTGCAGCATCAATATGCTTAGTGAAACTCAATCAGTTGATTGAGAACTGGACATAGTCTTTATTACAAACGAGCCAATATAAAAATCATAACGTAAATCTTTTTGTCCTTTATTTTTGTTCATTGCATATTATCATATTGCACTAACTAAAAGAATGAGTTTTATGAAAACTATCTTTAGAAAAATAATTTCAACAAAAATAATCTGTAAAGTAAAATCATCGTCTAACTATTTATTATCAGACAATACTTTGCAACAATTTCAAAAAGTTTTAAAACATAATTCAACCCTCTCTTCTTATATTTTGACTAGTTTTCAAAAGTTGAATATGATATAGCGTTGATGGATGGAGTTCTTGAGACATTATGATTTTTAGCTGAATATAATCTAGGGAAAGTGAATGTGGTTGTTTATGCCTTGAGATGGAAGACAATGTAGGTACCTTGCATGATGATCCAAGAGTTGGATTTACTAAAAGCCTTCAAATATATGAACCTCGATGTAATAATGACATATGATCAAAATTAGTTGCAACATGTTAGTTATAATTAATGATTTTCTTGGTATGATCTAGGAAAAAGAGTTGTATGGTCCTAGTTTGAGACATACTATAGATTTATTAGGTATTGATCAAGCTAAGGATTTCTTAGTTAGATCACATGGGATGTCAAGGTTCAGAGATGGGATATGTATGTTTATAGATGATGGGTTGAGAAGGATAATTCTAGATGAGAGTCACACGAGCAACTTGAGTCTTCATCCTAGTATAACGAAAATGTATTAAGATTTAAAGAAATTGTTTTGGTGCTTTAGTTTGAAGGTCGATGTAGCCAAATATGTTTCCTCTTATTTCACTTGTCAAAGTCAAAGGTTGAGTATTAAAAAGTAAGCAATATGTTGTAGTCTTTTAAATGAGATAGCGTTTCTATAGACTTTGTTACTTATTTATCATAGACAATATGAAACACTATATTGTGTGAGTCATTGCAGATAGACTGATGAAAAGTGCTCGCTTCCTACTAGTGGATTTGAAGATATCTACACAGAGATTGGGATAATTGTACATCAAAGAGATTGTTAGATTGTATGGAGTTCCTAAGAGTATAGTATCTGATAAACATCCTAGGTTTGCTTCTAGCTTATAGAAAACTTTATAGGAAGTTATGGAGACCCGATTAAGACTTAGATTACCTTCCTCAAATAAATTGTCAAAGATATTACACAGTCTTTGAAGGATCTGTTGAGTACATGTGTGTTAAATGATCATGGTAGTTGGGATGAGATCTTGTCTTTGGCGGAGTTCATGTATAATAACAGTTATTGGACAAGTATCAGGATGACTCCATGAGACTTTATATGGTAAGAGATGTAGGACATCTTTATGTTGGAATCGAGATTGTGAGATTGTCTTGACAATACCAAAGTTATTGTGCAAATTAATGAGAAGGTGTGAAAGATACATGATCATATGAAGACTTCTTATGCATACTAGAGAAAAAGAGCTTTAGAAGTGATCATGTGTTTTTTAAGGTTTCTCTTACGAATGGTGTATCTTAAGCAATAAAAATCTAAGTAATCAACACCTAAGTTCATCCGGTCATGTTAGATTATGCAAATAATAGTTTGTGGCTTATGAGATTGTTTTACCACCTTATATTGCCAAATTTCTTAACATATTCATGTATCTCACGTGAGGAAATATATAACTGATCTAACTTATGTATTAGAACTTGATAAGATTCATATCAGAAAAAAATTTATCTTATGATATTAAACCAAAGAGGGTCAAAGATCATTGAATAAGACAACTTAGGGATACTAATATGATCAAGGTATTATGGGACCTAAAAAGACTGGTAATTTTGTGTAGGAGTTAGAAGATAAGATGAGAGAGTTTACCCTTATCTTTTTCCTAGTGAGTTATTTTTCAAGTATGGAATTTTTTATTTTTAAGAGAGAATGTAAGACCCAAGTTTTATTTTAATATAGATTTTAAATGAATAATGATTTGAAATTTTAAAATAAAAGTTACATGTTTATTTCTTATTTTATTCTAAAATCTTATCTGTCTAAAACTATTATGCTTATACTACTTTTAAAAAAATAAAGATTATGATTGTCGTTATGCAACTAGATCATCTTTTTGAGAAGTTTGAATGTTAAAGATTGTTGTTGACAAATTAATTCATGAATTTGGTAAGAATTTGATAAGTAAATCACCCTTACTAAGATTTTAATTATTTTTTCTTCTAGTCTTTAAGTTAATTGTTATGAGAAGATGCTCTTACCGTAGGTTTTGCTTTGGTAGATTACCTAGATTCTTTCAAGTTGCTGAAAGTGGCTGAAGAAAAGCTTTTTTTAGCTATACTTCAATCCACGTAAGAGGAGTTGATACAATAAATACGATTGATATATGCTTATGTTTGTATTTATATATATTTATATATATAAATACAATATATATATATATATTGTATGTATGTTTTTATTTTAGTTATATAGACTAATGTATGCATAACTTTACAACTCGCTGAGAGACTCTATATGGCCAGAACAAATATCAAACATCAAACCATTACACTTGCAAAGAATTTTCCTTAGCTAGAGGATAGGTTAAGCGTGCCATGGGTAGAATAAAAAAGATTTGCATATTTGAATTCTATGGAACACTAAGCTTTAAACTTTACTTCATGAAAAGCCTTCTCCACACGAGGTTTCTCACTCTTAAACACCACACTTCCATGTGGACCAGATAGACTAAGTGATAGCTAGCTAAGCTATTATCCCACCCTTTCTAACATTAAGACTTTTAACAATTCCTAAATGATGTCAAAAGTGAGCATTGTAAGTCTCAGGTAACTATTGTTGAACACCCCCACAAATTATAACGTTGTCAAACCTCATATTAGAACAAACATCCACATATTACATGACATGTCTAGTTCCAAATTACAGAAAGGATAGGATAAATCATTTTCATAATATAATATACTTTTAAGGAAGCTTTCAAGTTCCAAAATAATTTAAATATGTATCCTTAATAGAATAAAATTCGGTTGATCTCCTAACCACTTCCGAAAATCATGTTTATTAGAGATAGAAATCACACGATTGATTTTGTTAAACAGGTCAAATACTTAGTTTTTCTCCCAAGACCATCATTAGCAACACGTGGGATGAATTCATAACGAGTAACCGAAAACATTAATAAACATGTTCCACAAACTAAATTCAGATAAAAATAGTGTTCATTTGAATGCACCAAGTCACTCCTCCTTTATGTATTTTCTTTTTAATGAATCTGAATTCTTTTTCGATCGAAAATTAAAGGTTGCTAATTGAAAGTGACCGAGTCTTGGTGAACAGAAATGTCTTTCATTTTTAGGGTTTACAAATAAAATTAATGTCACAATAATGGGGATTGATATCTTTATTTTTTTTAATATTTTACTTAACTATTGCAACTCTTTCAAAAGGAGTCTCGTTTTCTATTTCATTTTGATTTTGATTTTACTTTTTATCCTAAACTTTCACTTTGGTCACTTAATTAACATGAAACGGTGAGAATTAAGTAATTTTTTTAATTTGATTCTTTCAAAATGAAATAAACATATATATATATATATATATATATATATATATATATATATATATATATATATATATATAT
>Ga0099825_1002004_pt1 | contig 26712 bp, 6 predicted proteins | sample SiratroredBW_FD_76838 | JGI IMG/M metagenome (GOLD analysis project Ga0099825, IMG submission 76838) | Root nodule microbial communities of legume samples collected from California, USA - Siratro red BW | ecosystem: Host-associated > Plants > Roots > Nodule | place: USA: California | collected... | reverse complement strand
TCAATTTCTAATAAACGTATATATATATATATATATATATATATATATATATATATGTGTGTGTATATATATATTTATATATATATATATATATATATATATATTAATATATACATTTATAAGTAGATATTAATAAAAATAATATATATATTCAATATTTAAAAAATATATATATATATATATATATATATATATATATATATATATATATGTATGTATATATATATATATGTATGTATATATATATATGTATGTATGTATACACACATTTGCAAATGCGAGAAAAATGAAAGGAAACAAGGAAATGGGATTAACAACCTGTGCAAGATTCCATGGCCGTGGCAGAAAGCAACGCCCTTGCAGAGTTGGTACATCAAACTCTGTGAACAAATTCACAATTCACAAAATTGAATAAAAAAGATAAAAGGGAAGAATATTGAGAGAGATCTGAAAATTAAAAATATGTATTACTTTGATGGTTTGAGGAGGAATGGATTCTCCGGTTTGACGGAAAGAGCGAATGAATTTCTTGAGATCGGTTTCCATGTACTCAAATACCAAGTAGAGGACTGTCTTGCCTTCCTTGTTCTGACCTTGTTTGACATCCATTAACCTGTGTGTGGAAGTAGGAATTAGCAAAGAAGGAAAGAAAGAACAGAAAAATGGGTAGAAGAGAAAGAAGAAGAAGAGAAAAGGGTACCTGACGACATGTGGATCGCGCGAGAGCATCCGCAGAATGGAAACCTCGCGGAGGGTGGTGGGAGGGACACCTTCTTCGTCCTCATGGAGGCGAGTCTTCTTGAGGGCAACGATCTTCCCAGTGGCCTTTTCTCTTGCCCGGTACACCTTTCCGTACGTCCCTTCTCCAACCTTTTCAAGCTTCTCGAATGCCTCCTTTGCCGATAGTACTCCTGCCTTCTCCATTTTTTTTCTTTCTCTCCTCCTTAACTCAATCCAAATCAAATGAATCAATCGCCTACCCTTCAATTCTAACTATACAAACCCCTTCTAACATTTTCCTATATATATAATAAATAACCATAAATTTCAAATCAGGAATTTAGTCGTTGTGCAACGGACACTTGTTTTTTGAATTTCAAATCCCGCTCCCCTTCCCCTTCTCAACATCAAATTAGGAATATCAATATATTTATTTTTTTTCTTTTCTTTCCACAAAATATATTCATTCATATTCCTGGTTACTCCAAATCTCATACAATAATGCTATATTAAATATTTTATGTCTTAAATGACTATTTTAAATTTCATTAACATAATACATTTTTAGGATAAAATGAAAATTATTTACTAAATATATTTGAATTTAAAATATTATGTACTACCTAATATAAACCTAAATTAATTAATATTTTTAAAAATTAAAAACCCTTCAAAAAATACGACTCAGTTTCCTAAATCCAACTCGTTTACTAATCATAGTATTAGTATAATATGGTATTTTTTTTAAAGTTTAAAATAATAATTACGATCCAAATAATCTTAGTTACAACAAATATAATATAATTTAATATCATTAAATATACTCTCTCATGATGAAAAATATTTTGTGATCAATTAATATAATTTTTATTTAATAAAAATAACTTAACTTTAACACCAAAAAGTTGATTCATGTACATATTCAATTTCAAATCAATATTTTTATATTTCTCTACAAAGTTTTTATTGACTTGATCATTAGAGATTAACTTGATCTTTTGTAAAGAGATTTTAACTTAGTGTTTCATTAACAAAGTTTTGTAACTATTTTTACAATAAGTATATCTTTATTCGGTATTTCATCAACATAGTTTTACAATCATTGTTAGAATATATATAATTTCATCAAAGTTTGATTTCTTTAAAGTTAATTTTACTCCATCTCAAAAAATTCATACTCCAATTTTAATAAAGACAACCAATATTAATAAACTAAAATGTAAACATAAAATTATAATTTAATAATTATATATTGTTAAAACTTCATGTTATTAACTAATATGAAATTGCTTATGTACAATATTAACATTTAAAGTGATTATTATAAAAATTAACAAGTCTACACTATAATGTGATTTATGATTTAAATTACGGTATGATAACAGTTAAAATAAACTATTTTATATATTTGAAAAAAAGTACTTTTTTTTATCTTTAATTTACTTATTATCCTTGTTGTTCATTTTTTTCTTAACTTTTTAATAAGTACTTAATAATGTTAAACTTTAATTTTAGAAAATAACTGAAAAATGAAATAAATATTTGATACTAAAATTTCTTAATAAAAAAATTGTACAATATGAATAAAACTTATTATGTTAGTTATTTTGATTTTTTTTATGTTTGTTTTACGATCTATATCCAAACAATTTATATATCATTTGTTAAATAACTAAAATATCATAATAAGTAAACAATATTTTTTTATTCAAATGACACTCTCACACACTTAAGTATTCTTTCACATAGTCTTTCTTTTCCAAATCTCAACTTCTTACATCAGTCCTCTCTAAAAATTCACATTATCAATAAATTAAAGAAAACCTAAATGTGAGGTCTTCCTTTGAAATAAAAGATTAGCTTTAGGAATGAGAGATTGAATATAACTTATAAAACACTTTGAAAAGCTTTTTACAATAATATTTTATTGGACATTGAAAAAGGTAGGTTTCTTTAATAGTTTTTAAAACAAGTTCACATTATTTTCAAAAGATTTAAACAATAGATTGTGTTAAATTATTGAAAAGAGTTCAACTAACAAGTTATGGTGATAAGTATTATCATTATCACTTTTGAAATCAGTTCAATCAACTAACACTCCATTTATGTAGTTTGAAGCTCGTAATATTGGAGAGAAAAAAATAAAACAAGTTGTAAATTGAAAACAAAAATGGAATATGGAATAAATAGTTTGCAACACACCACCTTAGAGAGCATTCCAAACATAAATACAATAAAGATTCACTACTTGAAGAACCTCTTCAATAAAAAATCAGTGAACGAGAGTTTCATACTATCAAGACAATACACTTAAAAGTTTAGTTGTATCCAATATTCAAGCATGTCTTCTTATAATGAAGGAAGTCCTTGTTTATAGGCTTTAGAGTTTGGCAAAAAGTAATGAATAACGAGTATGAAACAATGTGAATATAAGACTAATGATTACATAAGTGTGAACATAAATATAATGATTAACTAGTGTGAACACAAGTTTGATGATTACACTAACATGAACACGAAGCTAATTATTATATTAATGTGAAGACTAATATCATTCACAAATTAATCATGTGTTAAACTAGATAGGATGTCCAGGTGGTTAAGAAGACAAGTGAAGTAGTTACAATCTTCACATGTAATTGAGAATGACTTTGAAGGAAGTCACAACTATCATATGTACTTGAAATTAAAATGTGACTGAATTTATACTTGCACATAGGTATTCTTATCCATTTCGTTATTCACTATTTGGACTTCTAGAGTATTCTAAAATATTATTCAATATTTTACCATATTTTACAATCCCCTAAAATTTATAATTTATTTTGCTTCTTATTTTTTTCTTCAATCATTTGATTATCCCTCTTGCAAATATTCTCACCAATCTTCTTGTTAAGACTTCTTGATTGTCTTATAAATCTTCTCCTTCTTATTGAATTGTTTTTTCATATATAATCACATTACTCCCCTTAAAATCAAGCATGAGCACTCATGACTAATTAACACAAAGACACTCATGATTATACAACAAAAGTTATTTAAGATAATGCAAAGAAAGCTATCAACAAAAGGATACACGAACGATCACTCATTACTCTATATAATAACTTCACAACAGTGAAGGATTTATAAATAAATATACATTTTAGTCGTCAATTAGAGACACAACTATTTGAAATAGTTTGAAGCTTGTATGAATATTTTGCAAACAACATTTACACAAGACATAAATGTTCATTTACACATTAACATTTTTGCATGAAAAATTTTCCCTGTATAAATGTCCTAAATTGAACCATTGTAGCTTGCGTGTTGTGACTTGTCCTTATCTCGATGCCTTTTCATAATCATGTTTAGCTTTATGTTGACACCTTTGTTATTGCACTCAAAGTGATATGCAAAGAATAATCTTTTTTTCTATTACTTATATGCTCTTATGACAATATCACATTAAGCATGACCAACTATAATGGTTGGTGCATTGTGTCGAAATAATTCTTAAAATGATTTATTGGTCAGCTTATAGCTGTTTAGATATTATTTCATCATAATGGTGTGTATATTGTTTAACACTTGTAATCCGCATATGTGGTACTCATCATCTCACATCTTATTCTAAAACTTGGAGAGACTGCATCTAAACTTTTGTGTGTGCCTTTCTAAGAGACTTTATTTGGTCTTCAAGTGCCTCCAGCCTTATTATCCACTCTTTAATGACTTCGTCTAAGATTTTATTAACTTAGCATCCTAATTTGTGTTAGACTTGGTATAATACTTATTTCACACTTATGTAAATTATCAAACATACTAAAATGTTTTATAACTACTTATTATCAAAATATTGAGCCTTAGACGTGACATGACTTTTAAATTAGTATTTGTGTCTTATTATATAAAAATATGTCTATGCCTTAACAATCTTTTCATTGTTTTGTTACGACAAATATTAATAGTTTTATGTAAGTCTAGAATATACAATGTTTTTTTTTTTGTAGACTCTTGTACTCAAAGTCTGAGCATTTTAAAATTTGAATAATTTTTTGAAATACAAATTATCTTTTTGCTATTCTTTAGAACTTTTGATCCTTATATTTGAGTTTTCAATTCAAAGTGGTGGATCTTCCTCATCAATTTCTATTGATTATGGTGTCAATCAAGCTAGATTGAAGTTTTTTCACATCCGATCCCTTCCTATTTTTAGTTTTGTTAATCACTCTGTGAAAATTGTCAGAAACAATCTTACACGATGTTAGTTTTCCATCACATGAGCAATGCAAATAAATGATACATATGTTCAAAGTTTGAAAGGATTACAATATCAAGCTCACAAATATATATCTTGTGAAGGTTACACAATAACAATTCTTATATCTAAATATCTATATAAAGACAAAATTGTTAAATGGTCATACAAACACAACATATATACTTCTGATGTATCTCTTTGTTCTAAATTTTGTGTGAACTTATTCTTTGTGAGAGTGTTTGAAACATTTGCATTTTTTCACTTTGTTAAATTACCCACTGATGAGGAAGTTGTCTACTAATCCTTTTTTTTAGAGTTGTTTTCATAAAAACAATATCTTTTTTTATTTTATAGTTAAAGTGACAGTAAAAATACTTGAGTTGTTGATCTTATGGACAAAATACGAAGGGATAATCAATAGAGTACTTATATGTAATATAAAATTTTAATTAGTAAAGTCACATAGATGTTGACTTAATGGAGAACTAAACATAACCCATAAATTGTGGGTGAACCAATATTAATATGATGTGTTTTTATACTTTGCTAAATGATATAACAATTTAGGAGACCTTTTGCTTTCCACCTTACCAAATTAACAAGGACAAGTATATAAATTGCCCTACTTAATAACATTCTCAAAATGCAAATCATTCAAACCATTCAATGTAATGAGTGAACACAACTTGTTATAATAGTAACACTTTACATAAAAAGAAAAAAAAAACAAATTATTTGCACTAAAACATAACATTGTACAAATTCAATATAAATGACTGGAAACTTCTAAGAATAATATAATAGTATTTATAACAGTAAAGAAACAATTACGTATTTTCATATACAATTATATAGAATAAAGCAATAATATATAATACATACGGATATTTATCAAACTTTGGAAACATAAAAATTTGTCAATAATGAGAAAACTCTAATGTATATACATAAAGAGTAACATTTGTTATCAAATTTGTAACAACAATAAAAACAATCACAATCTCTTAAATATTTTGAATACTCATCTATGTAATATAAATGAGAGAGTGGTCACTATAACAATAATTCTTGAATAACTTTTATAATACTTTGAAGAAAACCATTTTTCCTTATAATAAAAAAATGACAATATATTTATTTTTTAAAAAATCATAATACATTTGATTTCTAAAAAAAGTTATAATTATATTTCTAAAATATCTAACTACATTTGTTATCAACAAGAAAATTATAATATATTATATTTCTAAATGTAATAAATTGCAAAATCACACTAGCAATGTACATTTTTATTTTCTATTACTAACAAATCATCATAATTTATTTTATATTATATATATATATATATATATATATATATAAATATATATATATATAACATTTGGTATTTTGTTGATGTTAACATATAACCAATTTTTTAACTATAATATTTTCTTTATATTAATTGTATTAATTATACTTGATGTGCTGAAAACTAATATGATAATATATTATTTCAAATTAATCATTTATTAATTATTTAATTTAACCATCAAATATCAATATCTCAATAAAAATAAAAACACTTATTTATAAGTCGAGATTACATTAATCAAATTAATATATCAATCAAGATACATTTAGAAGCACTTCTTAATATCCAAATAACATGATATAATAATACTTTTTATTATAAAAAACCTTCATAAAAAAATAATACAACACTTTCTTTCAACCTTTGCAACTTTAAATTAACTATAAGATATGGTTTACTTAAAAAAAAATCATTCGATGGATCTCTTCTTAAATAACCATCAATCCCAAAAACATATAATTGTATAAAATATTCATTTAACGAATAATTTAGAACATTAAATGTCTAAAATTAAATTATAACAAATAATTTGTTAATTATCACATAATCCTAGATTAGAAAACGTATTTATTTTCTTTTTAAGATTTTCCATTGACATTGTAAGGTAATTGTAATTACTCCAAAATCTGTATTGCTATAATATTATTTCCAATGTTATTTTTTCTGGGTAAGACGCCAGTGAGAGGATATTAGTATCAAGGTCTGGAAGTGTTAGAAGGGTAAGGGCAATTGAAGTGGGAGTTAGCGGTGAGGGATCATGGTTTCGCTTCATCCACTAGTGTGTCCTTTGTCAGTTTCCTCTTCTTCCTCTGACTTTTTCAGATGCTCTCTCTGGTCTAGCTGCTACCGGTCCGTACGTTTTGCCTCGAAACGAAGAAACAGCTCCAGAACAGAACGGCCTTTTTTCTTCTGCAATGCTTCGTGGCAAGAGGTCCGTACTATTCCATTTCGTACTTTCTATTTTCCAGTGTTACTTCTTTCATTCTTTCTTCCTATGATTCATTCGAGAATATTTTCCGTTTAAGCTCGCCGGAGTTTTACTATTCTCAGCGATTCCTTTTACTGCCGTGAAAGCCATAGCTAATAGTCCGCTAGGAGAGTCGCTTCAGAGGAAAATGGAGGAGAAAAAGAAATTCGCTGTGGAAAACTCGTCCAAATTCAAAGCATTAGCCAACAAGGCCCGAAAGGAGAGGTAATCCCCGGTAAGCAACACTATCCATTGTGTGTTTTCCAAATGTGACCTCAACCCACCTGAAAATTTTGTACTATGGAAAGAAAATTCCCACCCTGTGATACAAATCCTTGGTGGTGTTTTTTGGTTTTAAAACACTTGTTTTAGAAACAATTTTCAAAACTTAATAGATTTGGAATGAGAAACTGATTGTTGAATAACATAGAATTGTATTAGAAAACAATCTTTAAACAAAAAGTGAGAAGTAAATCAATCATGCTGAAAGGGAGCTCTATGCTGATCCAGTTCTATCAATGAGCATAGAGCTGTCTTGATCCAGAGGGAGCAGTACATATTTCAACAAAGGAATGAGGCGAGATAGAATAATATAACCTTGGAAGAGAGAAGACGTGAGAATTGTAGAAAGGGAATGGTAGTTTGAACAATCTTACTGTGTGATGCAAGAAGCGAGAATGATAAAGACTGGAGACCCTTCTTGAAAATCTCACCCGATCCTTGACAAAGGTATAGTTGGAAGGGGTGCATTAGAAGGGTCAGAAAATGGAGGATAGGAGATGGGGCAGAGGTAGATAGGAGACTCATAGACCATCAATCGCATTCTGGTTTTTCAAAATAAAACTCCCCCCTAATGTAGTATAAAGACCATCCTAGGTCGAATCCCCAAAGATGCATCTCATTCCTATTTATAATGTTTGACACAAGTTAAGACGGGGGCCGATAGAAGCTAAAGTAAAAACGGATCCACTCAACTGCTATTCATGAAATTACAAATCTGCCCTTCTATTGTAGACCGTCTAATGGTCTGAATCATTGACTGTCTAATGGTCTAAATCTGCTGCAATCTTCTAATGTCTCATCCTTAAAACTCCAATCTTCATGCTTCCAAAGTCTTCACTGAAGCTCCTAAAGAGAGGAGTCTATTGTGGCAAGAATAAAGCAATGAGTTCTTGTGCCTGTTCTCCTTATATGTGTCTCTTCTTGTCGATTTCTATCAAATGAGATTCTAACTCACTCTTGACTCCAACAAATTAAAGGTCAGAATTGGCAAAAGATAGTGAAGGACTTGCATACTTTTGCCACTTACAATGGTTTAATTTTCAATGGAGCCTCAAGATCTCGTTAGACATGCAATGGCATTGATGCTTTGCTATGGGGTTAATAGCATAGTAAACAATAGAGCACTAGAAGAGATTGGAAGCATTTACTTGTTTGTGTTTGATCCAGGATGGGTAGGGCTATATTGGCCTGCAAGGTGGGGATTGACTTGATCATCAGGCTTCAACCAAGACCTCAAGGACAAGGTGAATATTTAGTGGAATGAAGGAGTACTCAGGTCATGCCCATTAGTAGTTGGTTACAATAGGTTAGTCATTTACGCTTTAGTTATGTCTTATATTAGTGAGTTAGTTATGTAGATAGTTTGAAGAAGGCATGTTGCATATAAATAAGAAAAAGGGGTTGCGAGAGGGGGGATCTTATCTTTTGGTAAAGTTTGTATTCAGAGGCTAGAGAATGGGGAGAGGTCAGGATCTCTTGAATACCTTGAGCGCTAGTTTAACTAATCTATGACTTTGTCATCAAAGAGTTGTACTATAGAATACATAAGAGAAAAGAGAGTTTCAAATTATCATTTCATTTCATGATTATTATTCTGACGGACACTTGTGTGTCCCATTTTAAGCTAATTTTGATAAACATTCACTAATATGTTTAACTAATTTTCAGCTCTTGGTATGGAGAAGATCGACCTCGTTGGCTTGGTCCTATATCATATGAATACCCTCCATATCTTAATGGAGACTTGCCTGGGGATTATGGCTTCGACATTGCGGGGCTAGGCAAGGATCCTGTGGCTCTACAGAAATACTTCAAGTATGTTATATTTATAATATTTTAATGGAAGCCATTATGCATGTGTTGTTGTTGCTTGTCATGTATGGTAATTTTTCATACGAAAAAATGATTTTTTTTTATTTGCGTATGTGTAAAATAAAAAATGTTAGTTGTTATGGTATACTTTGGACAATAATTTACTGTTTCTTTTAAATAGATTTTCTATAATTTGAAGTGATTGTTTCCAAATTAACAAAAAAACATATTATATAAAAAAAATTGTTTATTAATGATATTTCTATATTGTGTGAAGCTTTATATATGATCATCTTAACCTCTTTTATCAATAAGTTTTGAGATATTGCATGCTCGGTGGGCTATGCTTGCATCTATTGGAGCTCTGATTCCAGAAATATTAGACCTATTGGGAGCCTTTCACTTTGTAGAACCTGTGTGGTGGCGTGTTGGTTATTCAAAGCTCAAGGTTGGGATGCCCTGTTTCTTGAACCATCTTTTGTACAATCTTGCTTGTTAATTTGTTGGGTTTTATCATTTGGAAGTTTGTGTTATTAATTAATTAAAATGCTGATGCAATTTGTTCTCTCTCAAATATTAGGGTAGAATAGAATGATTTTATTGATAACAATACATTAGACATACACACACATATTGGAAGACTAATTTAGGAAATATAATAACAACACTAATATAATCACATCCTTGTGATTCAAAGATATGATTAGATCCCTATGATTCAAAGGTATTTCCGTTATACACTTTAATTATAATATGCTAAATATGGAAGTAGTAAAATATGATTGCTGACACTTCCCCTCAAGCTGGTGTCTATGGATTTTCCATTCCCAACTTGGAAATAATTCTTTCAAAATTGTTGCTATTCAACCTCTTTGTTAGAAGGTTTGCAAGGTTGTCTTGTGAAGAGACATATGGAATTATAAAATGTCAATCAATTTAAATGTGTTTGGTTTTATCATGTTGCATCATATTATGGGCTATGCTAATTTTATATTTGTCATCGCCTTGCCTATGAATATTTTTATTTTCAACAGGGAGATACTCTGGATTACCTTGGCATCCAAGGTCTTCACTTTGCTGGAAGTCAGGGAGTGGTTGTGATTGCTATTTGCCAAGCACTCCTTATGGTAATGATTGTATCCCCTATCTTCGTTTGTGAGCTTTGTTAACAATTATTTCCCGTACTTATATTTTTTTTTTTCTTGTGATATTTTTCATCTGGTGGTTTTTGAACTAGAGAGTACTAAGTGGTGATGTGGTGTAACATATATGATTTCAGATTGGCAACTAGGTAGAGTATTGGATGAGCTTTTCCATTTCAATTCTACAAAATATGGCCTGGAAACCTTCATATGTCAAGAGACATAACAAAATGGAATGTTAGAAAAGCTCTTGTGATATTTGTCATAAAGTTGTTTTTTTGTTGTCTATTTTCTATATTTATCTATCTTGAGTAGGTTGTAACCATGTTCTATCTCTGTAAATCATATCTAGTCTATTGTTATACACACGCACACATAAATACTTTTGCTTACTGAAAATTCGCTCGAGTTTTTCATCTTAATCGTAGTCTCTAACATGATATTAGAATGGGTTCAATCCCACTGTCTTTCTTCCACTTCTGGTCACGTCTATTGTTGTCTATCGTCACTGGCCACCATTTTCTTTGGCAAATCCCAAATCTAGTGCACCTCTTTGAATGAGACCCAATCTTGAGAGTTTCGGAGGCAAAAACTCTTTCATGCGCCGGTACACACTGCTGCTTTGTGCAGTTTTTGTCACATGTGTGCAGTTAGTGCATTGTCTTTTTGTCATCCAAATTTAGATGCAACGCCATCTCTTGTTGGTGCTTCATGGTCCCGTTTCTAGCCCCATCTTGTCACCATAGTCTTCTTTGGATATTGGGTCTGAGATTTGTGATCCTTTACTTAGTTTTTATTTCTTTGATTATGGAAATGCCATTTACAGGTCTTGCTCTTCCTTTTTTTGAAACTCCTACTATCACTATTGAGAAACTCAATGGAAACATACATGTTGTGGTTTTCCTTTGTTGAGCTTTGTTTCTTGATCAAGGACACCATGATCATCAAGAAAAAAGGAAAGTATTACCCAAAATCAGTGCTCAATGGTAGAAACACGATTTTCAGTTGTTTTTTTGTGTTGTAGTAATATGTAGAACCAAATATCATAGGGACTCTAAGAACTTTCAAGACTTTTTCATTTGGAAGGATGCTTAAAGCATTTTTGCTAATGATATTTAACGTCTATATGACTCTCTCCAAAATTTATCCTCTCAAAAAAATTGATCATGATTCGATGATCTTGCATGTTGCTCAAGCCCAATCTACATAGAAGAATTGAAAATGTTCTTAAAAGTCGATTCATTGGAGGAAATAAAGAAGAAACCTGAGAAAGCATATATGGTTTTGATTCTTTGGGGTATGAACCAGCTTTTGATTATGTTCAAAAAGTCCTTTCAATGAAAAGTTTAATCACATGACTCCTCTATATTTCTATTTTTAAAATAGGGAAAAATATCAGAGTCTATTAGAATTTGTAATGATGTCTACTAGAGAAAGATGAGATCGTGAAAACAGAGAACGTGGTAGTAGCAGTGGTTCTCTTCAATGTTTTGTAGAAAAAGGTTGTGCCACACTTGTGAAACCTTTTAATCCATGGCTGACTTTTCTAAGAAGACAACAAATGTTTCTGAGCATAAGCTTTCCAATGATCAATATTAGGAATATCTTTGGTTTAAGTCCAATGGATAAGGCCAATAATTTCAGTGCTATATATTTTTCAATATATGGATAGTCAACTTCTATGGATAATTGACTTTGGTCCTTTGTTCACCTCTATGTATTCTCCAAAAATTCTTTCATATAATTACCTTGGGAAATGAGTTTAAAGTTGCTTTCAAAGGAGTTAACCAAGTCTCTCTTTCCCCTTCATTAAACTTGAAGTATGTCCTCTTCATTCTTATTTGTCTCTTGAACCTAGTTTCTTTAAATCAACTAACCTGATCATTAAATTGTTATCTAACATTTGATGTTGGACTCTTTTATTATATTGCAATGTGGTATGGTCGACTGATTGAAGTAAGATATGAATCCAAAGGCCTACTATACAGAAACAAGTCCTTTTGTGTCCTATGTTGCAACTCCATCTCCAAAGCCTTTTCATGATCTCTTGTGTCACTGAAATTGTCAGAGTTGAAGAAAATGGTACTTGGTCTAAATAGACTACAAATGTTAAATTGTGAGTTATGTTAATTAGACAAACATGTTGGGTCTTGTTTTGCACAGAAAACTGTAATGTAGCAAGATGTAACTCTATTTTTTCTAACTTTCATTCCAACATTTTGGTCAAGTTGTGTTACATCTTATGGGTTCATATATTATCACATTATTGATGAATATTCTTGATGAACTTAGATATATTTAACAAGATGAACATGAACTTTCATCTATTTTTGGTTTCATTCAATGGGATCAACAATCAATTTGAAAGGAGCGACATTGTTAAAGAATATATTTCTTCCAATCTCTTTTTTTTGCTCCACAAGGCATCTTGCGCCAATGTGCATGTCAATGGAAGATCAAAGAGGAAAAATAAACATTTAGTTGCCTGATACAAATATTCCTATTCATCATCGGGACTACCTATTTTCTAATAAGTTGGATGCCCTCTTCGTCTCTTTAAAATAAAATTCCTCTTTCAATTGTTTTTCCATGTTTTTTGAAATAAGGTTCTTGAACACAATGGTGTGTAGGATTTGGTTCTTCTTGTTCGGAATTCAAGGTGAGTTAGAAGTCTCACATTGAGAAATGAATAAGATGAGTAACGTATAAGAAGAAAGATTCACAAACTAATTGGTTGCAAATGGGTTTATGCCATTATAATTATAGTTGGCCCTATGGTGAGGTTGATCATCTTAAAGTCATGTTAGTAGCGAAAGGATATACTCAAATATATGGTATTGACTATGGTTATAGTTTTTGTGGCCAAAATCACTTCAATTTTCCTTCTCACTCTAGCTGTTATTCGTTATCTAGTTTGTAAATTTCATCATCTCTGTATTATGCTGAGTTTGAAGTTGAAATGTAGTGAAGTAGATTATTTAGTCTTTTATTGTCTCACTACTTCTAGGAAGTGTGTTTATCTAATGGTGTATGTTGATAGCAGTCATTAGAAAGAAGGATGTCGCTACAATTTTTCAGTTGAAAAAACACTTATTCAGTCAGTTCTAGAATAAATATCTTGGCAGGACCTTTTTGATATCGAGTTGGCTAAACCAAAGGAGGCCATCGTTATTCCGCAAAGTATGTGCTTTGGAGATTTTGGAGGAAACATGCATACTGGCCTGTGGACTCATCAATAGTTCTATAGTCAAAAGTTAATTACGAATCAAGGTGAACCTAACTCAAATCCAAAGAGATATAGAAGAAAGTTAGGAAACTTGTTTGCCTTACAGTACGAGGGCTGAACGTCTCCTTTTGTAGTTTGAGTTGTTAGTCAATTCATGTTGGCTCCTCATTGATCATTGAAATGATGTGATTCACATTCTTTGATACATAAAAAGGGTTCCAGGATAGGTTTTTTTTTGTGAAAATAAAGGAGGAACCCAAATTTCTAGGTAGTGTGTTGATTGGGTAGGATCTCCTATACATTGTCCATCTACTAGTGGATACTCTATATACATTGGTAGGAATATCATTTCTTGAAACTGTAAGAAACAAAATGTAGTTATTTGGTTTAGTGCAGAAGCTCAAGATAGGGCTATGACCTCAAACAACTCCTTGAAGAGTTTTAGTTTTGTGAAATTCAGCGTATAAAGTTGTATTGTGACAATGAACTAGCTCTTCACATGGTCTCTAATTGAGTGTTTCAAGAGAGACCTAAAAGTATTAAAGGTTGGGTGCTATTTTGTTTGTGAGAAATTTCTGTATAAGGAAATTAGTACTGAATTTATCAACTTAAATGAAAAATAATTGTTTGACAACTGTAACAACTATTTACAAACATCTTAACAAATTCTTTGAAAAGGTCTAGGATTCAATTTATATGTCCCAAACTTGGTGCACACTAAATGTGTGCTCTAGCTTAAAAGGGTTCTTTAGAAAAAGCTGTTTTGTTATGTGTCATTAAGCTGCGTTTTGTTGTCTATATCTATTTATGACTTGTATCGCCGCAAACCTTATCCAAATTATTGTTTTATATGTATGCATTGTTCACTGAAGCTTGTCATCCTAATCCCTGTCTTTAAATGCTACTATAAAATTTGAAAGTGAAATTCAAATTCATCTCGCGTTCGTTTTGTATAGGGACTAAAATCAAAAGTTTCAAATAATTGGAGATTTATAATAATTAGAGATTCTTAAACAGGTTGGACCGGAATACGCTAGATATTGTGGGACTGAGGCATTGGAGCCTCTAGGAATATATCTGCCCGGTGATATAAATTATCCTGGAGGAGCTTTGTTTGATCCCTTGAATCTGTCCAACGATCCCGAAGCTTTTGAAGAGCTGAAGGTAAAAGAAATTAAAAATGGACGCTTGGCAATGGTTGCCTGGTTAGGCTTTTACGTGCAAGCAGCACTGACGGGTAAAGGTCCTGTTCAGAATCTTATTGATCACATTTCCGATCCATTTCACAACAACCTTCTGGACTCCCTCAACATGATGAAACTCGTCATATAATGTCCGTAAGGAATTTGCATTCGTTTGGATGCTCTTTTCTACGTTTTGCTGATCGAAATTCTTGTCAGAATGTTATAGCCATCAGCCATGTACCCTTTGCAATCAATAGTCAAATCTCTGTACAAAAGAAACTATTTTTAATTTTTTGCTTGTTACTATTTAGTTTTGGACAAATACATATAACCATGGAGATTCTTTTAAATGTACTGTTAGATTTTTTATAAAATAGAGCCAAGTAAAAGAATTTTATTAATGGTATGATGACAAGGCATAAGTACTAGCAGCTAGCTTGATTTGAACAATTAGTACAATATATCATGTAATATTCAAAAGCAACTAGCCAATAATTGCATTCATACATTGCAACACGAGTATTTGCTTAGACATGAATGGAATGTATTGCTTGTACAACGTGAGCTGAATAGGAGAAGTTGCACTTGCACCGCTCCTACGCAACCACGTAAAGATGATATTTCCTTGCATCAACATTTGAAGACTTCTAGGTAGGTACTGATTGTGTTACACAGGTGTAAATTGATTATCGGAATGCGTGTAAAATACCCTGGTTGCGCCAACACAGAATGATAAATTGTGAATTAGCCTGCAGACCAAAATGCCACTAAACAATAGGAAAAATATATCTAAGGCATCAGCTTTTCAAAATACAACTAATTAACATTTTTTATTACTATAATAATCATAAATATAAATAAACAATAAGATAAGATTTAGTTGTATTAATAATTGTTAACCATTTTTAATTAATATAATAATAAATATAAATAAACAATAAGATAGGATGTAGTTGTATTAATAAAAATAATTGTTAAGTAGTTGTATTTTTGAAAGAGTGGTGTCAATATATCTCTAATCCTAAACAATGTATATTGAATTTTGAATTTATTTCATTTTAAATTATAAATAATTTGAATTTATTGATTTTAATTTTCTTATTATTTAAATAAATTATTTTAATTAACACTAAATGTAAATGTTTATTTAAATATCAGAAAATTGTTAATAATTAAAATAAACAAATATTGATGATTACTTTAATTAATAGCATTTGATGTTATTTTTGGTCCAAGTTTGTGAAGCTTATTTCAATTGATATTAATGAAGCTTTTTTTATTATTATTTTCGGTCAAAAATGTTTTTAGTTGATATTAATTTCAATTAGTTAGGTGAAGTTAATTTTATCACATTACTAGTTAAAGTTTTCTTTGTTGAAATTTCAATCTTGAGAAATTACCCCAATTGATATTGGTGAGAGAAAATCTTATCCTAATAGTTTTGGTTAAAAAGATTTTTCAGTTGCATTTGAAAAAAAAAATTACAATCATACATTGTTATAGCATACCAAAAGTTTAGTTCATATTTTAAAAAAATAAAAAGAAATTAGTTGATATTTATGAAAGAAATAAGTTAAATGTTCATCATTAATATTTTCTCATATCTTTTGAGAAACAAGTTATTTGTTCAAAATTAATGTTATGGAGTTTAATGTTATTTTTAATATTTTGCTTGTGGTGTTAAATTGTGCTTACCTTATTAGTACTTTAACAAAGTTTAAAGGAAACATTATGAATACAAAATTACATGATAAGTGTTTCTACTCATGTCACATTAAAGAATATAATAACCAAGACTTTTCAATATAGTAAAATCAAATTATAAGATATAATAGATAAAAACACCAAAATAACTATTTAATCTATATTTTTAGTTTATTATTTAACATTCTTATTATCAACTGGTACATCATTACATGTTCAAGTTACTATATTACATCATTACCCTCTTAATCCCATCAGCACCAATCTAACGGAAAAAAAATTATATGACCACTTTCAAACAAAATTTAAATTAAATTAAGACCTTTTACAAATTGTAAAATCAAATTACAAAAAAATGATAAATAAAAAGACCAAAATAGCTATTAAACCTATATATTTAGTTTGCTGTTTAACAAGTTATCAAATTAAACACACTATAAATATAGGAATCAAATTAAGACATGAAGAGACGACAATGACACAAATAAAATCAGCAACATTTACACGTAAAGACCAATCTAAGATGAAAAGATCAAATTAAGAATTCATTGCACCTACAGAATAGCTAAAATATGTTTAATCAAAATTTCATCACGAATGTTGGATGAGTAATTACATCCTCTAACTCATTCCCCATTTTACGAATGAAGAAAAATCCAAATCCAGTAAACATATTCTTTAATTACCATGCCAACACCAATGCGCAAAAAAGAGGGTAAAGGTTTGTGCGAAGTTTGTAAGCCCTATAGACGAACAAATGCAGGTTGATACACTGCTCGTTGTTTAAAACCAAACTTCATTCACCAAACATTAATCTGAACTCGCTTGAAGAAAGAGACTACATTCATTGATCAGTAAGATCTGGTCAAACACGATGGACAGAATCGGTTAGATCTAAGTTAGGTCATTCCATCTATTAGACAACCCCAAGTAAAGAATTTCTTTTTCCTTTTTTAAAACAAAGCTACAAACTAATACACAGATAACAGATAATCTGTTCTCAACTGATTAACTCTTATTCATGCCAAATCACATTCCCTTTCCTTCTCGTAAGCTTCTTCCTCTCCTGTAGTCAATCTCAGCATCAGAGCACGATAACCCCATCTTATATTTCCTGCTAATTCTGGAAGATTCCATTTTTGAGAATATATCCTCATCATCTACAAGAGTAGGGTTCTCTGGTGTGCTGAATCCAGAGCTGTTGCTACAATGCCTTTGTGATTTATGATCTGACATGCAAGAAAAAGCATATTTGCTTACAGGTAGATAAAGAAAAGGGTATGAAAAAGTAGAAGACAGGAAATCCTAATTGTTAAAATGCATAAAATCACCCTAGCACAAAATTACCCTCCATCTTTTCCAGATAATATACGAAGATGACCAATGTCTTACATTCTTACCGGACAAAACAACTAAAACCTTTATCCGTCAAAATTCAGTACAGCACAGCACATCACAGGGCACCAAGGCTCTAGTTATAGAAACGATATTATATATAATGTTGAAACCAAACTGCAAGTAATTTTGAGGTGCTACTCTATTTTACTTTTCAATTTCCATGGTTTCTCAAGATGCAAGGAAACAAATTAAAATTTAAACCTAGAATTTACAACATACCTTCATATCCTTGATATATAGTGGCCTGATTGTGTGCTTCCTTGCCTACTGGACCTGGATCTGAGCCAAGACTTCTTAGACTCTGCAATGCCACCTGAGTCTCCTGCGCTTTGAATCCTTTCATTAATGAAGGCTCTATGTTTTCTTCCATTGTTGACTTGCCAGAAGCAAAGGGCATCATAGTAAATGAGTCCTCCATTACATCAGAAATTTCCACATATTGAGAGGTAGTTATAATCTCATCTGCACTGAAACCAAACGATGCCCGGTAAGCTTCTATTTCTTCCACATCTTGCTTAGGACTTCTAGCATGTCTACTCTGAAGTCCATTTCCACCAGTAGATTGAACATCTGAATCTTTTGAAACACTTAATCTCCCACCATTATGGGGAAATGGAGGATTTTGGTCTAAATAGAATTGTGCATAGGTAGCAGGGCAAAAGAAATTTGTATCTTGGGATGCACTAGTGACACCATTTGTGTCATGCCCAGATACCCTCCCGGACCCTGTTCTCTGATATTTTCCATTCTCAGGAGACAGTGATGAATCCCACTGTGGACGGAACTCCCGTTCAGGAAAGGAGGATGATAAACAGTCACCTGAGTTTCTTGATATTGGAGATATAAGGCTACTGGCAGGACTTCCAGGGTAGAGTGAATATGTGGCTTGAAGATCATTTGCAGTGATGTAGTTACCCTTGTCACTGTTTTTGAGATCCACTGATGATGAGAGAAAATGAGCAAAAGGTACATCTGGGGAAGAGGGAGTTGTTAAATGAGCCAACTCAGGTGGAGGAGTGAGAGGGGCAGTAGATGGTTCAGTAGTGAAATTTGAAAAGACTGGAGGAGACACCAGCTGTGTTTCATGAGCGTATGGTCCAGTGGCATACATTGTAGACGAAGGACCACCAGGTGAGTTAGCAGACAAGGATAAGAAACAACTAGGTGATTGTGCAGTGGAAGGAAGGGCAGAATGAGTGAAGGATGCAGGTGAAGAAGGTGGGGCTAAGAGGGAAGGAGCTAGTCCTGTGGCTTGATTCGTCAACCCAACTGCTTGAGGTCCATTTGGCTGAGAGGCTGGCCCGCTACTCTCAGGAATACGAGATGCAGGTACAATGCGCTTCCCACCTTTCTGTGAACCGAAACAAGAAAATGCACCCCAGCATCCTCCCCATCTCTTTCGCTGTCAATACAAGGGAGCAATATAGACTTACACAATGTTTACAGGAGATCAATAACAAGTATACTGAAATGAAACAATAACTATTGAAAGTTATTTTTGAAAGTCTAAATATTTAACAAGAATCCAACCTCTTAAACATCTTTACATCTTTTCACTGTTCCACACAAACAACAGCAAATATTTCACCGTATTATCACTTAACCTTTCCGCATGCCAAAATAAAAGCCTACAGTTAACAATCACAACATATCTTTTAGAATCTAAGTTTATATCTATGATCTAAATTTTAGGAAAACTGTTGAGGGATTTCTACATTAACATCCTATACATCACAAAGTTAAGTGACCAGTGTCCTTTTGGCAATTTGATTCTAGAAATCTCACTGTTAATTAATACACAACAGTTTGGCCCTTATATTTTTCTGGTGTTTTTAATGTAATTCTCCTTCAATATTTAATCTACTACAGTAACCAGTATTTCTCCTTGATAGACCCGATCATAAATCTAAAACGCCCTGAGGTTAACTCCTTCACTTGAAAATTATAGTGTTTTCTAGTGACATGCTCCACTTCCAAGATTTTTAGACTTCACAAGATGCTTTCTCCTAATGAGCAAGCACTAAGTGCCGCGATTGGTAGCAATCCAAGAGTAATTTCTCATGATACATTTTAAAGATTTTGGCAGGAAAAAGGAGGCTATGCTCAATTATAATATAAGGCAATGGAAGTTTATACAGCTCTTCAGTGCATTTGGTCAGAAACAAATGCCATATTTTCAAAGGTCTCTCTACCTTTACTTTTGAAATGGTATAGGATTTTGCTTTTTGACTTCTCTTACATACTATAAACAGAGGGATTTGAAAGCTTTTTGGTTTTTATAGCCATTTTCATTTTGGCTTGATACTTAGCTGTTTCCTTTTCTCATTTCAGGATAATGCTTTTGTGCCCTCATAGATGCATATTGTCTTTGTTTCAATTAATACTCCATTCTTTTATCAACAAGCATAAGAGAGCACGAGATCAACAGAATCTATCCTGCATTCATCTTGAAAACTTGAAGCTCGCTGAAATTCTTAAAATGCTTATCAATGAAGAAATGAGATCATAAAACATCTGAAACGAAAAAAAAAGGACAACTGAAAGTTGCAGACCTGTATAAAGAAATTTAAGAAATCTAGAATAATCTTACTGCCCAAATTTAGCAAAATTAAGCTTAGATTTGGCATGAGTTTTGGTGGTAATATATATCCCAATAATAGTCTGTTTTAAAATGCTTGCTTAAAATGTTTCATTCCGGGAAGCAAATAGTATAAGACTAATAGTATTTTGTTCCTCCACTAACAGAATCCTCTCCTATTTATTCCTCCAATCTTATGGAAAGCATTAACCTTTTTCATTTCCACACAATGTTCAATCCAAGTACCATAGGGTATACAGAAATAAATGTACATACTAAATAAGTAGGGAATCCCAGATAGCAGTGCGAAGCAGCTGACCTCAAAACCACTAATGCGGGATAGAGATAATGGGAGGGGCGGCTGCTATTCTAGAAATTTTTTAGACTATCATTAGTTAGTTTGTTATATTTGACGTTATGCTTTATTTGGTTTTTCTATCACTATTGTTACTTAATTTACTATATTGTTTTGTTTCCTGTTACTCTTTCGTCTATTATATTACATATTATGCTTTATTTAGTTTATTATTGGTATTATTTTTTCGTTTATTATATCATATTTATGATTTAAAAAAACAAAAATATGAAAGTTACACTGGACTCAAACTGAAGCCCAAAAAACCAAAAACAAAGGGAGAAAAGAAACACTGAAAAACGTGTAACCTACATGACCCAATTCCACGAAAACCCTAATTCACTAGTCAGCTCTCAGCTAAGTGTCACCACGTGTGTCTGAAACTGAAACCCAATGGCAAAGATCAAATATGGAAGACTGGAAGGTTTAGGTAAATAGTGACAAACGCAATGACCAGAGCTATCCAGCAATGGGGCATGCAACAAACACTGCCCAACAACAGGCACAGGTTCAGAAACCTGTCTGGCTTTACTGCTTCACAAATTGCAAACATAATCATGCAAGACTTCCAAGTTTCCTTCACAGATAACAACTGTTTTTACTAAATGCAAGAGCCTACCGTGTCACCCAGGCTCAGATTTTGCAAATGTGTGACCCCTTTGTGGAGCAGTAAAGCCAGACAGGTTTCTGAACCTGTGCCTGTTGTTGGGCAGTGTTTGTTGCCTTCACAGATAACAACTGTTTTTACTAAATGCAAGAGCCTACCATGTCACCCAGGCTCAAGATTTCGCAAATGTGTGACCCCCGATTCACCATGATAGTGACATATAGCATACTAGATTTAGAACAATGAAAGAAAGCTCGGAATTTTGCAAGTTATTCTAATCCCACAGGTTGATTGACACGAGGCATAGTAGAGGAGAAGAATGGTTGACCCCTTTTTAAAAGATATAAGTGATAATTAGACTACTTCATTCAGGACAAATGACCAACAAAGATGTGACAAGCTCAGGATAGGGAACTAAAAGAAAACACATTATAAGGATACTTTGTTTTTTTTTTTTTTTTCTTTTTTTGGCATCCGGTATTATTAATGAGAAGGAAGAAAGATTCCAGAATAGTGGAGAATAAGCTCTACTCCTAAACAGAGGTGCAAGGGAAAACCAAGAAGAATCAGGCACTACAAAATCTTTATGTATCTATCAGAGAAGGCTCCTTTATGGAGACCATAGGCCAACCAATAAAGGGTCAAAATTGTCAACTCTCAAATCTGATCAAGTTCCTGAAAATAATTCTTGAAATATACAAGCAGTTATTCAAGCCAAATAAATTAAAAAGCAGTATAGTAAGCAAGCATAACCCCATAAATGCCAATAAAAAGAAACTATGAAATGGGAGCAGAACCCAGTATTAGCCAAAAATACCAAATAACTTATTTGAAATGACAGTGGCTTTTGGCGAATATAAGGAAAACTGGACAATCCTTCAGGAAGTTACAGACTTATTCCTTAGTCTTATAACTCCCCTATTCCCACTCTTTCCTTAGTTATCAAATTATCAAATTACAATCAACATGTAGAATGATCTCCGACATGCAAGTCAAAATTCAAGACAAAATCACAAAAAACAGTACAAGTTTTTAATCTGATTTTGTTTACCAATTTGCACAACTATTTGAAATTATAAGGCTTTTATAGCACAAATCTCAGAAAATTTGAGATAAAGTGCGCATTTACAAATAATTTTATGCTGCTGAGAGCAAATTTAGATTCATAAAACTAATATAGGACTCTTCATCTTCTCACCCTATTCGTTCTTACGTAGTTATCTAAATAGCCATAATTTACAATAGCCCACAAATTTACAGTCATTTAACACTCATTCCACAAAAAACAACAATTTAATTTTAATACCATTTTTCCTTGTGTGAATGAGAATATGAAACTTATATTAAAATTGTATAGAAGTAGTAGTTAATTATCATTTTAAAAGTATAGATTCTTCTAGCTTCAAGCTATATCATATACTTGCTTATGTATATAATAAAAGAACCATATAACAGAACCCTTAAAGGTTCCCTAATATTAAAAATTTTATAATGTCATATATGCATAACAAAATACTTTTAACACAACTATAATTCAACATTCCAACTTCATAATAAAGCAAAGTATGATAGTACATTAGAACTAAAGATCAAACTACATCAATGACAAAATCATTTGTTCAAAAATTGAAACATAAGTTACCAAACCGAAAAAATTTAAAAAAGGAGTTAATTTCTTCAAATGATTTGAGCCTTGATAGACAGTCACTTTGGGGTCAAAAATTGTATTTGATTTCAAGCTAGCTTCTTCACTCAAAAGTTTACGGGAGTTTATTTGAAAAGTTAGCTTGTTTACCCTACCTCGTAAAATTGTAACAGTTTATGAGTTACTGAGAGAGTTTGACAACCTTATCCACGTGGGTAGTCCAAGCTATTAGGATATGACACAAACCTACACACATAAAGGGAAAAAACGAAAGAGAAAGAAAGAATCTACTGGTTGTTAAAAGAAAGAAGATAAAGCAAAAATTCTATTTATTATTATAAGCGACAGGTATTCTTTCAATACCTACCAAAAAATAAAAACAAAACAATCTCAAATAGTTATTGACCGTAGGGGTTTATTTTCTTATCTCTATTGCATACAACAAGATGAGAATCCTTCGGCATATAGAATTCTCAGTAGTTTTTCCAAATCAAGGTTTACATAACATAATATAAAGCAAGCGTGGATGTGATGCTATGGATCTAGATTCTGACAGAAAAATTGAAATAAAATATAAAAAAGAAAAGGCCAATTGCACCAAAAGAAGTAAAGTAGGCCGCCCTTCACACTAGTTTATGGGGAAATATTTCTCTACAAAGCTTATTTCGAAATATTTCAGCCATCAGATCGGTCCAAGTTTATTTCGAGCGGGTTTGAAATGATTGACTAGGTTTCTGGCTGTGGGAATTGTTTGTCGTCCATAATGTTCTCGAAGGCTAAAAGATGCAAGTATAACCAGAAGACGTTACACAAAAAGCAATGGCACCCAATATGTAAACTAAGTTACTAATGCAATTATCATCGTTAGACGTGAGATCTGAGGAGGATATGTGCTTAATAGAATGAAAACAGCAATGAAAACATATGAGAAGCGATCCCCAACCGAAAATATACAAGTTTGGAGTTAGGTTATGTACTTGGGACCTCAGATCTAACCCCAAAAACCCTTCTCACACTAGCAAATAATCTATAAAGCATAAGTGTATGTGGTTTACAAATGAAATTGGTTAAATAGAAGGACGCGTGAGATTGAGGGAGTGAGAAAGATACTCTTTCGTGCTGAGGAAATCGATTCTGCTCCGACCCCATTAGACAGTAGTAGCTGGGCTGTTCTGTTGCCCTCTACTAGGACTGTCGGGTGAGGCTGTTGGTTGTTTGGTGTTGGTTGCTTTGCGGGCACTAGCTTAAACCAAGATCCTTCTCACATTTCTTCTTTACAAGCTGAAACCCCATGGACTTCTAGCTTCTCTATGTGAAGAGAGGGATGGAGAATATTAATTAATTTATGGCAACAATCAAAGGACAAGGAAAGACAAAAGCGAAAAAGATTGAAATGTGTGTGATGAAGATAGAGAAAAAGTATGGAGGCCGGGCCAAGGGCTATACTTTATATTATTAACATTATTACTGGAAAAACACGCATACATTACTGTCCAGCTGAAATTAAGATTTTACTTTTTTTTATCGGCTAAGAATTTCATTTTACACCGATAAATAATTAAAAATAAAATAATCTTCAATTATATTAATTAGTTGATAATATTTTACAGTAAGATCTTGAAATGGCAATTGAGAAAAACAATGGAGAATGAAAATGATGAAAGTAGAAAAGTTATGAATGAAAGGCGAAAGAATATGACAATTTATCAATTTTTGTGTGTATTTAAATTCTATTCAAATATATATGCCTCGCATATACAATTTAACTAAAAAATTGCCAATTTCTTCAGAAATTTCTCACACTCTTTGAATATAAAATTAAACACAGGTATTTGTATAATAAATTTAAATAAATTCTATGAAATCTCTTTTCCCAAATTAGAGAATTATCATTTCATAGAAATAATTTCCTGTGAACTCACCCAACCAAATTATCTCAATTTTTAATCTCAAATGTATGTATCACTGGATTTATTGATAATGATTATTTTATAATTTTTATAACTTAATTTTAGAAAAAAAAATAATTGATAGTTGAATATATATTTTAAATGTTCAAGTTTGATGATCCATTTTATTTATTTTTTAGTTATAGAAAATAAATTTAAGGTCAATTCAATTTTATAGAGCGGACTTCGGAGATTTATATTTATTTAAATATTTTGTTTTAATTATATTTTCAAAGATATAATATCTCCAACAATTATTTTAAAATATTAAGTGCTCAGAACCTACACACTTAGCAGGGGTTGAATTAACTTCATTTAAGTCTTTAAAATTAGAGAAAGAGACTTTCAAAATAATAGAGACAATGAAACGAAAATAATGGGGCATAAACCCCTTGGTATTATCAAAAGTTGTTCACTAAATCACATAAAGGTGCTGGTTCATACTTTATCGGTATGCATTAAGAAAACTTTTTTCTCTTTTAGCACATCTTAACGTCCATATGTGGTGGATTGAAGTGAGGAGAGAAAACAAATAGAAATTAAAAAAAAAAACAAATTATGAAAAAATGACATGTAATAATAGGAGGAGAAAAGAGAGAAAAGGAATCATATGTCTATTTCCTACTAATTTTCACCACTTATTTTTAAGATCACTTTATTATTTTTCAACTTTTAGGATTTCTTTCCGGATTTGGAAGTTTAGTAAAATTCTCATATAAATGTGATAGCTAAATTTATTTGGAATGAATTCTGTAAAGGTTTAACTTCAATTTCTCTAAGAGATTTTAATTTAGAAATAATTTCGTCAAGTATTCAAGATAAGAAATTTTAGTATTTTTTTTTTAGAAAATTGTATTAAGATTTAACTTTATCTTTTATAAAAGGATTTAGTTCAGGAATGACTTGTCGGTTGTCTAGGGATTTAAAAATATTTGTCATTTTTTAAAATAATTTTATTAAGGTTCAACATTATTTTTTTTTTAAGAGACTTTAGTTATTTTTTACAAGAATGATATCAAGGTTCTATTTTTTATACGAGATTTCAGTTCAATAATGATTTGATCGGTGTCTATCATGTAAGACGTTTTAGTATTTTCGAAAGAATTATATTAAGATTCAACTTTGTTTTTATAAGAGGTTTCAATAGAAGAATAACTTGGTTAAGGCTGCTTTTGTACTTTTTTTTTTTAATAAAAGACTTTGATCAAAGGTTAACTTGATTGGACAAGTTTCAAGAAGGTAAAATTTACTTTATTTTTTAAAAAGATTTTAAGTTTTCATGTTTATGATTTCTTAATTTTAAAAAAAATATTGTCATTATAACTTTATATATATATATATATATATATATATATATATATATATATATATATATTTTTATTATAATAAATATATATATATTAATGAAAAAAAGAATTAAACAAGTTATTCTTATATTGAAATCTCTTATAAAAACAAAGTTGAATCTTAATATAATTCTTTCGAAAATACTAAAACGTCTTACATGATAGACACCGATCAAATCATTATTGAACTGAAATCT
>Ga0099825_1002002_pt1 | contig 26720 bp, 12 predicted proteins | sample SiratroredBW_FD_76838 | JGI IMG/M metagenome (GOLD analysis project Ga0099825, IMG submission 76838) | Root nodule microbial communities of legume samples collected from California, USA - Siratro red BW | ecosystem: Host-associated > Plants > Roots > Nodule | place: USA: California | collected... | reverse complement strand
GGCGAAGAGCAAAAGCAGTAGCAGCGAAAGCGAAAAGACGAAGACGAAAACAGAGGAAGGAATCTGTTTGTGCCCTAAAACAAGACATACAAACGCGGTTGTTAGTGGCAACCGCGTTTGTATGTAGGATACAAACGCGGTTGCCACTAACAACCGCGTTTGTATCCTCTGCAAAATAATTTAAAAATTGTTTTGCAGATACAAACGCGGTTCTTGGAACAACCGTGTTTGTATCTCCTTCCAGTTTTCAAAAATAAATTAATTGTGGCCTATTATCGTGGTTTTTTCCTGAACCGCGCTGGTATAGTTTTAGTTAATTTCAAAAATGCCACAGCGTTGTTTTTAAACGCGGTTCGTTTTTAACCGCGATTATATCCTGCCTCTATATGTCATTTTTCTACTAGTGTGTGTAAAATCTGAGGTAGAGAAATCAAATAACTGGTTCGATTATAAGAACAAATGGAAACGTGTAAATGGGAGAATAATAAAATTTTGAAAGGATAGATGGATTGGAGAAAGATGGAAACGTGTAAATGGGAGAATAATAAAATTTTGAAAGGATAGATGGATTGGAGAAAGCTCTATCAAAGATATATTCCCTAGATTGTACTCCATAATAGAGTGTAAGAATAAAACAGTAAGTGAGGTGAGCGATTTGGTAAATAATGGGAATGGGGAGGAGTTTACATGGAGACTATTATGGAGAAGAGATATGTTTGAGTGTGAGGAAGAATTAAAACAACAATTATTTAATTGGTATCTAATGCATAATGGAAGAAAGAAGAATTAGATGGTTGGATTTGGGATGGGAATAGATCAAGCACATACTCAGTCTAATTAGGATATCAAGTGCTATAAGAAGAATATCAATTACCACAGTGTGAGTGGTTTAAGGCGTTATGAGCCCTCAAAGTAATAGGACTAGCAAAGGTGTGCGTTTGGAGGGCAATGATAGATATGTTACCAACTAGAGTGAATATGATAAGAAGGGGAGTTAATATACAAAATAATATTTGCCTTCTCTACTCGAAGGTTGTGGAAACAATCCAACATCTTCTCATAGGATGTGAGGTTGGTCAAAAAGTGTGAGACAATTGTGACAATTGGCTAGACATATCTTCAGTTAGGCATAATGATGTTTTAAATCATTTTAGGAATTTTTATGTGATAGGGTTAGGACGCAAAGGAAATCAAGTATGGAAAGGAGTGTGGGTTGCTATAACGTATGAAATTTGGAAACATAGAAATTGAATTGTTTTCCCGGATAGAAGAGTGGATACGGTAGAACTTTTCATAGTAGCACAATCCAATGTCTAGTCATGGGTTAAGTTTAAATGGTAAGGGTGTATAGGTATATTGGTACTTCTGCCCAGCTATATGCTTGACAGACTTCTAATAATTAGAAATATATATGTTGTGGCTAGTCTTCAAAGGAAGATGTGGTAATCAGATAGGGTAGGGGCAACACAGTATGTTGTTTGTTTGTTGTATGTTGGTAAAAGCACAGGAAAGTTCAAAACATAAGGATACATTAGAGAGTGAAATATGGAACCCAGTTCCGCTTTGGAGGCCAATCATTCTAGGTGGAATTAATGCAATCCAATCATTTTGGTTGAGGTAGTGTGACTCACACGAGGAACCATGTAATTATCCTAATTCCTAGCAACCAGGAGCAGAAATTACAATCCAAATTGATGCCACTAACGACAGTTGAGAATAGTTGGGCTTGTTTACAGGTTTCTGTAACTCTTGTGATATGTATAAGTGGTGCATTGTAGCTTAAATAGATGTTGTGTAATGCATCTTTTATATGTACATCTTATGTATTATGTGCTTGGTAGAGGATAGTGAGTGGTGTTGGTGAATTTATTGCTTGATGCATTTATAATCTAGGTAATTTGAGGGAGGCGAAAACTCTTTCTTAATTGAAAGGTTGAGACACTTTTTAAGTGTCCTATTAATTTCATTTTTTGTTGTTAAAAAAAAAAACTACCTTTATCTGCAAACAATTTATAAAAAAAAACATTAATAAAACTATTATTTGTTGATATTATTTTCGAAAAAAAGTATAAACTAATAGAAACAAATTTCACCTTGAATTCTAAAAAAAGAAAACGTTAAAAAAATCTCACAACAAGTAGTAATACATACTTCACAACTCTTTAATTCTTATTCTTAAAAAATTATTTCGTATTTTATTTTTTTAAATTTACATATAAAACTACAAAGCATATATAATAATAATAATAATAATAATAATAATAATAATAATAATAATAATAATTTAACTTCTATTAATGGATATTTGATTGAGGTGGTATTTTTCTCAAAACAATTGTATTATGCATTATTAGAGATTTAGGACCACAATAATGTAATGTGGACGTGTAACTTACTATAAATAAAGACACTTTATAAAATTTAGCTTATTCTTCCACGTCTCTATTTGTAACCAAAGCTTTATTAAGTTGCACATTTTTATATCATACGTGTTTTATTGATAAATGGGTTCTCTTCACCTCAACAACCCTTCTCTAGTTAAGAAACAAAAATATTTATTTTTGGAATGAGTTTGTGTGCAAGCTTGTCATTGTGGGTGTAACTTAAACACAGATAAGTTTCTCTGTTAAAATCTAAATAAATTAAGTATATTATTATTCGAATAAATTGAGTTATTTTAATTTTAGCTTCTATAATTTCTTTTTTAAATTTTATTCAAATTTATTTGTTTTAACCTTTCTTTTTATAAAAATCAAACTATGTTATATGCCAAACTTTTGATTGTCATTATTTAATAGCATAAATGTAATGACAAGAACTAAAATTTTGTATTTTAATAAAATTAAAGATTAATTTAAAAATTATAAAGCTTAAAACCATTTTTCAGTCATAAAATATTCATTTAATTTTGTTTTAGCCAAGGTATTAGTCTCACCAATATAAACTATTGTAGAAAAAACAACCATACAGAATAATCCGTGACATGTTAAGGTATTGTGTAGTAAAAAGAAAGCAATTTCACAATTTCATTCGGTTTTCATTTCCCAAAATAAAATGAGTAATCTTTTATATAAATATATAATAATACACGTATAATTTATTATGCTAAGTAAAAAAGCTCATATATTATTTTTTTTAAGTCAACATAATGTAAAGAATGTTAGTTATGTGTATGACTTGGGTAATCATTGTTAAGCATAAAGACTTTAGTGATATTATTTGAAGGATGGAAATACAAAGGTCTGAACCTATAATGATAAAAGGTCTGAACATTATCAAAGTGAATATCAAACTCAATCATCTTTCACCCAAATAAGCAACAAAATTACTTGAAGAAAAGAAAAAAAGTAATAGACAAATTGTGGCCTTGATGGTCCTAACATTTTTCTTTCTCTTTCTCAACCACAAAACACAAAAATACAAACCAATACAATGTGTTAGTACCCTAATGGGAGCCAACTCAGATTTAAATAAAAATCCACTACTGCCAAGAGTTATCATAGGATCTTAAAAAGGAGTAGGTACAAATATTTTCCTTTCTAGAAATAAAAAATTATACATAACGCAAACAGCTGAAATATTTTATTTCAGCACTTTTTTTTTTTAAGTTTTGTTTTTAAAACCATACAGTACTTTAAATTTGTAACAAAAATTAATAAAATAAGTTGTTTTCTTGAATTTGAAAATGTGCAATTTATGATTGTTTTTAACTTCACATGCGTTTTTTTTATATAAAAAGTTATTTTTATCTTAAAATTAATAATCTTAAAATAAATTTTCAATAGAAAATTGATTTTTATCATAATCTATTATAATAACTGATTATATATATATATATATATAATTAAATATTAAATATTAAACAATTTAACTTATTTCTAACAAAAACTTTTAAAAGGTTCGCATACGTCTGATAAAAGAATTGTGTGAACATAGAAAAGGGAAAAAAAAAAAAACTGGAGGCCCTGCATTATTCTTGGATGAGAAATACTATTCCTAATTCACAAAAAAGAGTTTATTACGAAAGTTTTGATATTTATTTATTAATAGTATCTTCTTAATCTAATAAAAACTACATAAGAGATTCATATGTGACTTCATCTACAAAGATGTGGAGACCCACCAGAGAGAAATTGCAAATTGCACTATAAGTTTGTTCATTGAGTGTGACTACAAACAATAATATAGGGTGTCTTTCATTTTCAAAGATCCTATTTAGACATGATTTTATACTAAATTGGAAAAAATGATCTTCATAAAAGTTATATCTCTAAATGTTGTAATTTAAATAAAAAATAAGATATAAAACTCAATTTACGATATTTTAGTGAATAAAGGTTAAATTAACAGAACTAGAATAAAGATTTATATTCGTTTTTTCTTTAACTGCATTAAAAGATTGAACTAAATTTTGAAACTAATATAAAATTTGTAGATAATTATATTAGATTTAAAAGAAAATAAGAATAAAGTTTATAGGATTAATTTATGTTGTGAAAAGCTTAAACAGTTATTTATCAATGTAAAAATATATATTATATTTATGACATATGTATTGAATGCGGTATTATTCCACACAATGATTCATCATCTTAAAAAATATAGATTAAGATACGTTCAATTACGTTTTGACTATGTGTGTACGATTCACAAAATAAATTAATTTCTATTATAACTTTTTTTAAAACCATACTAAAATTGCAAATTATTACTAACCATTATCAAAATTGAACAAATTAAATATACTAAACTCAAATGTACATATGAATTAAAAATGATAAATTATAATTTTAAACATTGATAAATATAAAATAGAAATTGATAAATAAGAGGACTTCTATATTAATTAAACCAATGCAAAGACAAAAAATCAATAAATGGGACCAGTGTTAACAGAATAAATACGATTTCCTTGTTTGTTTCTTTTCTTAATCTTTTCTTAGTTTTAGTTCCGAAGTAATAAGAAACAAGAGGACAATCTACATCCACATGTTACAAGTCAACCAACCACGCAAGTGATTTAGAATACTTTTCACTGCCAAAAATCCTCAGTTTCCACTTTTACTAGTTTTCCCCCCCTTAAGAAATGTTATCAATTCTAATGTGATTTAAGAAGCATAAGCATTACCCAAGTGGCACAAAACTCCACAATTGAATGATTTGATCATGTGAGTTTTGTTACTGTAATGCTTCCACCAATCCATTTATGGAAAAACCATCGTTAAAGAGAAAATCCATAAAATGGTGGAAAACACAAGTAGGCAAATGGCTCAATCAAAGTGCAATTATAGTCACCATTTCATCCCACTCAAATAGAGAAAATCCAAGGCATGTGAACCAAGAACATCAAATTTTTATTCAGGCACGGTTCTTATTTCCTGTTATTCTGTGATCATGGCTTCAAGGGAACCTCTCTAGTTTTCAAAGACACACAACTCTAGTCCCATTCCTGAGTTTCAAGGAAGGTCCAGTTGGAGACATTCACATTGTTTCCATCAGGGCCAATAGGATCAAAAGGTGAATCTTCTCCATATTCAGTTGGCATTGACCTCCACTGCAGGCTTGGCTCCCAGTCTGCTTCTTTGATGACCTTCAATATCTCTTTTGCAACTGCATGGCTCCCCTCAGCAGTAAGATGAATTCCATCCTCCCTATCAAACACCACTCAACAAAATCAATCTTCTAAGTTAAGGTGCATGTGACAATGAACTACCCAACAGAATGAAGGATAGAAAGATTTGAACTTTCTCAATTTAGGAAGCTTGTGAGTAACTTAGAATGCATGCTTACTTGAAGTAAACATCTCTCCAGTCATCCCTTTTCTGGAGTACAGACCACAGATCAATGGCATTGATATTCAGCTCACGGCAAAGCTCCAAACATGCTTCTGAATATATTCGACAAGATTCGTTTGTCCTTAGTCGCTGCCCCGGTAGCACACTAGTTTAAAGTCCAAAATTTTGTTCATCAGAGTCTAGTTTAAATATAAATTCCAAAAAAGAAAGCACAAAGGATATAAGAACGTTAAATGCTCAAGGAAAGCAACCGGTCATTCTCTGAACTTGAGCACAGGTTTTATATATAAGAATTAGTAATGACTAGTTTATATAAATCAAATCTAGTTCATTACTTCTATGGACCAATTCTTTGGCTAACCTTAATATGGGTATATTTGTTATGATATAATTAGTCTTGACCTAAGTGAAGAAATCACTAGCATGTAGTTCTCTGCCTTTCATCTTTTGTGAATCTATAAAAATGAAATGGCACTTAGATTGAAGTCAAAACCTGTCTCCAGAAAGGTGTGCCTCATTGACAGGAGGTGCAGTGAGAAATATAATGCGAGTCTTCTTTGAAAGGCTCTGGCAATCACAAGGATTTGTGTCAAACATGGCAGTAATAACCAAAAGGTAAAAAAGATGAAGATTCTGTGAAAAATACTTGAAGGGTGGTGAAGGGTTTCATTCATATAGTAATAAATAATAAGAAATGTGTTGCTTTACCTTCAGATGGGTACCAATCTTTCTCATATTTTCTATGTATTCTTGGAGAGGTACATGTTGACCACGGCCACTTGGATGAGGAAGAAGAGAATCATTACCACCAAAGTACACAATTACCAATGCTGGTTGCACGGTGTCAACCTAAGTTAAAGAAGATAACAGATCAGAACCTTAGACAAAGCGCTATAAAATTCTGATAATTGAGTAGTTCATTTTAGTACGTTAGATATTGTAAAATTCCGAATAGTCTTCCTAACATGTGCCAAGATTCATTTAGAAGAAAACTTAAGTGTGCCAAGATTCTTCACATCATTCTGTACCACACCTACTCACTTTCTAACTCAGTTTCCAAGGTGCCATTTGTTTCTCAGTGACCACAAATAGAATAAGCACTTTTTGTAACATTCATGATGGAAGGACAAAAGATTCAAGTTGAAGATGAAGAAAGAAGAGGAAATGTGAATCAATAAAGGGGTGTGTGGTGTTGAGGGTACCACTCAAATTGTTAATACCTTTGGGAAAATTTCATCCAGAACTTTCACAGCACGCCTTGAATTCCAACCAGAGTATCCTCGCAGAATAACATCAGCCTATGCCATATCAAGGTGCAAAGTTAAACTCATTGATCATCCAGTGTGTTCCCCAAAGGCTTATAAAAATACAAGCAATTATTTCATTCAATTACTGTCTGAAATTTAAATAAAGTAAGACATTTTATATGCTGTGATCTCATCATGTTAATCTATTTGATATAGTCTAATAGTACCAAGGCCTTGCACTGAAACAATAAATGATTGTTGGGTGGTGGGTAAAGTATGACCACCACTCCATAAAGTTTCCTCAATATGGTGATTTTCTGGCACCAAATTATTCATCAACAGTTTAGGTTTATCCATTCATTTTAAGATTTCTAGACTTTAAAAGAAGCTGCATTATATGGCACATTTTCACATCACCCAATTTTTATTGGCAAATGACTTTTCTTTCCCCAAATAAGAACCAATCACACAGCTTGCAATCTTGGTCTCATAACTAAAACACAACCCCTTTACGTTTATTCAAGGAAATGCCAACCAAAATACGCAATTCTCAACATAGTCTCATCCCGAAGCCAGAAATTACAAAAACAGCTCATCCATCCACCTCCACGGAAAATCATAACAGAACACATAAAATCGTTCATCCGCCGGGTCAATGCACGAGAACCGTATTCTAAACAAACCAATTCCCCGGATCCAGATTCTCTGCATCCATTTTTCAACTCAGAAATGTCACATGAAGATTGGGCTTAATTAACTTAAAAATGTCAGCCATCTAATCTTCATCATAATACAATAAACAAATATATTGAGTGCGAGAAAATGTGACAGCATGAATTCATCTGCTAAATTCCACCCTTTTGCGATGAAATAAAAAAACTGAAGCAAGAACCAAAACAGAATACTCCAACCTCCACTCAGTGAGATCTATTAAAATCTAAACTTAAATCCTAAACTCTAAATTTGCTAGAACAACCTTTAGCAAAAGTTTTACACTTTCCAATGCACAAACAAGAGTTCAGCGTGTGCTCAGTCGCAAACACACCCAAAAATCATGTCACGTGTATCTAAAAGTTATCCAAAGACCAAGAACAATTCTATTCACACATCCCCATTTCTTAGTACAAGTCATATATTGTCCGTTCTGCTGACATGCTCTCAAAGATTTAATCTTTAAAGGCTTGTTGTTGGATTAAAGAAAAAGGATATTTTGATACTTAAACGGACTCATTAGATGTACCCTCTTTGTTAAACCAGTTACTACGTGGAAGAACTTCAGAGCTTAAAAATTCATACTCTCACATAACAAGTGTAAAGTGATAGTCTTTGACAGTTTGAGTCGCTGACAGAAAGCAGTAGAAGGAAGGGTACATGCAGACATACCTTACGAGCATACAAGTGAGCAAGAACAGCGCCCCAACCTTGGTGGGAATAGCTGAGCTGAACAATGGAAGAACCAAACAGAACGAACTGGGGTCTTCTTGGTCCCACCATCTCTTCGTGGATGAAATTGGAACAGATCCGAAGCCGTAGACTCAGAGTGAAATTGGTTGAACGTGTTGGTTCTTGCTGAGTCAAAGGCTTCAGTGGTAGCTAGCTTTCGTAACAGAGTGGTAACAGAGCCATGATTCAAATGACGCTGCATTTTATGCACTTATCACAAGTAACATGTGCCTAACCGGATACTGACCCGATAAAAACGGGTCATAATTATAAAACGGGTTGATGGGTTAACTCGTGAAGTTTTAAATATTTTTTATTTTAATTTTTGTTAAAGAAGAATCAAGGAACCTGATTGGATAAATCAGAATGGGTTGATATATGTACGAAGTTCAACTCTTTTATAAACTTCTATAAAAGGTAATCTAATTTTATCTATTATTAATATTTAAAATAAAGAATCTTCTGATTGTATATTTTTTGGACATTAGAAAGTGATTTTAACCTTTTAAAGTGTTTTTATTAGATTAATGAATGAAAAAGACTTAAACAAATTATAATAAAAGTTATATGGACTTGTTTTATTACTCCCCATTAGCCAAAATTGAAATAGCTGTTCATTTTCTTTCTTTTTACATTTTGATCTTCTTTAAGAAAATTGTTTTTATTTGTCTATTATTCTTCAAGTTTAAAATAACATTAATTTCATCAATTATATCTTAATTTCTATCTGATTTTTTATTAATATGCACTTTTATTATGAAGTTCAAAATAAAAATAACTCACATGTATTTATTCTAAAATGTGAATAAAAAAAATAAAAAAATAGAAAAATAGAAAACTTCATATTATTAGAAACAGAAAATTTTATTCGCTGTTTTCTAAGTAAAATTTTTGCAAGGCACTAAAAAGAAATAAAAGTATTATGTTTATAGGGTCAATCTCAATAGATTTGTGTTGGTCTAATCAATCTAACAATCATATAATTGGATAATAAATTACATCTAAACACATCCGATTTTGGTGTTTTTCTACATTTTGTTGTTCCATCCAAAAGTTATATGATCGTGAAATTAGATTATTGTCGTAAATGATGTCTTTAAGGAGTACACCATTAACAAATAATTAAAACAATTCAGTTATTCAAAATATTAACAAACATTTAATTAATTTTTATAAGTGGTATGGGAGAAGGTTATACTAACTTTAGAATTCTATAATTTATTTCACATATGTTTAAATTGATTAAAATTTGAATTTTAAGGTCTTGTTGTATTAGGAATTCTTGATGTAGAATTATTCTTTGTAAGATATCTACTTCTATTTTCAAGTTTTTTTTTAACCTATGTTCGATCGGTGCAAGAGATAGTGAAATGCTGTGGATAATATATTTGCATTGTTATGTTTACGATCCCGAGGCAAATTTACAATTATAATTTATCTTGAGATTCATGTGTTACTTTTAGTGTTATTTTAGACATTTTCAATCATCAAGTCTATGTCTTCTATTTGAAGGTTTGTATATGTATTTTGTCTATATCTATTACCAAGAAAAAATAAATAAATAAAAAGCAAGGACGAAAAGAAGCACCAACAATAATATATCTTTTTGTATATCATCTTTTTGTTTTCATTTTGTAACCTATATTCTTCTTTTGTGGACAAGCAATAAGAGTGGAGCCTTCTTCTCAAAAGATAAAAAGGTTGCTTTGGACCATTATTTTTGGAAAATATAACACTCTTTTTAGTTATAGACAAACTACAGGAGTGAAGATCTTTTTCCTGAAAGCATACGTTGGTTGCATCTAACTATTATTTTTTAGAAGTATTAAAATAATTTTTTTCACATGTTTTCAGATATTTTTTTTTTTTGAAACATACATTGATTGCGTCTAATCAGAGTATTTTTTTAAAGTATTAAAGTAAATTTTTTCATATTTTAAATTAATATTGAGGTGATTTATGTTTTTTTCTATTTTTTTTTAATTTTTTTACAATATGTCAATTTTCGGTAGTAGAGGATTAAAGACACACAATAGAAATAAAGATACTTTTGACAGCACAATTTGGAGGATATTTCTTTTAAAGTAATTAGTTAATGGTCACAATTTTTTGATATTTGTAACTTGAAAATAATTTCAAAAGGTAGGCTACATTTTTTAACAGAAGTGTCAAGAGTAACATCTTATACTGGTTAAATGGAGTTTTTCGACGAAATTACATATCTTATACTCTATTCAATAACCACCTTATTAGATGCATATTTATATGCGCATTTTCCTTTTGCATCTAAGATTATCAGACCAAACAAGTGGATCTCACAATAGTGTTTATGATGTATCATTGAAAAAAACATATAAATATAAAATTTAATATAATATCAAATATGATTATTGAAATTATAAGGTTTAAGAAAACATTTTTAATATTTTATATTTTAGTATATTTATTTTGAAATTTTTTATTCACTTGACTCTTTCAAAATTATTTTTAAACTAAAGTAAATATTCCTTTTAACATACCAATTTTCACTTCAACATATAATTTAATTTAAAAATCATTGGTGTACATGTTTTATGATATCAATATGTATACTTTATTTGAAACAAATATAAATTTAAAATATTAATATCAAATACTTTTCTTTGACTATAGATGATATGAGTAATTTCTAACATAGCTCATAAACTCACTCTAATATTATACTTTGTCTAAGCACCAGCTTATCAGATATAGATTTATATGTATGTTGCATTTGTGTCTTCGCTTATTAGACCAAACAATTACATATGATGACATATGATAATATTGAATGAATATTATGCATTGAGATTGTGTTTTCAACAAAACAATGTCTAAGATAGGTTATAAGGATATTTTTATAAACATAATCACTTTAATGTTTAAGACTATATAACTTAATGTTTTTCCAAGCAGCAAAACTACAAAATTATATATATATATATATATATATATATATATATATATACACATTTTTTTCTGACAAGTGTTATCAAATAATACAACCACGTTTGACCAGAATTCATACTTAAAATGTTGAATTAATATTGTGTATTTAAAGTTTAGTAATCATCCACCTTAGATTTAGTTGTTGAGTCATTACATCATTACATAATTAACAAATTATCTATAAAGTTGAATGTTAGAAAAAAGAAACACTCCTTTCAAATATGTCATACCTATTAACTTTGGTAAATTAAGAACTAGAAATATTCTAAATTTATCTCTTCATGTTTATTATATTAATAATTTAATCTGTAAATCATAATAATTTAATATGTTTGTTAGATCAAAGTTCAACATATCCTTTAATTGACTTTAATTTTATGCTTAACAATAAAATGCAAAATATAATTTTATATAATCATCATATCTTATCAGAAGTAAGTGTTCATTTGGCCTAACACTTGAAGGCATGTTGTTGTGATAGTTTTGTTTAACAAAACAAATGTGAGCTTATAGTTTCGTCTGATTGAACATGTACAAGAATTTTGTTTTGTACACTTAGTCTAATAAGTTTTTACTTGGACAAAAGATAATTATACTTGTCTAATAAATTTTTGATTAGACAAACTATAAGTGTACTTTGTTTAATACGAGTCTTCATCAAACACAATTTTCTAAAGTATTCCATTAATAGTACGTTTGTTTGACATTATATTGCATCTTTCAAATAAAATGTACCATCATATCTTTAATACATTTTTATTTCATATATATATATATATATATATATATATAATACAAAAATTATTATTTATAATTATACATATATATATATATATATATATATATATATATTCGTTATTAAAATTATAATTCAACTACATATTCCCTAAAATGGATTAATCAAGTGGCACAATATATCATGTGTTAACATGAGTAATTATGATAGAGATTATGAACGTGATAGTAATAAAACTCATTAAAGATATTGTTGTTGTTCGATCTGAAAGATATTATGAAAGTGTTAGGAGCGATGAATCTTGTCTTTTAAAATTAATAGTATTATTTTGGGCATCTACACTCCACTAAATATCGAGAAATATAATTTGTATTAAGGCAAATAATTGTTCGATGTATGGAGAAATTATTTATTTATATACGTTTGTGAAATGTATCACTTTTATTGAGGATAAACAAGAAATATTTTATTGAGGATAAACAAGAAATACAAAGGAAGTGAAAACAAATATAATATAATTAAATTGAATAATACAAAGATAAGTCAATATGCATATATACATCTCATGCACATTTTGATTTATGTGTATTTATTTTTGTAAGGTAGATCATTTATTTCTCAAAACTCCTTCCATTTGTCATAAACCTTCTTGGCTAACTGTTGACATCATCTTCAATCTCAAACTATTGGGATTGGAGCAAGAGTGAAATGGAAGAAAGCTGTCATTATCTTCTCCTCCAACCGATAAAGGTTTATATCATTTTTATAGGTTTATATCATTTTTATAGTGGTTAGTCAAAATAAATGAGATTTACCAATATAAATGTATTAAATTCTTTCATCTTATTTAAATTTTACTCATTTAAATTCTCAAGGCTTTTTATTTTTCACACACACATGATGAAGAATCTTATCAAGTTCATCCTTTACATTAAATTGGCCATGTCATGAATAGTAATTGAAGATAGAGATTTTATGTTGTTCTCATATGTGGTGAATGGAATTGTGAGAGAAAGCACTTGAGTTCATAGGTTTATAATATACATTTTTTTTCTATTTAACCTGTTGAGATTCAATTTGTTTAAACCATTGCATAACCTCCTTTAAATACTTAGATGAGTTAATTTTTTTATAAACATGATTTACCGATGAGCATTCTAATATGTGTATTATGTAGTTTTAGCTCATTAGACACAATTTGCTTGATCACATTTTGAAGTTTCTCAATTCATTAGATGAAGCCTTGAGTTCGCCTATCTTCTAAAGCTTGTCAGACGAAATGCGTCAAACGATGCCTTGAGTTCCTTTATCCTTTAGATTTCATTAGACAAAGCTTGCCAAACGAAGCCTTAAGTTGGTCTGTCCTTTAGAGTTTGTCAGGAATTGATTAATCTCTTTGAATTCTTGAAAGTTATTCTCATGTTTTTTATCCATTCAAAAGTCTTACATTTCTTGATGAATTGAGTTAAAAAATTTGAATTGTTGCCTCAACAGAATGCAATTTTTGCTTCACATGCTTGCTATTGCTAATGTGAGAGAGAATGCTAATATTGCACTCTCTTAGACGTGATTGCCACATTGTGGAAAAGGTAGCAATTTTTTTCGATCACCTGATTTAGGTTTGGATGTTCGCTCAAACTTGGATTGTATTGGTTCAATCCAACTTATGACTAGTTAGATAACATGCGATGCAAACCAAATTGCTGACTTACGCAATTTCTGGTTCTACTGGTCAAACTAGGTTTCATATATAACACTTTTTTCAAAGTTAATTTCACTGTATGTATGCTCTTTTCTTTCTGCAGTTCCTTTCATATATACGCAGTTTTTTTTTAAATTTTTTTTTTTTTTGAAGACTTTTACTTCTTTTCATTCAAACAATCCTTAGAATCTGGTCTTCTAAACTGAATTTGCACATTTAACAATTCGTTAGCTTTGTTCACACGATTTATATCAAAGCTGAGACTTCAAGTATCTCCAGATTCAAAAGAAGTATTATAAGCACTTCCATTTGGCAAAATAACTGTCATTTGACGAAACAGAAGCATGTGAGATGAATATATAGATTGAGGGCCACAACACTGGATGCATGTAATGAGGAAATTGCTTTTATATGAAAGTGAGAAAGAAAAATAGTTATAGTTATATTCCATCATAACAAAGAAGATTTAAACTTATAAACTTTTAGTGGAAAAGTCACGTGTCTTCTTTAGTGTTCATGTAATTTTTGGTTTTGTATATAGATTAATATGATTATACAACCGAAATGGCCAGTAATATCATAATTAATTAAAATAACTTTAAAATAATCCGTGTATATTTATACAAACAATGAAGATTACTTCCTTTTACTTCCCATGCTTTAAATAAAGTATATCCTCTAAATGAGAGAGAGATCTAATTATATCAGAAACTTCACAAACTTAAATGCACCTTTCTCATCCCACAAAAATGATAAATTTAATAATAAAAGTTAATTATAGTTTAAATATAATTAATTAAGTTTTAAGTATCTTTTAAATTTTAAAATTTTTCATTGAATTTCTATTAAAAATTTTCGTTCTATTTAAGTATTTAAAATATATTTTATTTTTATATAAGTATTCTACCTTTTGATTTTATCATCAATTTAAAAAAGAAAAAATAAATTGATCAACAAATTAAAAGATAAAAAACAGAAATAACAGTCATGTCATTTTATTAATGACAATAACATATATTTTAAATAATTAATGAAATAAATTTTTTAGCATGGACTTAATTAAAAATATTCAAATTTAGAAGAAATTTAAAATTTATTTAAGTCTTTTTAGATAAGACTGTGTAATAAAATTAATGAAATTATTAGGAAGAATATTTATGATTTAGTGAGATAAATTGTTAACAAATGAATCTTACTTTTCGATTTTGGTCTTTATAAGAACTTATTGGGCATTTGGGCTCATGGGCTTTTCTTTCGGATTATCGTATATTAATCTTCTTTTGATTGGGGTCACTGGTCCCTTGATAGTGTTTATATGATTGAGATTTCTCATGGAGAGTCAAGAACATCTTGAGTTGACAGAACATATATAAGTTGTTTACTTTGCATGTCCCGGGTATTCGATTTCAGTTCTTGTTAGTGTTCCTATATAAGTGTGTATGCCAACATATGTACTCTTATTTACAAGATATATATGCGCTATATTCTTTTTCCAACTGATTTTTTCTTATATCTCAATGTTGTACATTTTATTCTCCTTTTCTTTCTTCATTGTAAAAGATTTCAAGGAACAGAAATTCTATAATAAAAGTTATATATATTTCAACACACAATACAATACCATTTTACAACTCTTTTCATATCATAATCGCATATTCATAAACGCACTAAGGATAGAACCTAGCTGATAATCTCTCTTTTTTTTCATACACATGCTTAGGAATTGAATCTCTACCAACATACTTAAGAGATTCAACATTGTACTAACCGCGATGCACTTGGTTGGTAGGGGGATTTATATTGTTTAACACACTAGAAAAGCATCTTACTATATAACACTCATTGCCCTTCCTTGACAATGAAACGTTCTATGTTATGCATGGTAACTGCAGATTATAATATATGGTTTCTACAGATCCCATTGCAAAGACCTCCGCGAGATACAGTAGGACACGTTTATGGTTGCTGTTCCATCAGGAGTGGGAGGGTAATATGGTGAATCTTCTGCATATTCTGTTGGCATTGACATCCAATGCAGACTAGTCTTCCAATCTGCTTCCCTCAGAACCCTTAATATTTCCTTCACCACCACCTTGCTTCCCTCTGCTGATAGATGAACTCCATCCCTATATAATAATGTAACAACAAATCACCTAATCACTTCTAAAACAGGATAATTTTTTTTTAATTTACATTAAAATTATCTTCTTTTCCTAAGACAGAAATAAACAGTTTTAGTGTGTTAGAGAGAATATATGTACTCACGTGAAGCTAACATCTAACCAGTCATCCCTTGTCTGAATTGCAGACCACAGATTAATGGCCTTGACGTTCAGCTCCTCACTAAGCTCCATTAGTGCATCTGCATATTCTCCACAGGATTCATTGGTTCTTCCTGACTGCGTTGCACTGCATAGTGCAGTCAAAAATTCATTAGAATACGTGTTACTTTTAGCAGAAATGTTATGTATTAGTGTAAAAACACCACTATCTATATCTCTATATAAACAATGTCAGTAAAAAATGGTTATGATATAAGAAAACAGGAACCATATGTACCTTAGCTTTTTGCGGAGTTGCTCTTCATTGATGGGAGGAGATGTGAGAAATATAATGCGAATATGGTCCGAGAGGCTCTGACAAAGATTTTGATATCTTCGTGTCAAACATTGCAGCATCAAATATTACAAAGCAAAGACAAAAAATAGTATTTTATGACCCTTTTGGTTTTACATTTCTGAGATGATTTTTCACGTCTAAAACATGTTCCTATCGTGTTATGAATAATGTTTGATGTGGAAGATTATGTCATTACCTTAAGATGGTTAGCGATCTTCCTCATGTTTTCAACATATTCTTCAAGGGGAACGTGAGGACCAAGCCCAGAAGGGTGAGGGTGAACGGAATCATTACCACCAAAGTACACAATCACCAATGACGGTTGCACAGGAGCATCCTATGTTCAAGAAAATAACAAAGGGTCGCTAAGAATCGCCAAAATAGAACTCACCACACATGATCTAAACCTTAATAGAACCAAAAATACAAAGAAACATCTCTTACTTCTCATACATGAATAACCTTTGTGGTTGTGTGTGGAGAGAATAATTAAATAGAACTTAATAGTTAATACTGTAATAAAACTAAAAAAAAAAAAATTGAATTTGAGTGAGACTAATAGCTGAATGTAGGTCCATGCTGTTTCTAAATCTCATTGCTAATCTGCAGTAGACCCAATTCAATGCTTTTTGACCTATATGGACAGGTGCCACTGCTGAAATGACATGTTTTTAAAGACAGGAAATAGAATAAAGTACATATATAGAAACGAAATCTACATGGCAGTGAAGATGTTTGATGTGTACCTTGGGGAAAACTTCATCCAGAACATCCAAAGCTTGCCTTGAATTCCAACCTGAGTATCCTCGCAATATTATGTCCGCCTGTGTGGCCACGTCAACGTGTGATGAAAACAAGGATGTTAAAGAAGAAACTATATATAAAAACAAGTTCTTTTAATCTCACTCAATTTTTTTCATTAGAACACATATTTTATTTAAATGATACAATTTTAGAAAAATATAATTCTAAAGAATGATTTAAAAATAAAAAAATGTGTATATTTGAGTAGGAAAATTAGACAGTTAGTTTTGATAGAAAAGGTTACTCAGTTATATTTAGGGAATAGAGGTAATTAATAAAATATATCTATATAAATTCTAAAACTGTGTTTTTTTGAAGAATTTGATTATATGTATATTTTGTACTGTGAAACGATAAAAACTGTAAATATAATAAAAATGATATATATATATATATATATTGTGATTTTGATGATAATGTAAAATTATTGTATATATAACCCATTTCATTTCTTTTTTAAATACCAATTACTCATTAATTAATATGGTAACTAAAGCTTTTCACAGATTAATAGGTTTAACAAGTTCTTGAAGTGTATACTGAATCTAAAACCTACGTTAAACAAAGAAATTAAAACTATAATAACATGAAGCAGAATATATATATAGATATAGATATAGAAATATGGTTTGTGTGGTTGGAGAATATGGAAGTTAGTGTAGCTGCAGGTATGAGTGTTAGAATTAAAATGAAGGAGAAAGAAAAACACCTTTCTAGCATACAAACTGGCTAGAATACCACCCCAACCACCATTGTCGAAACTAAACTGGACAATAGAGGAGCCAAAGAGCACAATCTGAGGTCTCATGGGGCCAACCATCTTTGCTTTCTCTACTCTTTGACTCCTCTAGACAAGCAACTACACTCTGCTCATATATGATAAAACACACTCAGAATGAGATCCAATTTATAGATGCAGATTAGTGTTGCCACGTTTATGGTCGGCAGGAAAACTGTACCTGATGGCATATTCTATTGCCATTTCATCATGGTTCATGCCTCAACCCCCACCAATAGAATATTATTCAAAATGATCCGTAATTGGATTCTGAATATTCCTGTGAGGGTCCAGGACTTGTACACTCATACTTAATTAACATACCTTTACAAGACAAAAAGAAACGTATCCAAGCTCATTTGTTGGAGAATACGAAAGCCTCAAACATAGGGATCTGTGTCAACAGGCTGTAACAAATTATTTAACACCAAATTCAAGGATGTATCAGCTTTCATTACTCGCCACTTGTCTATCCAAACAATTTGTTTACACATCTATTTCAATCAACCTTAGTTTCAGTATCTTTCAATGGTAATTTACAAATTTTTGGCACAATACTTCGATTCCAATACTTGTTCTCATCACACCCATATTAAACTGATATAAGTGTGTTTAACAGTTTTAGTACTGTTATTTGCTAAATTATCCAATAGTTATTACCTGCATTTCCTTTGAATAGGGTCTCTCATTAATAGTAAAGAACATTCTTTGTCCTAATTGTTTAACAAATTAAAACATAATATCTTTGTATAATGCTAACATTAATGACCAAAAACTCACAAAAAAACATTCTTGGTTTCTTAGTTAAAAAAAGTTTCGGTGAATAGGATCACAGAAGCTCACATGCGAGACCAATCCTTCAAGCTTAAACAAACGCCTATAGAAACTCTCACAAATTATTTTTTAACTGCTTCACATCGATAATCAAATTCTAACTTTTGTCCTTAAACGTAAGTCTAGACATACCCGATCAACCTTCATTAATTGTAGTAAAACTTTTGAATTAATTAAAAATAATAATAAAACATAATCTAATTCCTAATTATTAAAAATTATAAATGATTTCATTTAATTTTATTAAAAAATATTCAAAAACTTTCAAATTATATGAAAGTACAAATCAATCTTATAATATACCCCTGCATTCATTTTCTATAAAACATCGTGAGTATTTACTTATATTTCACTTCATTAAAGCTATTTAGTAAAGAAAGCAACTTATTATTATTATTATTATTATTATTATTATTATTATTATTATTATTATTATTTCTTCTTTAGTATACATTGAGTTTAGATTTGAAATTCATCCCGAGTTGAAACACCCTGTGGCTGTAGAAACTAGGAATATTGTTCTTTGGATAGGGTAAATGATTTCAGACTAAAGCCGCTTATTAAATAGTGGCTACTTGGGTGAAGTTAGGTAAAGGTATTTTTATTCTTAATTTTCATTAAATTTCTAACTTAAAAGTGTAAAGACCCCTTGTAGGAGTATTTGGAGAGTTTAAACGAAACTGACTTGTAAATACTCGTTTTTGGAATACCAAATAGAGTTTAAAAGTTAGCTAAAAATGATAAATATGTTTTAAGTTTAAATGTTATATATATGAATTATTTTTTTTTTCATTTTTATAAAACTACTATCTTTATAAAAACTTAATTTTTTAAACTCTGAAATTTTTTAGTGACCCTTTATCATTTTTCTTTTGCAACTACGAAGTTAGGAGACGATAAAAAATAAATCTAAAGTAGACAAACACAATTTTGTTTAAGGTAGGTTCTACTTCCTTTAGTTTTTGAGTTCTCTTTTATTGGTTTGTCAGCATGGTATTAAATTTGTTGTATGTATGATCAGCATGGTATTAAATTTGTCGTATGTATGATCAGCTGACACTATGAGAAAATATAGGCTTAGCACTAGAAATTTTTTTTTTGATACAAATAATAAATAGTTGATGCTAACTTGTGATTAACATTCATCTTGTATTGGTTAAAAAATCGATTTTTTTATGAGTGGACGTTGTGATCTTTACGTTACTTCCCATAGTAGATGCTATTAGGGTTCACTAAACTCATGGTGAAACGAACCTTATGTAAACATTAATTATTTATGGGAATATGGTGTTAACTTTTTCACAGACTCAAAGTTGTAATATTTAACTATTTATTAACAAATAATGTTGACTAAGTTAATATTAAATAAAATATATTTTTAATATTAATTAAATTTGCATTGGTCCGATGTTAATGATAATAATTTTAAAATAAAAAAGTTTTTCGTCCAATACCTCCATCTTAAACAAAATAAAATACAAAAAGTGAAAAAAATTATAGTAAATGAAAGAAATGAGTATAGATAAAGAAAATGAGTGTCAATGAAGATTATTGTAAATAAAGTAGATAGGTGTAGATAAAGAATATGAGAATGGATGAAGGAAATAGATATAAATAAAGAGAGAAGTAAGGATGAAAAATATAAATATAAATGAATGAGATGAGTATGGAAAGATTTATATAAAAAGTCAGAAAAAAATTGAGAATAAGGATATTTGTTATTTTTAAATTTAAGCCTTTATATCAAAAGTAATTTGTGAATCTCTATTTATTATCATAAAGACAGACATATTCATAACATATTTTCATTCATTAACTTTTAAAAACTCAATGTAATGGTGATTCTTGACCGAGTTGACTTAATTTTTTTTACAAAAATAAAAAAATATATTATAGTATTATAAAGTCAATTATAATGACATTTAAAAATATTTGTTAATAAAATTAAATAATATAATAATACTATAATGTCGGTCAAAATAATACTAACTCATTAAATAAAACGTTTAATATTATTAGAATTGACTAAGACAATTCTAATATTTTTTTTTTCTGATATTTTTTATATGTCAATATCTGTTTAACCAATGTATAGATTTTACATAACATATCATCGAAATTTATAATAATTTTACACATTATATATTATTAAAAAGTTATAAATTTTATTTTTAATGTTAGAGTTGATTGAACCAACTTTAATAATGTTTCATATTGGTTTACCTTAAAATTTGAAAGCTATACTCACATTTTCTTATATTGTTAGACAAAAAAAAAATCTAATTGTTTAAGTTTATAACGTTGTGTTTATTTTTTATATTTGGTTTAATTGTCAGATTAACATATCTCCTCTTCTTGCTAATTTAAGGCAACCTGGTTACAAATCTACTATGTCAATAAACATGAAAAAACAACAATAACAACAATGTCATTAATTATTTCAACAAATAAGTATATTATAATAATAAAATACAATAATAAAGTACTAGACAATAGGTCGTTATGTTTTTTCATATCCCTATATTATGATCACTTTGAATAACATGCATATTGTTCACAATGACAGGAATTATTCGAGTTAGAAAACACGACACCTCATAATATCAAGAGACATGTCCTCATAAAATTTGTGTACGGTTTCTCCTACGAAAATCACATACCATTTCTCATTATATGGATTGTTGAAAAATAAAATATTCACCTTCCTTAATATGTCATAAAATTTTTGTCCTTATAACTTAAATTGTTCATATCCACCAAAGTAAAGCCTAAATCATTCTTCTTCACATTCCCATTACTATCAACTCATTCTGCACTTGAGTATTGACATTAAATATCACATAATCAATTTTTCATATATTTTGTATGACTCTTAAATAACATATGGATGATATAATAAGATTTTTGTCTCTAAAATTAGCAAAGTTCACAACCTCAACCTCAATGGTAACCCACTATTTTATACTCTACTTTTTCATCTTATATCTTTAAATACTTGTTAATATTACACCCATCAAATATAACCACATGGTTATAAAATCTAAAGATTAATATCAAAAGTATTTTTAAAACATTAACTTCACCATATACCAGACTAAAAAACTCTTATTATGTTTATTTAATGTCTATTTTTCATTCATTCATAGGTGTGTTGTCTTAATTTGACTAATATATTATTCATAGGTGTGTTGTCTTAATTTGATTAATATATTACAATATGTAAGGAATTATTTTATTAGTATTGTTCAACATATATACAAATGTTGATTAACTTATTTTAACTAAGATTTCTAATCTTTACATTTCAAATATCGTTACCTTCACATCTTCATCATTCCAACACTTAGAAATTTTTATAGTTTCTCTATAATACATTTTATAAATTTCTTATAATCTAATCCTTAAAATTTTAAATAATTTAATGACTACAATAATTTAGTCATTTCTAAAGACTAATATAATTAATTAGTTGTCATATTTCTTTAAGGTTTAGATTATAATTTTAAATAACTTAAAATGTTCATTGGTGAAGAAAAAAATCTTAAAAATTGTTTGGAAGTCACATGTATCTTATACCAACTAATAGTTATCGACAAATTTCTCTATTTTTTTAGTATGATGCATTGGATTAATGAACTTCATACCTAGTTGCTTGATTTTTATTTTCTTAATACTGTTTATATATTATAAACATTCTGTATTAGAGATAATATTGTTAAGTTACATGAACCACATATCATTTTATTTGTATGCTCCAAGATGTTTTCTTAATGTATTTAATAAAATATTAAGTAGTTGTCCATCATTATAGTCATTTTAATGTTTATATTCTAATTTACATAAACTAAATCAAAAGGGAAAGAAAATGAAAGGATTGTGACTTGGGAACTTTTACCCTTTTATTTGAAGTGTTTTTAATAAGCATTATTGGAGTGTTTGTTTAATATCAATTGACCTAATTGAATGGTAAATTCAAATTTTTTATGACAATTTGACCCGGCTGCCAAACCTGATTGCCTTAATATCTGCAATCATGCCATATAATATTACCACTTCATCATCTTCCATGATTCACTTCAACATAAACATTAAAATACTCCATAATTGGTTACATGAATATTCTTGTCTGGGTGCAATAATGGCACTTGATAAGCTTTCTTTTCTGATAAGCCTTCTTTTCTATTATACACATAATAGTCACATTCTCATGTGAGTGTTCAATTTTATACTCATATCGAATCTTATCATCTTAGGTCACAATTAAATCTTTAAACAAATGATCTGACCTAACATTCAAACAAAAATTAACACCTAAACATTTCTTTGCAGGCGGCGATAACATGAAAATGTTTATGAAAATAATGATATTTAAGTCTAACACACTTTTACAAAATTAATTAAATAAAATAAAATTTATATTTATTTATTTTAATTTAAGTATATCTTTTGTCAAAATCAAACCTTCTTTTAAATACAAGAATTAAAAGAATATTTAATAATAAATAATTTTAATTAAGATAAAATTTTAATAACTTTAGTACAATATTAAAATGAAATTAAAGTAAAACTCAGTTAATAAGGTAAGATTTTTATATAGTTATATTTATAATTTAATAATATTTTACTGATATGAGATATTATAGTCATACTAGACCGTACATGTTCGTTGGTAACTCTTCGTGATTATTCTATGCAAGTGTTTCAAAATATGGTGAATGTTCTACTCCACACATTCGTATTGAAAAACTTTTAACTTAGAAAAAGAGGTTTAGTAATGCATATTGATGACAACTCCACTGAAAACTCCACCAAAGGACAAAAACACACAGTTAAGAACAGTTAAAGATGTGTTAATATTAATATTTGCTTTCACATGTCAATTAATTACCTAACAAGTGTAATTAAAAGATTATGTTTTTTTTTTATTTATTGAAAGTAAATTTGGCCAAGTCAATTAAGAAAGATGTGTGACGGTTTCTGGATGGAGTGTTGCAAGTTTAAATGACACACTACATGAACTTGAGACACCTTATAACAACTTTTCGTTATACAGCAATTAAGAAAATTCAAATTTATTTAAGTTTAAAAGGATGGTAAAAAGTGATAAGACTTTATTTCCTTAATTAGTTAATGTAATCACATTCAATTTTATTTGGTTTTAATATTACTGATCAAATTGAAATAACACCACTTAATTAATATAGTCTGGAGCAAAGTAAAATATAAATTCTAAATTTAAATATAATATATATATATATATATATATATATATATATATATTAATTTCTTTTTTTGCATTTTTTTTGCATTCTATGATAATCAAAGTTACACTTTCCTTTTTTTTATATAAGAAAAACATATCACTAGATATTAGTACTAAGTTTTGGTCGACATTAAAATAAAAACTAACACTAATTATTAATAACGTTAGATTTATATTAAATACGTGTGCAATTTTAAAATTATTATCACCAATTTATTAGTGTCGTTTTTGAAGGCCAATTTTAATAAGAGTTTATCACTAATTTTTAAATTAATTTTTAATTAAAAAAATTAGTGTGATTCAAGTTAATATTGATATTTTTTATTCTAAAATTTATTTAATTTAGTGTTTATTTAGTTGATATTAAATAAAATGTTTATATTAATTTAAATTATATTTGTTTGAACGATCTTAATGAAAGTAACTTAAAAAAAATTCTCCTAAAATGCTTCTATCTTTAATAAAATAAAATATAAACAAAAAGTTATAGTGACAAAAAAAGACGTGTGTTGATAAAGATGATGAATGTAAATAAAAATGATGAGTGTGAATGAGAAAGATAAGAAAAATAATATAAATAAAGGAGATATAAGTGAGTGAAAGAAATGAAAGTGAATAGAAGAGATGAATGTCGATAAAAAAATAGAGTTGTTGAAAAATATGACTATTAATAACGGAGATGAGATGATATTTATATAAAAAGTGAAAAAAAAATATTATGAATGAAAAGATTTATCATTTTTAAATCTAACCATTAAAATTAAAAATAAATTAAAGTTTAAACCGTCACTAACTCAAATAAATATAAATATTAAAAATAAATAAAATTAATGTGATATTAATTTTATTTATTTTTAATATTTATTTTAGATAACATCCTCTAAACTAATATTGGTCTGACATTAACATAAATAATTTTATATAAAAAAAGTTAAAAATAATTAGTATTATCATAAAGTTGAGTAAACTGACTCTAATAATATTAAACAAACTTTATTATTTGTGTTGGCTAAAGTGACACTAATCCAATACTACCATAAATATTTATTTATTTAAAAAATTAAAAAATAATTTCATATTTTTTTAACTTCTTTTTAAAAAAAAAAAATAACCTTTTTTTTATATTAGGGTGGACTCAACTCTATTAGCATTTAATATTAAATAAATTCTATTATTTAATAACTAAAATTAATTTGAAAACTAACACAAATATTTATTAATAAAAAATAAAAAATAATTTTATAATTTTTAACTTTTTTCTAAAAAGGAAATTTTTGCATCGTATTACAATCAACTCATGCATAATTCTTTAATTTAAATACAAAATAACTATATATATAAAACGTTTTGCATATGAAAACCGTTTACCAACTTTTGCAAGTTCTTCATTGTTATTTAATATGTTTATATGGTAGAAGATGGAATGAATTTTGAATTATTTCTTTACAATATGAATAAATATATGTTTGGCAGATTCCTGAAAAGAATCGATTTTCAACGAATGATAAATATCCATAAATATAAAACATAAAATATCTTTGTATTATTGAGACTCCAAAAGAAGGATAAACTTGTTAGTCAATTACATGTTATAGCAGGTGTACGATACACTTTTAATATTGTTCATTTTTTTTTTTTTTTTGTCCCCTTATCAGTTTTGAAAATATTTCTACAATTAAAGAATCAAAATTGGTAATATGAAATAGTACATAACAACTAATCATTTTGAGCAAATAGTAATAATTAAAGGCCACTTGAAGATATAAAATATTCAAACTAAATTTTTTCGCAATGCTTAGATGGGGAGATTACATAATATATATTGATGACAGAGTTGGTACAATTAATATGTATTGTTTCTGCTAATTATGTCTCTTCTAATTAATTTAGCTATGCATAAATGTGAGAGTAAAAATATTAATTGAATTATAATATATTGCAAAGTCATTCAATTGCATTATTATTTTTATGATATAATATAAGGGGCCGAAAGAACGTTCAATGTATTCAACCACTTGAAATTTCATCTACAGGAAAATTCCTAATTGATTAATAATATAATTTTATTTATACAAATAGTATTACAAAAAGATTTAAATATACTTGTCATTAGCTTTAATTAAATTATTATTATTATTATTATTATTATTATTATTTATATGCCAAATAGTTCTCTACACAATGGATATCTTTGTTTAAGTAAAAAACATTGAAAAATGCAGATAGAGATTTATACCATTCATAACAGAGACGGTTGAAATTAAGGTCTGAGTATGATTCTGATTAAAAAAAAAAAAAAAGAAAAGGCTAACATGAGGTCATGAACTTTATTTTTTATTATATATATACTAAAACTTATATATTATTTTTGTTATGTCATTACTAAGTTTAAGATTTTTTTAAATATATTAAAAAATTAGAAACTTCACAAAAGACTTTTTTTTTTTTTTTTTTTTTTTTTGTTGGTTTAATTTTTTTTTTTTATTAAATTTTTTTTTTAAAATATTTTTTGGTATTTTTTTTTAAATATTT
>Ga0099825_1002001_pt1 | contig 26736 bp, 12 predicted proteins | sample SiratroredBW_FD_76838 | JGI IMG/M metagenome (GOLD analysis project Ga0099825, IMG submission 76838) | Root nodule microbial communities of legume samples collected from California, USA - Siratro red BW | ecosystem: Host-associated > Plants > Roots > Nodule | place: USA: California | collected... | reverse complement strand
TTATAATTATTATTAATTAATAAATATAAAAAATAAATAAAAAATATATCACAAACCCCCTCTTTTTTTTCTTTTTTTTTTTTTTTTTTTTTTTTTTTTTTACAATCTTAAATATAACATTGCAATGGAATATCTCCAAGAACTTGCAATGGAATATCTCCAAGAACTTATCTATTAGAGTCTAATCTTCACCTTCATGTTGAAAGAGATTTAATACAACCTTTTTCTAATACAGATAATCTTCAATTTACATATCCCAACAATTAAAGTTTACATCATTGAATATCTCAATTCGATCTTTCCTTTGTGTACAAGCATTATTTTCAATTAAATTTAATTCCTCTAAATTATTTATAATAATAATAAATAATAGTAACAATATGGTTATGATACCAATTATTAAGAAATAACGTACATTTCATATAATTAGATTTATAAGACACCAGAAAAAAAATCATACATAAAAAATTGATAACAAAATTTAATCAATCATGTCTACTTTTCAGGTTGCTCCTAACCTTTTATTTAAAAGAAACAAATTATAAAACGATTGTTTATAAAATACCCAACTCAACTCAAATAAACTCTCCTTTTCTTTATCATTCTTCATCATTGTTAGAAAGAATAATAAATTTGTACGATGGCATTTATATACAATCCAAATGTATGATCCTCATAATTTCTTTAACAAATACACTTTTTCATGAATTTTTCTAAGTCTCACAAAATATCACGAAGATCATGTGTATGTGTTGTGGAAATAGATAAGAGGGTACTGCACTAAAAACATAGAAGGAGCAGAATCATACCAATGACAAAAGAATACACTTAAAACAGACAAGGGGGAGCGCCTCAGGGAGAAAGCGATAATGGAGGAAAAATAGAATAGTGCAGTGGTTTCCTTAAAGATAAAAAGGGCTCATGATTTTGATAGATGATAGGTCATTCTACCGGAAAACGATGTCGTATTTTTTCTTTTTGCCAAAATCAAGAGTACTAATTTAACTCTTGGTTATTCATAACAACCATCTAGCAACATCTTCTCTAATACAAATATTATTATAATTATATATTATTATTATTATTATCATAATTTTATTATTTAAATATAATATTTATCATTAAAAAGAGTTGCAAAATAGTTGTTAAGAGATAAGAATGACATCAAATGATAATTTTAGAAGAAAAAAGGAAATTGGGATTGGTGCTTTAGAAATTTGGATTTTTTTTGGGCTAATTCAGATCCGATATAAACCCAGAGGTGACCTAGCGGTGATTAGGGGAAATGAGTGTGGTTTAGACAAAATTCTATCCACACTGCTTTCTTGTCTAGTAATGTCATACTCACGTATGCTTTTCATTATGGAAAATTTAATCATCATGAGTATGACGTAATTTCCTGAAAAAATTATTAAAATAAATAAATTATAAAAATATTATAAAATTAAGTAAGTGATGTAAAACAAGATTCTTTGTTGAAGAATTCGTTTTACAGCTTTTTATTTTTAAAAATAGTATTTAACATATGCACGATTTTTTATATGTTTTTTTATTCAAATCGTGATTAGAAAATATAGATTTTAAATTTTTTATACAAGTGATGTTTATTAAGTATGATTTTTTTTTAATTAAAGTCATGTTTGTTAAAAATAACTTTTGGTTTTTTTCTTCTTCTTTTGTATTGAAATTGTGTTTTCCAAATATGATAAATAAATAAAAATTGTGTTTACTAAACATAATTTAAAAAATTATATGAAATGAAATTATGTATAATAATATATATTATGAAAAATAAAAGTTAAAATCATGTTTATCTATGGTAACTTTATATATATATATATATATATATATATATATATATATTAACAACAAAGAATGATATAAATGAGAGTACTTCAGGGGTACTCCAATCCTATTACAAGAAGAAAAATTGTTCTGAGTATACAAATGCACAAAAGAGCTCCAAACACAAGATCAGATTATAAAATACAATGAGTTACATCCTAAACACCTACCATTCCAAATGTGTTGACTATAAATCCTTTCCATTGTTGCATTACACTCTTCTATGCATACAATTGGGTATCTTGTCGACCACATTCCTATCCCACCTCTCACAGTTGTCACAAATATCATTGGAAAGTGTATTGCGCTTCCTCTTCCTCGCTCCTTCTTCTTTTGTAGGAATGTTGCTAATTAGAGCTGTCATGTTGTACCTACAAAAGAATACAAAACAGACTGTTTACTTTTCTACCTACCGCAACACCAACCCAAGAATAATCACTCATCCAGTACTCTTCCTCAAACACTACCTAAGTTGTATCAGACATTCTCGTGTCTTAAGGCACCAATCCGAAAAAGAGTAATATACTTTTTGTCTGCCAGTTTTAGTCCATTGCCAAGCATTCACTTATGTCATTGCAAAAATCTCAACATCATCAACTACTCCATTACTAAAGATAATTTTATTCCTATATTTCCATATTTCCCACACTATTGTCAACCACATCCCCTTCCAAACTATGTTAGTTTTCTTACTTAGACCAATTGCATAAAAGTTTCTGAAATGATTGATAATGTCATTATTCCTAACAGTGGTTAATCCTACCCACCTATCACACTTATCCCACACTCTTTGGGAGACCTCACAATACATGAGGAGATGTTGTATTGTTTCCTCCTCCTTCATACATAATGGGCCGATGTTGCATTGTATATTAATCCCTCTTCTTGCAAGATTCATCCTAGAGGACATTCTATCCATCAATACTCGCCAACCAAATACCTTTCCTGAGCCAGGTATATTGAGGTCCCACACTTCCTCGCACCCTTCAAAATGTATGTTTACATCTTCTTCTAGCAGAGCCTTATAACCAGATTGGGGTTATATATACTTTCGTATCCTCCCCCATCCAGCACCACGCATCCAACACAACTTTATTCCATTACACTATGGATATCTCACTCATTAGTTGTCGTTTCAATCCTTGTTCCCACACAAACAGTTCTCTTCTCCATAATAACATCCATATGAACTCTTCCCTGTTCTTGTTACTAATCCAATCACCCATCTCACTCACTGCCATCTCTTTGCTATCTGAGACTGAGTACAATCTAGGAAATGATTCCTTAAGTGGCCTATCACCCACCCAATAGTCTTCCCAAAATTTTATAGTACCTCCATTTCCGTGTTTCCATCTTATCCTCCTGTCAAACCAATTAGAATCATTGTTTACTTTACATATTGAGCATAAATCTTTCCACCAGTGAGAACTTTTACTTTCTACCATAGAATCTTTCAATTTCTGTCAATTCCCATATTTAGACTCAATTACATTTCTCCAAGCACCCTCTTCCCCCGTCCCCAACCTCCATTTCCATTTTGCCAATAAAGCATAATTGAATTTTTGTATATCCTTAACTCCCAAACCACCCTTTTTCACTGGTCTACATACTATGTTCCATACAACCCAATGTATTTTCTTCCCTTCAGGAATGCCACCCTCAGAAGAAATTTGACTGTATTGTTCTTATGGTTTTACATACCTGCTTAGGAGCTTTAAAAAAGGATAACTAGAATAGTGACAATACAGTAATTACTGATTTTATTAACCAAAGTTTGTCTGCCATGAATAATAGTTTGATCTTCCACATAGATAACTTAGCCTTGATCTTGTGAATAATTGGTCTCCAAAAGTCCATCTTCCTGAAATTCCCTCCTATACTAATGCTGAGATATTTAAATACGAAGTACATGCTATTACAATTCAAATATTTAGAAAATATATTAATATCCACAACTGAAATTTCTATTAACTTTACTTGACTCTTATAAAAATTAACCTTTAAACTTGAAACAAGTTTAAAATTTCTCAATATCACTTTAATCCTTAGAATACTCTGATATTCTGATATTTGTAGCAATGATATGTCGATTGAGAGACAAATACTAGCACATGGGGCGTCAAAATAATAGTGCAGTACTAGTGATCCATGTCTGGTGAGTCATACGTATGAGCAAAATCTTAGCTTAATTTGCTATGTGTCTCATATGAAAAATTGGGTCATAGACCTCTTCACGAGCTAAATGCTAATAACCTATTGGCAGAGATAATAAGACTGTCGTCTTCTCAGACCTCACATTTAAAAAGCGAGTTAGACAAGGATAAAAATGGTACATTAATTTTCTGATTTTATTTTGTATAATAATTGATAGGTTGGTTTGCAGATCAACTTATATAAGAAAAAAAAAATCACGAAAGTACAATTTTATTTTAATATTTTACACTTTTGTTATATTTCATCAGTATAGTTGACAATAAAACTTAAATAAGTTAAATAAATATTAATATTTATATTAAATAAATATATCAAACTTAGATCTTCAATAAACAAAGAGATATAAAAAAAATAGAAATTATTGTTTAATGAAGATTCCTTAACTTATGCAAGAACTTTTATCATTAAACTTTTAATTTCTTCTTGAACAAAAGTACGAGGTTCATAATTTGTCGTGGTTCTAGTAAGAAGATTTTTGAATCTAAATGTCTCTTCACTCATGGACTTTCTTATAGTTTCATCTAAAAACTAATTCTTTTATGATTGTCATTAATTTCTATCTTGTGGTTTCATCCAATATCTAACTTATTTTTTAAAGAATTTTGAGTTCCTTGGTTGAATTTAATTCACTCCTATATATTATTACTGATAATTAGAAAGGAAGTATTAAAAAAAATATCAATATGAATTTCAATTTACTTTTGTAATGTTAAATAAAAAAATATATTATACAACATTTTCATTTTTTCTAATATTAAAATACAATATTTGCAATGTCTTCATTACCTAATTTTAATTATAAATACAAAATTAAATTTATTACTAGTGAGAATATATCTTAACGAAAATAAAAATTGTACGTGAAGAGGTAACTACATGCGATAAATAAAGACTACTAAAAGGGAGAAATTGTTGTGAATAGAGACTAAAATCACCGTGCACTATGCCACGAACAACAAACAGAAATGACAACAACGTCACAGAGGAAACAAGGAAAGCTTTGACAAGTAGAGGGAATGGTGTTGTGAGCAGTTTGCAAGTAGTAACGATTACAATAAGAATGAACCTTACTCGGGATGAGAAGTTCTCATTCCCATTTCTCTTATTTTCACATAAAAAATTACATACATTAACATTATTTTTTTTAATAACCCACTGCATCTTGCTAGCTCGCGAGTTGAACTTAGCTTTCTAAGTTCAAGACGAGTTCAAGGTAATTTCATCGAACAAAAATTATATGATTAAGCATATATAAGAATAGTGCAAGAACTTTCTTATAGTTCTCACCACTTGATGCTTTAATTTATATAATTTAGATCATTAGAGAAGCAAAAATGTGTCCTTTCATTATAGGTTTCTATGTTGAATACTACCAATTACCAATTTCAAACTGACTCAATATATCATCCTAAGTATCTAACCTCAATTAATACAATCCAACATAAATTAATCTAATGATATTATCATCTATCATTTCAATACTCATCTAATTCTCATAAGACATACATCAATTCAATTATAATTACTCAAATGCAAATTCAAATATCTCTTTTCAAGACATATGTATTGTATTTATATATTTGTAAACATCCCTAATTATATAAAACTTATAAGTGTACTTTTTTTCTAAACTTACATGAGGTCTAATAAGATCTATATTCACTGAGCAAATTAGATCTAGAATTAATCATTTCATTTTATGATGAGATTTATCGAACAAATTCACACCCATTAAGTTGATTATACAAAAAAAAAAAAAAATCTATTACTAAAATTAATCCACAACCAAAAACTATCAATTTTAACCTTCTTATTTGGTTTCAAACATCAAAATATTTTTTTTTTAAGTTAAACTCACGTGTATACTTACCTAAACAAAACATAATTATTCAACCATCAAAACAAGTAAAAAACTAATTCCAAATAGATATAGCTCAATTACTTTATGAAAAAATCACTATAGTATATGTTATATGTTTTCTAATACACTTTACTATTACCTAAAACTATATATGCTTAAATTAGTTAATGTCACTCAAATTAACCACTTCAACCAATTATCAAATTTGAAAACCACTGGGGACAAAATACCATTCAATTCAAACCATGCATCCCAATACACTAACTAATAATCAATATCATGTTCAATACCAAATGAAAAGCTCAACATTAACCAATTCATTCCAAATATACCAGAATAAAATCTTAATAATTTCAATAATAACACTTTATACCGAAGATTAAAATATCCTTATAATTCAGAATAATCTCTTTTACATGTTTTTTAAGTATTTATTTCTAAAGCTTAAAATAATTGCTATCTTGTTATCAAGAAGTCTAATTCCCAAATAAATCATATCAATATAGACCTAGACTAATCACTAATCAAGATACATCTATCATACCTAGTTTTAATTTGCATCCCCAAAAATTATGCATGAAAATTTCAAAAGGAAGAAATCCAAAATTTAAGGAAATAGAAAAGCTTAATCAAAACAAAAATTATATTACTCTATTTTTGGTTGTGTACATAGAAATATGATCTAAGAAAAATATGATAAACTGTGCTAGAAAATTAAAGAGAAGGAAAAAAAATTACAAAAAAGAAATAAAAAAAAAGTGTAGAAAGAAGTAGGAAGAGAAAAAAAAAAGAAAAAAGAAAAAAAAAAGAGAAGAATAAGAAATGTGGTTCCTACAAAAATTTAGTAAGACTTTATAACATGCAATCATTATAATCAAGATTATGTTATCATCAAACCTTCAAAATTATTCCAGTCTTTATAGCTTAAGTGAAAACCTAAGTACTTCGTAAATCCCTTGAATTAATGTACTGAAACACTTGCCTTAAGAAAAATAATTTTAATGGTCACAAATCATCCTTATCCTATCCCTCAACATAAAAACAATTGATTGTAATAATCTTTATTTCATAACTCAAAAGAATTTCCCATTTATAACTAAAATTATATAATTGACCTAATTTCCAATTAGACTAACACAAATATTAAACAATAGAAGAACAACATTTAGAACCATTAATTGAATAAAAACAATTATACATAAGATTAAATTTAATTACATTAAACTCCGAAAAACATAGTTATCAATTACCATGGAGAAAGAAACCTCGAAAGAAAAGTATTTTTCTCTCTCAAACTATGTGAAAAATAGGTAGAAAATTTATCTTTTATTGATATTGGGATTTTCTCATAATGCACTTCTGATATGGATTTAAGCTATTCAAAAATTGATCAATTAAGCGCTGAAAGAAATATAATTTTTTCTTCATAGACTTTTCCTAGACTGTCTAAAATGGGTCATTTAAACCCTTAGATAAAGTTTCTTCTTTTTACATAGGAATAAACTTAAACCATCCAATTTTAGCCGGTTTAAATCCATTCAAAAAATTTATTTATTTTTTTTATTTTGATAATATGAAAACTTCAAACTCCCTTTGAAATTTGATCTTATAATCAATACCTTCAAAGTGAATAAAATCAAAATAACAAAGATTTAGTGTACGAGAAAATAAAAATAAAATTTAAGCCTAAAAAACAAGTTATCTAAAATCAAATTAAAATTAGCACAATTAGTGTTAAAAAAACATAATATACGTCAATATTAAATAAGTATATCACATTTTATCACTTAGGTTAGTCATTTAACATTGCATTGAAGGATAAACCGATAATTATTAGTGCCACATGATAATATAAATAAAAAAAATGTTAAATGAATAAAAGTAACTTTAAATATATCTTTTCAATGCTTAAATTGTAATCACAAGATTCCTTAGTCAATTGGTGCTTTCCTTTATTCTCTTGGCTTCTCATGATGTTTCATATTCCTTTCTGTCTCTAAGTTCCACCTCATTTTGATTCCCTTTTCCCTTTTCTCGTGCGTTGCTTCCTCTTTTCTTCAGCCAGAGTGACATATTTGACTCATCCATGGATACAAGAATTCCCCACACTCTTTTCCATGCTTTTCATTCCTATTTTATTATACTTTTTCTTATTTTCAGGCTCTTTGCACGACCTTCACAACGCACTCCTACCTACCATCTTTGCTTGAACCAACCGACAAGCTACGGATTTACCAACTCTTCTGAACTGATCAATCTCAAACCATGTTTTCACGAACATGTGTGGAATGATTCTTTTGTTTATTATTCAATGAAACACTTGATTGGATAATTTACTGTAATTAATACCTTCATTACGTGTCCCTCATCAAACTATGATGAATATGAATAGAGTATTGCCACCATTGGTGATACATAATTGGATTATATAATTCTAAAATTAAATTAAGCTTTAAAAGTAGTTTAGTAAAACTATAAACTAAATTATATAATAATTTGAATGAAAATAAATTAAATTTCATTATAATTTAACTGAATTAAACCAAATTAAACTACTATAAATTGTTTAAACTTTTTGAATTATGTCAATTATTACCAATGAATACCCTAGAATATGTTTTTTTTTTTTTAATTTCATAAGTTATAGTTTAATTAGTTGTATTTAGAAATAATTTAGTTTTTAAATATATATTCAATTCTTACTATCTTGTTTTAGTGAAACAAAATCTTTATTTTCAATTTTTTCTATGATTAAAATTTCATGAATGTGAAAATTTATGGGGAAGTATTTTTATGTTTTGTTGTTGAATGAATTACTTAATGAGTTGAATATGTAGGAGGAGTGAAATTTAACTTATTACTTTTTATGCAAGTTCTTTTGTTCAGTATAGTATTGTAATTTCCTTAAGACTTCGATGTTCTTAATTTTTTTTATTATTATGATTTTATTTTGTAAACTTAATTTCTCTCATACTAATAAAAAAAAGTAAAGATTGAAATGAAATTTAGACTAAATTATAGTTAGATTCTCTAACTAAATTTGCCCACTTAAAAATAATTTTATAAAATAAACTTTTTTAACTTTTTCCTTTTCCTTCACTTCCTTTTTTAACTTTTCTTAAACATTTTGTCAATGGCCCACCTTCAATTGGCGTATCAGCAGACTCAATCTGTTTTTGGTAGACTGGTAATGGGTTGGAATCAAATAGAGTGTTTGCTCCTCACAATTAGGGTTTGTTAAACATTATCCCTAAATAAAGTACAATTGAACTTATATGAAATATTATCCCTAAATAAAGTACAATTGTTAAGAAAAGCTAAAAATGACATTATATATTATGATGTTATTATGAAACAGTATTTTTTACGTCATTCAATCGTGCATAGTTCTTCTTTATTTAAAAAAAAAATTATAAGTAAACAATGATTAAGTTAATTCTAGTAAGTATTCACGTGGTTATTTTTAAATAATTAGGCATTGGCATGAATTTTTGTCTTACCATTTGTCTTATTTTTCCTTTTTCTCTTTATAGACTTTTTATGTTTGATATTTTCAACCTTTTATATTAGTTGAAACTTTGATTTGGATATGGATGATATAAATCTATATCGGACACAGTTTTTAACATTAAAATATAAGATTTATGTATGTATATAATTCTTTTCGCTAAGAAAAAATTGGCCTTAGATTATAATCTTTATTATCCCTATCAGACACTATGTGAACTATAACATTGAAGGAATGAAGTTTTCTACAAACTTGTAATAGTTTTGAGTTTTGGAATCCTTGAAAAGGTAACCATTTATCATACTTGTGGATTCTTAAGAAAGATTACAATAGGAGTGAGTCTTTGAGGATGAACCTAAGAAAAGGAATCAGTCACCATGACAAAATAAATCTGCAGGCTACAGGATAAGTGACTGTTTGGTTATATCATACTTTGAGGATCATACAATTTCGTGTCTATCTCTGGAATGAACGATCCTTTGATGATGTATAGGTAGTTTTGATTATAGGACTAAGACAAAGAAAAACTATGTAAAATTGTATTGGTTCCCTCAAATAATTGTTATTTTTGCATTGTATATGAATTGAACCACACCTTCTTATATATTAATTCTTTTATGCCGATAAAATAAAAATACCTGTCGATTCTTCTTTTCTTTCCTTTTTCTTTTTACGTTGAAGAGTAACAAGTTAAATTCTTGAGGTTGTGCAGAATAACTTTTGATTGGATCGATTCTTCTATTTAGTATTTATTATATATAATATTGAACTTTCATTTTGGACAATTACTTATATTTTAAGCCTATAATATTCATGAAAACAAAGTAGTAGTAATAATAATAATAATAATAATAATAATAATAATAATAATAATAATAATAATAATAATAATAATAATTTTGTTTAATATTTTTCTTTAAATTTGGTTTCAGTTTTCTTTTGCTTCTCTTAACTTAAAAATATTATTTTGATCACACTAATTTAGAAATAATTTACTATTCATTTTTATTATTGGCACTAATAATTTAGAAATAATAGTATATACCCTACTTTGTAATGTAGTAAAATAAACATAACCTTTTATTCTTTAATTACTCTATACATTATCTATTATTTTATTCTTTAATTATTCTCCAGATTACCTAAACTACCTACTATATTCCGTATTTTCTTAAGATTTAATATTAAAAAGATGAAAGCCAGTAAAAAATAAAATTTAATAGACACGCACTACCTGCCTATTTTTATAATAATAAAAGCTCTAAGTTTGCTCAACTTTAATAAATGGGGAACATATATGCCAGGTTGTTCTTAAACCTTCATATCAATTGTTGACGCATAATATTCTAAAAAATTCAGTAAAAAAGTTGTACTCCTCCAATAGGGGTCCTCACAAACCTATCAGCATAAATTTTTATATGATCTACTAGGGAAAGGTTTAGGACAAAAAAAATTAGTGATGTTGCATTAAAAGTTAAACGACATTTGCCTTTTAACTTATAATATATGATAACCCAACAAAGGGGGTTCTATGATTAGCATATTTTTGTATGCAAATAATAGGTTGTTATACTATCTTTTTCAAAAGAAACCAAAGACGAACAGATGTTGTTGTACGAGTGAGTGCTGCTGACAAAACATGTATGAAAGAATGAAATGAAATTTTTATGAATTAAAATAAGCTTGTATCTAATCTAAAACAAAAAAAAATTAAAAATGTATATAATTTTTCAATAATTATTTTTATACAAAATAAAAAAGTAATTTCATTTTTATAAAATATTCAAGGAGAATTTTATCTTAATAGGTTCTCTTTAATGTTTGTCCCAGTGAATAAAAGGAGATCTAGTATTAGTGCAGAAAGTAAAAATCTAACCTTTGGATTCCTCAAATCTAGCCAAAACTAGCATGATATTTTCCTCTCCTCATTCATTTAGTCAAGATCTCTTAATAATATGACAACTCTAATTCTTCTAAAAATCAGACACCCACACACTACTGTCGACAAAGAAAAAAAAGTATCATTCCATTAAAAAACTCGACTACAAACAAAAACTCTAAAATTACAATTTGATTTTTTTTTTTCAAACTTTTCTTAGAGGAAATAACCAATTTACCTTTTTAAATTATATCAGAGTTATATTTCTCAGGAGCTAAGAAAAACTAAATTTAACGTTTAAAATAATTTAGAATTTTACTTAAAAATCTAATTTCTTTTATTTCATTTTGATCCATAGTTCAAAAATTAGGTGAAAATAATTTTTAAAGACAAGAATTAAAAAGTAATATTAATTTTAATATTTAAATAAAATTTTAAAAAATCATAAACTTATTGAAGTTTTCTCACTGTAAAAAAAATGTATTTAAGAAGTTATTGTTTACGTCATAATTTTAACTACTGGTAAGTGTATTATTTATTGTTAGACTTTTTCTTGAGAGTATTTTGTGAAAAATGTTACTTGACGATTTACAATAAAAAGAAAAAGAAGTATCTTGAATTTCATGATCAAATATACCGTGAGAAATACAACTACTAAGTAACCATATTCAGTAAAACTACATGTAATAACTAGTAATAACTACGAACCTTTTGTGTGAAAAACAAGGGTATCTAGGTGCGAGAAGGCACTTGGGTGCAATAGTGGTCTTGGTGTGCAACAACATTTCCGATGACAACCCATCGTTACAAAAGCAATATGTTTGAATTGATTTATTGTTCTATATAAATGACTATTTTAGTTATACAATTTTTTTTTGAGTTAAACACACAAGTTACTTTTATTGTTCATGGTTGATAAAATATGTTTAATGTTATCTCTGGAGTAAAACACACAAAGTACTTTTATTATTCATGGTTGATAAGATACGTTTAATGTTATCTATGGACGAGTTAGAGTTAAATATTTTGAACTTATTGATATTTTGTTGGATATGATATAGGATTTGGTTGTATTTTAGACTTTTGCTCATTAAATTTCACACTTTTGGAATTCTCAAAATGGAAATTATTTAATAGCTCACATAATATATCAAGCATAAGGTACATATGAGTGATTATGACTTCACTTCTAATTACATAGGACTCTTACAACAAACAATATCTACAATCTATCTTGGAAAGCCTCTAGTTGTTAAATAAAATGAAGAGAAATTGTGTTAATGAGAACATATTATAACATTCGCTCCACAAGCCAACGTGAGTTATATATTGAAGACTCTACTATTCCCCAATTGGTGTCCCTAGGAGAGGTATTTGAAGGGGTCATAGTTTTATATAGTCTCTCCTTTCTAACATGATCAAGGTCACAGTGCAAAAAGTTTATTATCATGACAATGCAATTCATATGTCAACATTTGAGGTTCCTACTATTGCATAAGCATTCAATACCCTTTTATGACTAGCCTAGACATATCATTCACCAATTATTAAATCATTTAGTACATTTGTATTTATAATATTACATTTGACTTACATATAAACTAATTATATGTAATTTGTAATTTGTGCTCATGTGTAGTGAAATCATCAAGTATAATTTCCTATCCAAAAAAAGAAACAATTATCTTCCTATAGTCTTAGGTTGTTATGACCATAGGTACAAACCACAAAAAGGTTCCATGAAACAAAAATATTTTTGATAGGCAAAGTAATGTCCCATTCTACAAGCATGTCTAGAACTCAACATATTAATTATGTAGTTGTGGATTATGTAAGTACTTAGTATTATCATATTATATTTATTATTACCCGAATAATTGATTATGTTTAAATAATTTAAGTATATATTTGGATTAAGGTGATTGAAAGCAAACATGAGTTATATGAATTTATGGACGCTCATCTCATTCACTCAATAGGTAAAAAGAAAGATGAAATACAAATAGTGTTATAAAGATTAATAAAAAAGTTTCCTGTGTATTTTTAATATAATCCAATGCTTTTAAGTGTAGAGGTTGTGTCTCCTTGAAAAATTGCAACATATTTATATAAGTTAACAACCTCCATAGAAAGTAATAATTTAATGTATCATTGTATTGGTAGATTATGGCAAATTAGATGATACTCAACCTCTGTTAATATCAATTTGTACAATGATTATCATTTAGTGCATTATGTAGTGGTTGCATTTATAACTTTTAGTTTTTTTCACAACTCAAAATAAACATGATTATATCTATTAATGATAATACGAAAGTAAAACATCGATTTAATTTAAAGAATTTGAGGTGTATGTACATGAACTTTTGTGATCTTGCACTTGGTCTTCCGCTCAATATATTATATCCAAAGTAGATACTAGTAAAAATTATTTGTTTAAAGTATGTAAGAGGTTTCTTATGTAAGGAGAAAAATCATGAAAGAACATTATCTTGCTGTATCTAATTAAGTTAGAGACTAATTTAGAATCTAATGATATAGGTCACTAAAACCTTAGTAGTTAATGTTAGATACCAATTATTTGACTTAATTAGTCACTAAATTCAATCATTACTTCTATTTTGTAGTTATTTAGCAGCTAAAATCTATTTTGCTGACTATTTTAGTCACAATTAGTAACAATTTCATTTAGTAACTAAAAATTGGTCTCTAGATAACAATTTTCTTGTAGTGATAAGGTAAAGTAAAATTTATTGATGATGTGGATTTCTATTTTTGCTTTTTTGTCACCCATAAGGTGAATTAGTTGAAGGTCTAAAAAGTCATATGTGTCATGTTTCCTCTCTTTCAAACACAAATCATACATATACATAAATTGTAATATATTATTATTAACATATATATACATATATCTATATATATACATACACACACACATATATATATATAAAGTAATGACTACAAATGTTTTAAAAGTTGCACTTACATCATCCATCACTAGACAATTGATTTATTTAGTTTTAGGTTGTTTAATGTTATCTCCAACACATTAGACATATGTATGTACAAGAATATTTAATTGTCTCTACCAAAAACAATGACATCTTATGGTAATTTTGCAAGGTTGGTACCTATGGTAATAAAATCCTCCATAAATAAGGTTATAAGATCATCCATACACAAATTTTTTTTTTCTTTTCCACAGGCACGTTGGTGCTACACATCCATATTTCATATACAAAATATTAATACAAATATTTAGAAGGGGATTTGCAGAGAGATCAAACAAGAATGAGACAAGAGTCAAACTCACACAAGAGAATGACACCACCTTCAACTAATACCTTAAACAATTAGATTTGTGGGTCTTCTTTCTTAGATGTTACTCAACTTTCTAATTTTTACGTCATAGGGATTAGACTCACACTTGGATACCTAACAATCTTTTCTCCAAGTGTGAGTCCCTCTTCCACATTGGTACACTCTCCCTTAAGCGGAAGCATTTTCAAATATGAGTACCTCGACCTTAACTGTACTCGTCTAAGTTGTTCACCGTCACAAACCATCGACTCTAATGCCACTTGTTGGGAAGATCGAGGAAGAAACACTAGGGAGATCAAACAAGAATGAGACAAGAGTCAGAATCACATAAGGGAATGACACCACCTTCAACCCAAAACTTTAAGGCATTGTATTTGTGGGTCTTTTTTCTTATATGTTACTTAATTTTTTCATTTCTACTCAATGTGACACTAAACTCACACATGGTACCTAACAAATTGAACTGTTATACTACCGCTTATTCCACCACTTTCATAATTATCTATTTATATTTTAAAAGTCATGCTTTTTCCGAAACTCCTAAAATGCATTACAAAATAATGAAAAACAATTATGCTAAATTATTAAAATACTAATGCTCAAAACTATTTAATCATATTAATATATTATTAACCTATATTATACAGCTATCTCATAAATGGAACTACCAGAGTAGGAGAAATACCTACCTATAACAAATGTTATGAAGGAGAAAAGATGCACTCAGCTAGTATACAAGCCGTGGAGGGGAGGCTTCAACTTTGGCGGCAGAGTGGGGCAGCGAAGGAGGCGACGAAGTGGAGGGGCGTGGCCACTGAGGTTTCTTCTTTTCAACAAAGTAATCACACTCAATTAAATGATTCTTTGACCATTAATAGAGCTATGTTCATATTTTGAAATTTAATTATTATATATGTATGACAAATAGTATGAACCCTTCTTACTACACTTTTTTCTTTTAATAGATGTATTCATTTTGAGAGAATTATTACTATTATTTGTCTAGTTCTTCTATTGTTCGCATCTATTACCATATATAGTACTCAATACATTTATAAGTTATTGTCTATTAAAAGTATATTATTTTTATACATATACATGAATATCACAGCTAGTTTAATTGTTGCCTTTTATATTATGCTATTTAAAGTTAGTCATCTTAAAAAAAGGATAAATATTCTTTGAAACCACTATTCAAACAATACATCTAAGCTGGTTTTATAATAAAATATTTTATTTTAATAAAATAATAATTTTGTTTTTCAATCGTCAAGTAATTGTGAGGATTGTGAAAGGATTAACAGCTCCTTTAAATTATTTCTTTCGTCCAGTAGCTACAGATGCGACATGTCACTGAGTGCTAGGATCCGATGTGCATAATGTGATGATTTACTGTGTAATGAATAGACGATTTGAAAGGGGAAAGAAGAAAAAAAAACAAAATAAAAATATCGTAAATATATTCTTAGAATAGGTTAAGTTATTACATTAAATACACCGTTAAAAATTAATATATGATATTAGTTAATATAAGAATGAGACAAAAATTTAGCTCAATTGCTCTACAATTAAGTTTTATTTATTGGTTTACTTTTTTTTTTCTCTCCTGCGAGAGACGAATAGGGATACCCTTTGCTAGATTGTTTGCGATAGTGTAATGAATTACTATATCAACTTATTTAATCGAGGTAATTATCTTTTACAATTTTTTAATAAAATTAGGATATGAGATAAAAGTATATATATACATATATATAATTTATAATAATTTTATTATTTTTGTACATCATATATACTACATATTTTTTTATTATTTGGAAAAAATAAAAAGTTTTGTTTATTTACAAATCTTTATTCTTTGTACTGTTTCATTTTGTATAGTTTGCATGAATGTGTTGATTAATGATTTGTGTGTGGACTTGTGTGAATAGTATGACGCTTGTAAAACATGATAATTATTGATTCTTCTAAAATAACATAGATTTCTGAGATAAATATTAAGATTAATAACTTGCACATTTAAAAGTAACTAAATTGACATTAATGGTTCTTGACAATTTCATTTTTATCAAGAGATAAAAATAGGAAAATAAAAATTAAATACAATATAAAATAATCTAACATTAAAAAGGATAATACATATATACAAACTACTTTTACAAATTCATCGATATATTCTTATTTTATTTTATATTAAAAATATTTAATTTAATTTTTTATAATGATTAATACTATCTTAAATAATATATATATTTATTTCTCAACGTTAAATCTCTAATTACAATTTCATTAAAGTTTGTTATTATTGTTATTGTTATTATTATTTTGTATAAAATATATAAAACTCAGAAAAATTTGAGAAGAAAAATATATTTTTTTGTAACCAAAGAAAAATAATAAATATTATTATTAAGAAATAGTTAAAAATATATATTAATAAATTAAATAAAAAGAAAAAAATTGAATAGATTAAAAACACTTCATCAATTAATGACGATTATTAAATAAAATTTAATGAGATTAAAGATATTTCATTGAACAAATGTAATTATAAAGCAGTCAAATAAATAAATAAAATGATTATAGAAATATTTCAATGAACAAATATAATTATAAAATAAATAAATAAAATAAGATTAAGAATATTTCACTGTAAAAAATAATTTTAACATAAATAAGAAAATACATATGACAAGATTAGAGAGATTTCATTAAATAAAGAATTATAAAATAAATAAACAAATAAACTTAAGGGAATAAGTGTCTTTTTTTTTTCTTTTCATTGGTGATTGTAGTTTGATGAACTAATAATATTTTTCTTAACTTCCTAAATTCTCTTTACCGTTATCTTCTCGCCCTCGTATGTTACCTTTGTGTTAAAATGTTTCTTACCATCCCTACTTCGCTCACAGTTATTTATTTGCAATGAAAAGTTTGATTCTCCATTAAATTTTTGATTATGTAATCATGATGAAAAATATATTTTTAACTCTTCCCTTATCTCTTCCCGTAATTTTTTAAAAAATTTAAATTTTTTAACTAATTAAATAATTGGTAATGTAATATTTTAGGAAAATAAAAAATATTTAAATTATTCAAAAATAATATAATTTAATATATAACATTTGAAAAATATTGTATTATAAATTTTTGGATGTTACATTTTGTTCTCACTTACAAAAATTTTTTCTTTGAAATTTTTATTGGTTAAATAGATGAAGATAAATTTCTTTGATTTTCTTTTTTAATTTTCACATAAGATCTTGAGTGATTTTATTTCAAATGACTATTACTAGTGAAATTTGCCCACCTTTCAACACCTTTCAACTATGTGATCCTTCCATGTATAATTTGTATAAATATTGTTATAAGTATTGTTTCAAATATAAGGTCATTTTTTAATTATGTTATATCAAATATTATTACACGAGAAGAGTCGGAAATATACTTTCTTAGTTCTTAGTTGAAATACATGAAAGACATTGTAATGATTGAAATGAAAATAAGGTACAGAAATTTGATAAGTAATAAGACTTATATAATTGTTGATTTGACTTTGAAGAACACATTATCACTTTGGAATTCAAGAGGTTACATTTTTCTTGTCATAATAACTTTTCTATCTATTCTATATTTTTCTCAATTTTTCCTTAGTCATCTTGATTTTTTTCTTTTGTAATTTGTTGAACCATGTCAGGACCTAAAATTAAATTTTTTCCAAAGTCAAACCGTCACAAAGTTTTTTTTATGTTTTCTCCCATACAGTGCCTCATGGATTGTCATACTTATGATAAAATAAAAGTTTTTGTTGTAAGTGAATTCAATAAACGACAAATATTAATCCCACTACTAGAGTCTTCTAGTACACAAGTTCTCAACAAGTCTTCCAAGGATTTGACAATTCTTTTTGTTTGTCCATATATTTGAGGATGATATGTTGAGCTAAGATGAAACTTAGTCCATAAGACTTGATGTAAACCCCTCCAAAACTTGAGAGTAAAACTATTATCCCTATTAGATACTTTATTGGATGGTCCTCCATACAACCTTACAATTTCTCTTATGCTCAGTTTCTCAATGAACAACTAATGCCAATGGATAAGAGGTGAACAAATTTTGTTATCCTATCCACAATAACTCATATGTAATCAAATTTTAAATTATTGGTAGTAAGCCAACTACAAAAGCTGTTGTTATATTATCTCATTGCAACTTATGTATTTCTAAGGGTTGTAGCATTCCTGCTTGCTTTTGGTGTTCTATCTGAGCTTTTTGACAAACTAAACGGACTTTTACATATTGTGCTACTTTCTTCTTCATTTTGGGCCACAAAAACATTTTCTTAAGATCTTGATACATTTTTGTTGCACCTAGATGTATAGTTAATTTGCTTTTATGTGCTTCTTCTAAAATTATCTTTTTAATCTTTATATAATTAAACACACACATCTTACCATTAAATCTCAAAATTCTTTCCTCGTATATGAACTTTTTTGCATTCATTTATCCTATTATTCTCTTTTTTTTCTTTTTAAACGAATTTATCACTTACTTAAGCCTTATGGATTTGCCTTTTTAAGTTACTAGTAATATGAATTGAGTTAATTCCATTCCATCAGCGCTCACTAATTGACAAATTCACATCTCTAAACTTTTCTAGCAAATTCATCTCCGGAATCATAATGAGGAGATATGTAGGGATTTTATACTTAAAGTGTCTGCCATATATTTTCTTTTTCTAGGTAGTAATGTAATTTGAAATCATAATATTTCAAAAATTTTCATTCATATTCTTTGTCTCATATTTCATTCCTTTTGATCAAACAAATATTTAAGACTTTTGTGATCACTAAAATCTCAAACTTACTACCATACACATAATGTCTCTATATTTTGAGTGCAAAAACAATGACAACTAGTTATAGATAATGGATTGGGTAATTTCTGTAATGTGCTCTTAGTTTCTTAGATGCATATATTACTACCATTCTATTTTGCAAAAGAACAAACCATAATCCCATTTTGAAAACATCACAAAATGTCTAGTAGGATTCAGTAATGTTAACACTAGGAAGTGACAAATCTTTTCTTGAGTTCTCGCAAATTATGCCACATGTTTCTGTTCACTCAAAACTCTAACCTTTCTTGGTGAGTTGTGTTAAAAGCATAACTATTTTAGAAATCCTTCATTGAATTTTCTATAATACCCTCCAAAACCCAAAAAATGAATTTCAATCATTGTTCTTGGTGGATTTCATTATAGAACTGCTTCACTTTAGTTAGGTCACTAATACTCCTTTGGAAATCATTTGTCCCAACAATTTTACTTCTTCTAACCAAAATTCACACTTAGATAGTTTAACATGTATTTTTTTTTTCAAATTTTGAAGAAAAATATAAAGATGTTTTTCCTGGTCCTCAAGAATCTTAGAATAAGTAAGAATATCGTCTATAAAAGTAACTACAAAATGATATAATCTATGAATATTGTAGAAGCATTAGTCACACCAAAAGACATAATTTGATATTCATAATAACTATACCTAGTTCTAAATACAACTTTTTGTATGTCTTCTGCCTTTACTATAATTTTATGATATTCTAACCTTAAATTTATCTAGAAAATACATAGGTTCCTCTTAATTAGTCCATCAAGTAATCTTTCCTAGGAAGAAGGTGTGTATTTTATATAGTGAATTGTTCATTTGACGATAACTTACACATAGCCAAAAACTTTTGTTTTTCTTCTTAACTAAAAAACATAAGAGCTTGCCAAGATAGTACACTAAGACAGATGACCTTTTTTTCAAGTAATTCTTCTTGTTGTTTCTTCAGTTTTGCTAGTTCAGAGAGTGATATCTTATATGGTGTTTTTGAAATTTGTCCAGTTCCATTCATCAAAGCTATTCAAAATTCAATCTCTATGTTGGGTGGCAAACCAGGAATATCATTGAAAAATCTTTAGAGAAATTTTGAACAAATATTATATTTTTACAAATCGACTTCCTCTTTTAATTACACAGAAAATAATAAGAAATATCCTTGGACTTCACTCTTTAAAGGCTTACTTACTGTGTTGGTAGATGAATTTAAAATTTTCACAGAATTAGAAAAATTACAGACTTCTTTGCATAATTCAGATGAACTTGATTGGAAGATAACCAATTCATACCTAAAATTTTATCTACTTGCGATAAAGGTATACAACTGAAATTTACAAGGAATTTTATATTTCTAATTAATAGAGAACAATTTAGACAAACTTTATTAGTAATTGCAAATGTACTCGTAGATGTCAAAACAACCAAACTAGTGTCTAGAAAGGAGACCATAACAGTTCAAAGTGTTAAATACAATCATTAGAAATAGATGTATGAGTTGCTCATGAATCATACAGTATATTTAAATTTTTACCTTTAATGAAACACATATTTTGGATCAAATCACTATTTTGAGTGGCCTCAACTCTTGTTATGGTGTAAACTCTTTCTGTTGTGATAGGTCTTGCCTTTGATGTAGAAGGATTAGAGTGTGGTTTTGGTTGCCCATATTAAGAGAACAGATTATCGATTTTTCTACATTTGAAACAGATAAGTCCTTTAAGATGACAATCTTTAGCATACTAATCTTCTCCACACTTAAAGCACCTAATATGATTATTCACAAGTTTGTTAGAATTTTCTAGAGAAAGTTCAGTTGATTGAGGTTTCCATTGGAGGCAATTGTAGGGTTTTCCCTAATTGTGTCTCCTTTTATTTGGCCAAAGTATTTTGTTTTATTATTTTGAGTATTTTCAAAAACCCTCCAAAAGTCTACACTTATGAATATGTGGATGAAAATTAAAAATTTGTAACATTCCTATTGTTTTTTCTCAATTTGAGCCTAAATTCATTTTCAAACTCTATATACCCCATTCTCTCATATGGGTGATAGAAGAAAGTATAGTAGTTTCCCAATTCTTCAAACTTAGAGGCATATTCTCCTCCTGTCATACTTTCTTGTTTCAATTGCACTAACTCTATTTCATTTGCTCTCTTCATATTATGAAAATATTTTTCTAATTTTTTTTCTAAATACTTACTATGTAATAATTATTATCCTTCCTTCTAGTAATCTCTTAATACTATCCCACTAATATTTAGCCTCTCCTCTAAACAAAAATATATCATAATGTATGTTTAGGTTGTTCGGACAATTCATAACTTAAAATATTTCTCCATTTCCTTAATCCACAATTTAACTTCCTTAGAATTATAACATTTGGAGAATTGTGAAGGTTTGTTTCTCTTAAATTTAATAAAAGATTGCACTTCAGTCAATTCTTTAAGCCTTTGGTTCCTTAACAATGTTGTAGTCATGTCTCTGATAGCTTGTATCACTTTTGTCAACTCATTGTTCCTTCTATTATTTGTCATCTAGAATTATACAAGTTAAGAATCTATAAAAATTTTATGATGAACTGATTTCATAGGTCACACATGAATGTCACTCTGATACCATTAATGTAATGCATTATTAATTTAATTATATTTTAAGATGTAATTATTTTATATAATTTTTAAAAAATTAAGATATGAGATAAAAGTTCATTTATATATATATATATATATATATATATATATATAATTTACAAGTTTTACATTATTTTCCTATATCATATATACATACATACACTAACATATTCTTCTTATTACTTGGAGAGAAAGGGAAGTTTTATTTATTTACAATCCTTCCTTCCTTATATTATTACTTTATTTATATAGTTGGTATGAACATGTTGATTAAAGGATTGGAGTGAAAGTGAGAGGTATATAAAAAGTGATCATTATATATCCTTCCAAAATAATGAGAGCTTTTATGTCTTAGGTAGATGTTAAGATTAATAATTAGGGATGGGTTCTTCCTCCACCTCCATACTTTCTTCAGGTTACTTTCTTCAGGTACCTCCATATAATTGTAGATTTTTCATATTGTCCCTATCATTTTACTGTATAGTCAATTATATCATTCCCAACCCTACACCTCCATATATTCTTTCACCTGAACCTGCACCACCACCTGAACCCACACCACCAGCTTTGTGTCGCCACTGTGAGGAGTGTTTCCCGTCGTTGTTGTCACTGTCATTGCCATCGTCCAACACTGTGTGGAATGCCTGTGCTGCCAGTTTTGTGCCGCCACTATGAGGAGTGTTTCAAAAAATTTCAAAGATTACCAAGCATCGCCTCAAGTTCTTTCTCAACTTCATATCATAGCTACTCATAGTTTTCCTACATTAATCTGCTTGTTAAGTCAATCAGGTTATATGGATTCCTTACACTTTCTCTATTTTCTTCATAATAAATTTTATTTTTTTTATCCATATTAAAATTAAGGCAAGTGTTTGCCACCCAATACTAGTGGACCAATTAGCTTATGCTATTATTTTATTTCAATTTTGCTGCTTTTGACTAGGATATATTACACACATTTACAACTTTTAAAGTAAAAATATGATGATATATTGAATAGTAGATTAAAATAAGTTTTTCACTCATTTTAATCCTTTTGATTCTCATTCATTGGATAAATTTTTCAATCTTTCGGATTGAGCAATCTCGAAGAGAAACAAAACGCAAAATCGTCCCTCCACCCCACGCTACACAGCGCCACCCACTTCCCTCTCCCTTCTCCTTCCATCCTTTTATTAACAACAGTACAATACCTTCAATGATAACCGATGATGGATACGATGAATGTGGCGGATACAGACAACACGGCGGCAACTCTTCACGGTGACTCTTGTTTATAGTGACGGCGAAGTTTGAAAAATTTGAAGGGTGGGATATATGGAGGTGTAGGTTGGTGAGGGTAAATCAGACATTGTACACTTTAATGAGGGGTAGTTTGAGAATTTTGAAAATGTATTGAGGTCGAGGAAGAAGTCGTCATAATTAGGATGGTCCGATAACGACCCGATAAACCTAACAACTTTGTTTGTTAGGATTGGCTCTGATACGATATTAAGAAGTTGACTTTAAGCCTAACTCAACCTTACAAAATCGGACTTGTAGGTGAGGTTTACACCCACTTTATAAACTATTGAAATGTTTCATCCCTAGTCAATGTGGAATCTCCAACATTAACTACAAAAAGTGGGTTTAAAATATTTTGTGCTTCCATCTATTTAAAATAATATTTTTCGTTTTTATTATGTATAACAGACAAAAATAGGAAAATGAAACATGTATAATGTAAACTAATCTAATATTAAAACAAAACAATGTATTTTTTTGTCAGCTAAAACTAAAACAAAAAATGCATATATAATGTTCAAATCTCCAACTACAATTTCATCAAAACTTAATTTTATTAATATTAATATCATTTTGTGTATGAAAATATAAAATTAAGAAAAACTATGAGGAGAAAAAAATATTTATTTACAGTAAAAGAAAAATAATAAATATAATATTAAAAAAAATACATTGATATCCTAAATAACAAAAAAAAAATAAGTAGGATAAATTAGAAACACTCCACAATTAATGATAATTATTAAATAAAAATTGAATAAATTGGAAACATCTCACTCACCAAATATGATTATAAAGTAATCAATTAAGTAAACAAAATAAGATTGTAAACATATTAGTGGAAAATATGATTATAAAATTAACAAAACAAATAAAGAAATAAGATAAAGTTAGATATATCTTAATAAATAAGAACAATTAAAACATAAATAAATAAGTAAATACATCTGAACAACTATAATTATAAAATAAATAAGTAAATAAACAAAATAATAGATATCTTCTTCCTTTAATATAATTTGATACATTAATAATATTTTCCTTCCTAAAATATCTTTACCTCTATATTCTCATCCTCATTACCTTTGTGTTAAAATGTCTATGTTTACAGTTGTTACTAACTTCACTCCTACTTATAGGTAGTGAAAAGGTTTGATTCTCAATTCATTCTTTATTATATAATCATGACCAAGAGGAGATAAGGTGGTACTAAATTATTTATTATTTATTTCTTTATTAATTAAAAAGTTGGTCGTATAGTATTTTAAAAATAACAAAATATTTAAACCATTTAAAAATAATATAATTTCATATATTATATTAAAATATACTGTACTATAAATTATTTTTGGACGTCTACTTTGTTCCCCAAAACCACGAGAAACATGGCGGGTGAACAGTGCCAAATATTCGTCTTTATCTTTACAATCCTTAATTCAAACCTCTAATTGAATGGATGATGGCGTATGTAGGGTGTCGTAAGGTGATAGGAGTTTCCTTCCATGGAAATCACGCACTCACAATGATATGACAGAGCAGTTCATTTCACGAAAAAGTTTGTGCAAAAGCTTGATATTGGCCACCAAAAAACTGATTAGATTCTGCTTTTTAATTAGTGGGTATCTAGAACAGACCCTTTATGCTAACTGCCTGGAGAACAATTATTGTTTAGGACATCGAAACTGATAGTACACTTGCACAGTTTCTTTCTGGCAGTAGAAGCAAATGGAGGAAGTTGCAGTGAAGCTTCCACCTGTCGAATACATAAGACCAAAATCCAAAATAATATTCTTTCTGATTTGGGTAAGTTGTACAATGCTGTAGCACTTTCTATTTATGACCAGTACATATATTTCAAACTATTTTGGTGTAATACAATTTATATAATATACCGTTAAACAATATATTATAATCAGTGTCTCAGTCCTGATTCGTACTTATTAGAAGAGCCATTGGCTCTATCTTCATTAAAACTCTGTAACTTCAATAATTGCAGGGAAGACTTTTGTAGTACAATGATTCATTTTCAGCTTAAACAAGGGATACCTTATCACTTCTCCGAAGGGACATATACTTCAGAATTGATAGTATCGAAGCAGGTGAACGAGGACGTTGCACTGCGTTGTCTTCGTTTGTAGCTGCATGAATTACCTCTAGGGTTGTTCAAGAAACTTTAGGGTTTGCATGGATGACGTAGAGAATGATAACGGAAGCCATATGATTCTTGAAAGGGTTTATCTAGAACATTTTCAATCCAAAAAAAATAATGGTTCGTAAATAGAGATGAATATTTCATTTTAATTTTTAAATATAATATTTACAAAATGAATGATTAGCTTTAACTATATTATTTGGAGGACTTGATACAGGAACAAGTTTGGTATTTCTTTTCAAAATTTGAAAGGGAAGTTTGGAATATTAAAGCCTACAAATTTTCAACATTCCTCTGTATTCTAATCTGAAAAATGTAATAGTGGGGGTAGGAAAATGTCTTTATCACATTTATTACATTAAATTCAACCTATAATAGTAAATAATTCAACCTCATGTTTAGCATGTTTTTTACTTTATGATGCACGTACACAGAGACAAACTGCTTTAGTCCTAAGTTTCCATGATTAATGAAAAAAAAAGTTAACAGTTTCGTCTTCTCTACGTCGAATATTCATATTGAATTAATGATGGCTACTATTGTTTTAGCTTTTTTGACGTTAATGAATCCTTTTTCAACTGGTGACACCTGCTTATTCCCTGTCGTTATTAAAATTTTTTTAAATTGCTAATCTATTTTAAAACGTGACAATTGATCTAGCTATGTCCTATTATTATGGTTTAAGTCTGTTTTCTGTTGTGTTTTTATAAAAGTTTCAAATGTCATCTTCTATTTATATTCATTTTTCTTTTATATTCACAAACAAGGTTTCGTTATCCTAACTGAAGTCACAAATCAGTGATAAAAATTATAGTACATGATTTTATGTAGTGGACATCTTTTTGAATGGTGTGAAATTATGAACTTGTAAGAGGTTGGTAGTATATATATACTTCTTCTATACGTTTTATAATATATTTTTAGCACGTGTGGTTATTTAATTTATTATTCTAGTGTTTATATCTATGGAAATATCCCTGTCAAGTACTCGACCTAACTTCATTAGTTATTTATATTCTAGATTGTGTCAATTTATTTATTTATTTATTTTTAAATTTAAGATAATTTTTAAAAAGTTTTACATACATAATATATATATATATATATATATATATATATATATATATATATATATATATATATTTATATATATATATATAT
>Ga0099825_1001999_pt1 | contig 26743 bp, 18 predicted proteins | sample SiratroredBW_FD_76838 | JGI IMG/M metagenome (GOLD analysis project Ga0099825, IMG submission 76838) | Root nodule microbial communities of legume samples collected from California, USA - Siratro red BW | ecosystem: Host-associated > Plants > Roots > Nodule | place: USA: California | collected... | reverse complement strand
TCATTTTTCGGATTTTTGAACTTTTCATATATTTTTTTTTTTTTTTTTTTTTTTTTTTTTAAATATTTTTTTTTTTTTTTTTTTTTTTTTTATTTAAAAAAACAAAAAATTTAATTTATTTAAATATAAAAAAAAATAAAAAAAATAAATAATATATGCAAAAAAAAAAAAAAAAAAAAAAAAAAATATATGAAAAGTTCAAAAATCCGAAAAATGAAATGAATCTTATGCCTTTAACTCTCCATGTAATAGTAGAAAGGTTTGCATGCAAAGTTAACCATAATAAAATTATCTTGATAAATGTAGTCAATTATATGTTAAAGAATGTTTACTGCATAATTGATTATGTTTTTAACCACCTAATCTTACACATAAAATCATTTAGGTTAAATATATAATTGAGATGTTTTAATATAATAAATTATATATTAATATTTATGTTTTTATTATAACCAATTAATTAATTAAAATAAAATAATTTAAATTTTAATATTTCATATGGAGTAATTTATTATTTTTATAATTTTTTTAAATCAAATTATTTTATAAGATTATAAATGCTAGCAAAATTAAATAATCGACAATTATTTTATAGGCAGATACTCAAATAGATTGTTTACCTCCAGTGAGTGTCAAGTATTTAAAAATTTAACATTTAACCACAATTTATTTTTAACATAGATACTTTGATTATGTTTTAAATATATTAATCTTTTCTTTAATTATTCTGTCATTTGAACTCACTCATTTACTCTCTTTTTTACTCTTAAATTCAAATAAAGACTAAATTTTTCCTATCTTAACAAATAGTAAAACGGTTTTGTGGTTAAAATAATAAGCTAAATTACCTTTTATATATTTGTAGAAATTATTTAATTAGTTCCTTATATTATTAAAATTTTTAACTAAGTTTATTAATTTTAAAAATTCATCAATCTGGTTTCTTGATCACATTATTACTTATTTCCTTTAAATATGTGATAAAATTAAATCAAATAATCCATTAAAAATTATTCTCAATGATTAAATTAGATGTGTATATCTATGACTTGAACAACTTCATAATAGATGAAATAAAATCAAATATCATTTATAATTGATTAAATATTCCATTATGATATTTTTCAAGTCTAAGATACACAAAATAAATAATTAATATATTCTAGAAATTCAACTTCATATTAAATCTAAGTTGATTTTGAGTAATCTTGAAAACCACATGGATGAATTATCGATTCAACTATTAAATCATAATAGCTACATATTTTTGTTCTTTAATAAGTCTCCAAACACCTTAAACAAATAGCCAATATGTTGAAAAGGCACACTTCTTCAATAAGTATATGTTTCAAGATGTATAAATTATAAATTGACAACTGATTGATTTGGTTTTCAAAGATACTTAAAGTTAACTAAAATCATTGTTTATTTGATGTTTTTTAGACTACTTAAAAACTATATGTATTTAATCCATTATAAATAGTGCTTATTATAGTTTATCTTAAATTTTCTAAGAAGTCATACATACACTTTAATAGTTTATGATTAGTGTTTAATTGATTATTTAATTTGATTTTTTTTATCACTTATTCACATTTTAATCATCATTTGTACCAACCTGATGAAAAAAAATTAAAATTGATGTTATTTTAGAAATTTAAAAAGTTAATTGAACTTTTTAGTAACATAGAGACTAAGGAGGAGAAAAATAATTTAAGAAAAGAAATTATGCTCCACCTATTTGATAAGAAAAATATCATACACAATAAAAAAGAATCTCCCTTTCTTTCCCTCTGAGAAAAAATATTCCAAATGCAGCAAGGTAAAAAATTTGCGGTACTCCTATTCTATTTTTGGTACTGGAGACAAGGTTAAATCTGCTAACAGCATTTGTAAAATATTATTATATTATATAAGAGCAATGATTGACGGTGGGAGGAGAAGTGATGAAATCTGTCACCTGTTCACACAGTCACATGTCACTTAAGTAACAATTACGTAATTAATTAGTCTACATATCAACCCAATCAATCAATGAGCACACCAAATTAATATTTCTCTTAAAACTCGCAATCACATTGACCTCACCCATTAAACAAACCGTTAATTTGATTCTTAAAATATGCCATTTCTCTCAAACAGTTCTTAAACTAATAAAATTAAATAAATAAGTTACAAAATAGTACAAATTATGTTGTACACTTTTTAAAGTGTCAATATTAAAATATATAAGGGTTTTTTTTTTATGTCGGCAAGAGGGAACCATAAAAATGATATTTTGTGGGTAGCAGATTAAGGAGAAAATGAAAGTGGGAATTTATTGATATTTTATAATCCAGTATCCTTGTTGAATGCGTGGAAATTTGTTTAATATAGTACATAATAAGGAAAATGAAATGAGGAGCTGGCATTTTCCTTTATAGCAGTCGCTTTCGACTACCTCCCCCGTTTGTTTTATTGTTTCTAGTACTTGGTTGGCATTATATAGGAAATACCACTTCTTCTCTTCCTCTTCTTCTCTCTTATGCTCTTCTCTTCTTCCACCTCTACTTCTACCCTCTTCTTCACTCCACACACTTCTTCTCTCTCTCAGCTTCCAATTTCGCTTTCTTCCAGAGGGGAACACACCCATGAAGAGGCTAGTAAGTACGTTGTTAACAAATTAAAAAAAAAATGATTTTTCATGGTGGGGTTGTTTGTTTTCATTTATGTTCTACCCCGGAAAAAAAAGGAAAAACCTTTTCTATTTTCACCCAATACCCACAATTGATCTCGGTGTTTGTTCTGGATTTTGTAGTGACTTCCGAGGTTAAATTGTGGTATAATGCCTTGGGTTTTCGTAGTGAATTATGTCAACCCCTTGTTGTCAAGATCAATTCTCGAATCGGAAAGGATCTCGCGGAAGCGAATTTAGGGAGTATTGGTCGGTGGTTGATTGCGCCGTGGCTGATTGGTTGTGACATTGTTTTCGTGTCTCTGAAAAATGGGTCTAGAGATTTTTTTCGTCAATGTTTATGGTCTATTGCTTTCTCCTAGCCTAGCCTTTCCATAAGAGTGTCTAGCTGAAATTTTTTCTATTAATATCCATGCTATGCTAGTTTGAATTCCTTGTTTCAATTTGGTTTCTAATTATCCTAATTATACCTATTAATTGCCCTGCGTTTTTTCCTGGAACGTTTTTAAAAGTTATATCTGATTTAGTTAGCTTGCTTGCTTTAAGTTTGTGTTGTTAATTGCTTGGTAGTTCCACAAATATTCCTGGTTTCTTTCCTTTTGAAAATGTGAAGTGTTCACACCTTTAATATCAATTTATGTCTTTTGCCCTTTGCTTCTGTAATTACTACTTCTCGCAATCGCTTTGTTCTCTGGGCAGAAGGCAAAATCTCTTCACGACGAAGCTCAAATGGAGTGTTTATGTTGCTCTTGAAGCACTAATTTATTCTTTTTTTGAAGTTTTAATGAGTTTCATTTTATGGTATCTTATGTTTTGATGTCCACATTGCCCTTCTTATTGTTTTTACCTTATTAGCGGTGGGCTTTAAATCTTCTCCTTTTCTTCTTTCTTTATAGGTAACCGTGCTTTTACTCATAGTATTAAGCACTGCTTTGGGAGACAAAGGTGATGATGGACCGTGTAAACAGAAAGTGTTGGATCCTAGGCCTCACAGTGTGTCAATCTTAGAGTTTGGAGCTGTTGGAGATGGAAAAACATTGAACACAGTTGCGTTCCAAAATGCAGTTTTTTATGCCAAGTCATTTGCCGACAAAGGTGGTGCTCAACTATATGTTCCATCTGGCAGATGGCTTACAGGAAGTTTCAACCTTACCAGCCACCTCACTCTCTTCCTTGAAAGAGGCGCAACCATCATTGCATCGCAGGTTTTAATCATTAACTTGAATTTTAGCCCCCATTCCAATTACCTTGTCCATTTCATAGACAAAAGCTAAGGGTTTCATTACATAATGCTTTTGTTTCTTGCACTATTCTTCTAACCTTGGGTGATCTTGCAATCCTGCCAGTCTTCTGCAGCATAAAAAGTGTATATGAAATGATTTTTCTGTAATCTGCAGATGGAAACTGCCTATATACAATATTTTCTGGAATGCCAATTCTGCTCGCTCCAGAAAATTTTACATGTGCCTTTCGTTTTGTATCATTTCAGGATTATGCACACTGGCCTGCTGTGGATCCCCTACCCTCGTATGGTCGGGGAATTGATGTTCCAGGTGGGAGATATTGCAGTTTGATTTATGGACGCAACTTAAGTGATGTGGTGATTACAGGCAGGGATATACTTCCATTACAATATTGTTATTTTTCTTTTTAAGTATTTATAAGATAGGATGAACATTGCTGTGCTACCAGACTTAAATTGGTGAATTTAATAATTAATAATTGCAACAGGTGACAATGGAATTATTGATGGGCAGGGTTCTGTTTGGTGGGACCTAATCAGAACTCATTCCTTAAATTACAGTAGACCACATATTGTAGAACTTGTTGGTTCTGATGATATCGTAATCTCAAATTTGACCTTTTTAAACTCTCCTGCTTGGAGCATCCATCCAGTGTATTGCAGGTACAAGTGGTTCATGTTTGTGTCTGTGACTTATTTTTTAAATGGAGCTGTTTTGTTTTATATGTATCTTTCGCAATGCATGCAGCAATGTTCAAATCCATAACATAACAGCTCATGCTCCAACCGAGTTCCCGTACACAAGTGGTATAGTTCCAGGTAATTTGATAAATTATTACTTGTGTTGTGACTTCAGATTTTTTATCTAATACACAACCCTCGCACATTTGAACCTTGAACTTTTTAGCTCTCTAAAAAATTTATTTAACTAGCAGTAAGAGTTCTAAATACAAATGAAGAAAGGGTGCCTTTCTCAATTTTCATATTTGGTGTATTCCATTTCACAAGTTTTCTGATTTGTTTATGCAATTCTAATAGATTTTTATCTATACTTTCATATTCCAAATCTGGTTTAGTCATGTAGTGATAGCTTCATGTACATTGCTTTCTTGGAGGTGTGAACTATTTTTTCTAGATGAATCTCATTAGTATTTGCTGCTTGCAGATTCTTCCGAGCATGTTTGCATTGCCAACAGCAATATTAGCACTGGTCATGATGCAATTGTGCTGAAGAGTGGTTGGGATCAATATGGAGTTGCCTATGGAAAATCAACCTCGAACGTCCACATCAGTAGTGTTTATCTACAATCATCATCTGGTGCTGGCCTAGCATTTGGAAGTGAGATGTCTGGAGGCATATCTGGTATAATTGCAGAGCATCTCCATATTATAAACTCGACAATTGGCATTGAACTGAAGACAACTAGGGGTCGAGGTGGCTATATGAGAAACATCTCCATTTCTGACACAAAATTGGAAAATATTTACTTGGGTATCTGCATGACAGGATTCTCTGGCTCCCATCCAGATGACAAGTATGATCCTAATGCAGTTCCGGTTGTTGGTAATGTTACTTTTGAGAATGTGATTGGCGCAAATGTTGCTATTGCTGGGAATTTTTCAGGAATAGTTGATTCACCCTTCACTCCTATCTTCCTTTCAAACGTGACTTTTTCTACTGGTTCTGAGTCTTCTTCTTCTTCATGGTTTTGTTCTAATGTAATGGGAGTCTCTGAGGATGTGTTTCCTGAGCCATGTCCTGACCTGCTGAACACGCAGGCAAACTTTTCGTCCAGCATTTCTTCTCTACATCCATCGTCTAGTTATGTCTCAAGCGCATGAGATAACCATCTCTAAGAATCTAGTCATTCCTTTGATTCAACCTGTACATGAGACACAGCATTCATATTCCATCGGGAACTTCATTACAATTTTCCAATAAAAGAAAATTCTTGATGTAAAGATGTTCTTTCTCCAACATTTCAATGAACCTTCCTCTTGTCTGTGCATGAAAAGTCCGTCTAGAGTGGTGTCAGTTCTGAATACTCTATTTATGTACAGCCTCGATTTCTTCATTGATGTAAAAGAAATTTTTGATGTTGTACAGCCTAAGACGCTATTTGCTTTCAACTCACCATGTATAATATGGAGTGCTACATGGTTTTCTTGTCCATGGCTGGGCATTGTGAGGGTGTTGGTGTGCTGGTTTTGGCAAAACTAAGGTTTTTCTTTGCATAAGTCTCTTTTTTTTTTTAGAGCGCTGTATTAATCTAGACTATATTTGTTCATTGTTTCTTGATATTGCATCGTTTTTGGATTGATAAAATTTAGAATAAAGGATGAGTTTAAAAAATGTTTACAATCAAACTTACATTTACACCTCATTTTAAAGAGATTAGATACAACAAAACTTTTTTTTTTTTTTACTTCATTCAACAAGCCTTGTCCTGAATTATCAGCTTAGCTTTGAATATTAGGATGAATTATTTTGTTGTTATGAGATGACAAGTACTAGAAACCCAAATGAAGGTAGGGATCATGGGAATGTAGCATGCTTAAGGTTGAAAGATTCCTTTCCTAGTGTCGGGTTAGTGGTTTTGATTCATCTCAAGCATTTTGCAATTGCTAGACAGCTAATCACCTATCATGGTGACAGTGGAAAGGCTATTTTCTTGTCACCACTAATTCCAGCCATCTGGGGAACCTATAACAACTGACCTTAACTTTCTCATGTAAGCAGCACTAAACTCCCATCTGATATGCAAGCAAACAAAACATGGTATCATCAAATCTACGTATTGATACATATTCTCAATATCTGACTGTATAGTCCTAATCTTTATCATAATTACGCAAGTTACAACTGTGACGGGTTACGAGTATGAACTCCCAACTACAGCCAAAGCCATGTGGCCAACCCTTTAAGCCGAATCTAAACAAAGTTGGTCTATTATGAGAATCTTTTAAAGATTGTTTCATCCAAGCTTTTTTGTTCAAGATGTAAGTGAAAGGATAAAATAGAATATAAATGCCTTCCACTTTTTCTGTAACCTGACCTATATTTTCTGTTTCCAATTTCTTTGATCGGGTGGGACATGCTCTGGCATCCAATTTCTGCAAGATTGCTGCTAAAAGAAACCAATCACACCTATAATGGGAAGGAGAAAATAGATAAAGCCTCATAGATTAGATAATTAAAGTAATCTTTATATATAAAAGCAAGGTAATGTAAGAGTAATACTTCTGTGCCTAAATTGAGTACATTTTGTAATTTTTATTTTATCTTTCTTCATGTTATTTATGGCCTTTTCATTAATCTTAATAATAAATTAACGCAATATTGATAAGTAAATATAAACTCAAATATCTTAATAATGTTTCATTTTTTAATCTTATAAAAAAACACATGATTAGAGAAAAAGACTTCAATATATGACCAAGTTTTTTTGAACGAAGATAATATATGTTTTATCTACTTACATTTTATAGTAATTATCTTGCTATTCTCTTACTTGAAACTTTGTTTTAATCAAATATAATTTTAATCTAACTATTAGAGAAGATTAAGTTTAATATTTTATCTCTTTGAACATATGAAAAGAAATTTAGATTTTTTTTCTATAGGAAAGGAGGAAAAAGTAGAATTTGTAGCAAAACCTTTGAAGAATGAGCTAATTTAAAAGAGATTTTGGATCCATCAAGGGTCATTCATGCATCTAGTGATGAGACATAGGTTTTGCAGAAAAAAAAAAAAAAAGTTTCTCACGTAATGGGTGATCAACCAGAAAGCTTTCGCTATACTTTCACGGTTTTTCAATCTACTTTCCTCATTTTTGTATAATTTTTTCTTCATCATCAAAAAATTTATTTTTATATTTCACCCTATTGTGGGATATCACTCGTAACTTTTTTCTAGGAATTTGTGTAAATACTCTCATTGTCTTAAACTGATATAAAACACTCGAATTGTGTATCAAGGAATTAATCATTATTTATTGATATTTTCTAATCATTTCACTTAAAACAAGTGGTTCCATTGAGTTAGACAAGGAATTAATGCTTAAAAAAAATTAGGTTCTTTTTATCTAAAGAATTCAATTTTGAGATAATTTTAATGATTTCTATTAATGTTAAAAGTTAAAATGTTTGATTGGGTATCACATTGCAAAAGAATGTGTTTAGTGAAATCTAATCCTGTATTTTCATTTCATTTGCACAGACTCAACTTTGTGTTGGTATTTTAGTGACTCTTTCATAGTCCTTTATAACAAAATATGATAAGCAATTTTTAAAAATTCTACTTTTATTTTTCTTATCTCTTATATCAAATAAATAAATAAAATAAAATATATTAAAAAATCATTTTATATAACTTTTTAATTACCATTCAATGATAATTTGGATAGAATTTAAAAAATTTGAAAAATACAGAATATTATCGCCAAAATTGCTTCGCTAATATAAAAATAGTAATATTAATCTATCTTAAAATATCAATAAACAGTGGATTACAGAAAAGAAAATATTGCAGAGAATCTTGCTATTTATGGGTACAATGGATATACATGTGTAAATGGTAAGTATATATTCCAACACCTTTAAAGTAGTGCTCTACATTGTATACATTAAATATCTCCTGTTTCATATAATTCAACAAATATGATAATTATTCTTCCTTCTTTCGAACAATTTAAAGAACGATGCAAAGTTTACAATAATTAAAGACACGAAACAAGAAATAATTTAGTTGGAAGTTGAAAGTCTATATTGATAATTATGAATTGAATGCACACTCTAAATTCCAACATTATGCAAATATTATTTCATTATATTCATAACTATTCTTCTTGTCTTTGCGACAAAGATATCCTAAGTGCTAGATTTGCCACAGACACACCAAATAACATGGTCCCATACCACAACAAGGGCAAACCTTTTATTTTTCCTTATCACTCTGTTCACCAACATTATACATACAAAATAAGGAACCTCAATAACAATTTAGGCTTTTATTATGCCTTCAGTTTTGTTCCCAGATGAAAGCAAAAGGGAAACTAATAGATATTTGGTTTAACTACGTTTTTACTTCTAACATTAATTTATTTTATTTAATCTGGTTCCATTAAAAGAAGTTGAATTAAGTCTCTTAATTTTTAAAAATACAGTAATGTGACTACTTTTCACCCAATTAACAATAAAATCATTATAAATAAATATCAAAACTTTAATTTAAGCATAATATAATATCATAACCAGTGCTTAATAACAATTCATAGAATTAACTATATAAATTTAAATACATAAATGGATCACATTGTTACATTTTTAAAAAAAGGGATTTAACTTTGGCAGAACCTTAAAAAATCACATTGTTACATTTTCAAAATTAAGGATTTGATAAAAAGAAAGTTACTAAAGTTAGATATTTTATTTCTAGTTAGTTTGTGTGAATTGTTGATCCTATATATTCCTTTTAAGTTAATTTCTATTCGATATAAAATTTAGATATTACTTTTTCTAATATATCTTCCAACTTTCATATTGATACGTAATTCATATAATAGGTGACTCTAAATATAAATTTAAAATAATTTCTGATATCATCTTTTTAAAATGTGAGTTTGGATTTAACTAAACTTTAAAAATGGAATTACAAATAAAAATTGTTGTCCGCTTATATTTTTTATAGGTTTCTATTGCCCAGTATTTACTTGAGTTTTCCTCCATTTTAGACATTAACAATTATCTTATTCTCTAATACTATTCATTACATTATTGATAAATAAATTTCATTTGTTTAGTAATTTAATTTGTTCTTACAACGAAAAGACTTGCAAAAACGAATAGTGTCATCATCTTTAATCAAAACTGGCCTCACACTTCAAAAACATATTAAAAATATGCGACTAAAACAGGAAATTAAATTTACTAGAAGCAAATTATGGATCTAAAATCATATTTAGCATATTATTTAAAATTAAATAATCAAATTTCCTTGAATAATGGTCATGTGAGAATATTAATTAATTTTTTTAGTTCATCTCAGTCTTTGAGATCTTAATTTACTTTTTTGTGAATGTCATTGTATCACATTATTTTTAAAGAATCTTATTGTAATATTTTTTTTCCAATGCATGAGTATTGTAAAACCCAACTTTAATAATAATATTTTTGTTTGAACTTCTCGAGTGAGGAGTTGTTTTTAAGACAAAAATATTTTTATTTTTTTTATTTTTATGGTCCATATTTTATTTAGGATATCAAATTTTAAATTTTATATTCTGTTAATACACTTTAAAGAGAAAATTTTATAATACATATATTAAACTCCTAACCAAAGTTATAATCGTATACATGATACCTTAGGTGCACACAGCTTCACACATCATCTTTATACACATTCCCAAAAATTTTGACAAGTTATCAACTTCAAAAAATTAATTGAAAAGAAAACTATGTTATCAACTTTAAAAAATTAAATAAAATTAAAAGGGTTGCTTGTATGAGAAACTTTCTTTCTTACCATATTTTTTTTTTTACATAATGAAAAATTTCATTCTCGATTCTATAAGAATTTTTGTGAAAGTCTTTCATCTTTGCTTCTTTCCTATGAAGAGAAAAGAACCTTCTTTCCTATGGAAAGAAAAGAACCTGTGATTTCCTTTTTGATAAATTTTCAATGAACAACTTCAACAAAATCTTTCGATTTCTTTACTATGATGAACTCTATGTATTCCCCTATCCATTTATTACATTGAATATAGAAAATAGCAATATCTGAGTTTCTCTTTCTTAGCAATGTTAGTATACTAATATCACAACTGTATTAATATTTAACATCTTAATTATATATTTAAAATGATTATTTTTATTAACTAATCCAAATTATTACTTGGTATTTATCAAATTTACATTTTAAAACAAAAATTTCTAACACAAATTAAATTGACGTTCCATCATGTTACTTACATGAGTCGGGAAGAGGAGAGAAATAGGAGAATACATAAAGAGAGTACAGCTTTAGCCTTTATGAGAAAAGGGGCAACCAAAACAAGAAAAAATAGACTTTACAAATCAGATCATTGTTGCAATTTTGACCATTGCAGTGGTGTTGAATTTTTACATCACCTAAAAACTACAGTGTAAAATGAAAAAAAAAAAAAAAAAAAATCCTTGATCCATGGTAGAAGCAACGGGCGTTATTGCCTCCACTATCTGTGTAGATACAACTTACAAAACTTACAAACATAAACCCAACAAAAAATTATTGCAACTCTCCATCTAAAAAATGGAAAAGAAACAAAAAAATCATCCTTTTAACGTCCCACATAAATAACATGCTTACTTTCTACCACCAGTTTTACGTTTCATGTCAACTGGAGTTGGATGTCTTCCTGTTCGATTTAAGACACCATTTGGTTGTTTTCGTGAAGGTGAAGGACCAAGAGAAGAATTGATGTTATTCTTGCTGCAAAATTGCATCAATTAAGTTATCAACATGCATGTTTCTTTCTTCAGAATAAACTCAACTAAGAGGAAATAGTCATTTGTATAAAGAAGCATTACCTCAATATGGGGCTATTTGTTGGCTTAGAGACAGGTCTCCTAACCTTTGATCCATTACCATTGGCTATGGTGGTAAGCTTGGAATGATTAAATTGCCAAAGCAAGTCAGGCTCCGAGGAATCAGTGGTTGTATCATCAAGATCATCCATGTCATCTGAACCAGCAATGTTAAATTGGTTATGCCCCATGAACATATTGTAGGATCCATCTGAGTACATTTTGGAAGAATCTCGGAGATATTTCTGATAAAACTCCTCGGATAAGTTCCCACTGTCTGCTTCCCAACACCCTAAGATGTTGCCAGTTTTGTTTGCATCTTGTTTGTTTACCATGACTTTATCAACCCACTCTCCTGAACCAGTTTCTTTGTCATCTTCCCGGAAGTTTTGTCCAGGATTGTTCACTGGTGGCCAGGGTGGTGAATTCGCAGACATCTCATCAAAATCATAGCTTTGAGTCTTTTGTCTCAATGGGGTATTACTGTGAAGCTGCAGGATCAATGGTTAAAATTCCATCAGTGTTCAACATAAGTAAATTGATTGTTCAGATTCATAATTTTGAGGATCTCTTTGTATAACAAAAATGTTCTTCTCCAAAATCATCTCAGAATTTATGCTCTAAAAGTACACACCTCTATGTTGCCGACATCAACCATTGGTTGCCGGCATCCTAGGCGATCACTCCCAATATCTACTCCCCGTTGGCTTGCATGATAAGGTGTTAGCTCGTTAGGCATTGTCCTATATTTTTCAGAGCTTCCAGATAAAGAATGCTGAGATTCACCGTCCTTTCGTCCCAATGCTGCCTTGAGGCTGGCTATCTGAAACATTATTCATAAAGTTAGCTTAACCGTAGTGCTAAGACTTTCTAAGATTATTATGAAGAGCCACATCGGTCAAATTTGAATATCAACCTGTTCTTTGAGCTCTTTGACATCTGCCCCATCCTTGTTTACTCTAGCAGCACCAAGTTCAACAGTGGCAACTCTTTCTGCAAACTTTAAGGTGCTAATTGTTTCTCCAACAGCATCCACCTCCGGGCTTATGTGAACAAACATAAGTGTCTTGGCCTGTCCTCCTGAAATAAATGCCAACCAACGTAATGAGATAATCAAATTGTGTATCCAAGAATAGAAAAGAGTACAGAAAGGCTTGAAGCAAACTAGCTTCTTGAACCTTACCAAGTGAGTCTTGGAGTAGCTGTGTGAGTTTGCTATTTCTATAAGGAACGTGTTGGTTCCTCTGAGCAAGGGAAGCAATGACATCACCCAGAGCTGAAAGAGATTTGTTAATATGCTGAGCCTCTTTCAATCTGTCTCCCGTGGCCTCAGATTTGTCAACTCTCTCACTTCCTGCCAAGTCAACCAGATGCATGCATCCACGTAGAATAGTTCCAGACGTTAAATCTCTTCCTTGCACATGAACAGTCAGGCAACTGCCAATTTGACAATTTAAGAAGCCAATGGTTAATTGTTTCATTTAAGGAAAACACAGCATAAACAAGAGTGGACGACAGGACAATGAATAGGTAATACCTGTGTGATCTGCTACTACGGTCATTAAGGGCTGTAGCCCCAACTGCACGATTCCTTTGGCCCAGGTTCATTAGTTCTATAACATCTCTTGTTGATGATACTGGGACTAGGCATGCATCTGGTACACTGAGCCCTCGATGAGAATTACTACGAATTTCCAATGTAAGAAATGGTTAAGGGAAAAATGCATCATCAGTAATGGTTGTTTTCATCCTATGCTTAAGTCAATTATATATGTATTCTAAATTATTTTTTAAGGTAACAGCTAAAAGGATATCTTTTGTTTGATCCATCAGTAACCAATAAATCTCTGACTTGCTCATTATAAATCTCGATCATTTGGACAGACACATCATAGCAAAAAGTGTCTCTTCTTTGATCTGCTGTAAGAAATAAATCACTTAGGGCCCTGTAATTTACACCTTGGCTTTTCTCTGTGATCTCTTTCGGTCCAGTCTACAAGAAAAAAACATAAATAAGAAAAGTGTCATTAAAATTTCAAGTATTTTTAGGCTACAACTGACAACTAAATGCAACTTACCATTGTGTAAGTTTTTCCCGATCCTGTTTGACCATAAGCAAATATACAAACATTGTAACCATCAAGAACAGACCTAATGAGTGGCTGCATATCGGAGAAGACCTCCGCTGAAAGCAAGACAATTTTTTTATCAATATTTACTAAGATATAGTGATCCTGAGATAACTGAAATTGAAAACCAAACCAAACCAACCTTGGGATGCAGCCGGTCCAAAGACTTTGTTGAAGTTGAAGGGTCTGCGCGCTTTCCCATTCTTTGAAGGAATACTAATTGTGATAGTTCCATCTTCTATATTATCCACTGTGCTCGAATAAACTGGTTGTGCAGATAAGAAGGGTCTTACTCGACAGTACACCCTAATACTTCCTGATCAAACAAAATTAACCATCTTGCTTTTATCAAGACAAAATCCTTTCAAAGGTGTGAATGGGACATAGGATATAACTCATATAAGCTTAAAGCAGCTAGTCAATCAGCAATTTACCCTTAAGATCCTGGACTTGATTGTATAGTTTGCGATTTTCTTCAAGTACTCTATGATATCCAGAAGCAGCATGAGCTAAGCCATGAACGTGCTTGCCTATAAAGAGAAATGGAAAATCAAATAAGATGCAGCACAGCATTCACAAATGATAATGCAGATTATATAGGAATGAAACAATAAATAAAATAATCACAAGCAATATATTACCTAGATTGGAGAACTCCTCATGAAACTTGATTTGCAGGAACTGCATACCAGCTTTGGTGGTGTGAATTGTTTGCTTCAGTTCCTTAAATATACACAGAAGGTAATATTTTACTAATAAATAAACAAATTTTGAAGTTCAAAAGATTAATATTATCTAGGCTGCTCCCTACTTGAATATCTCTTTGCTGTTGATCAAAGAGCACTTGCTGCTTCAAACGTTGCCTTTTTGATTCCTCATCATCAACAAGGGTTTTATGAAGGAATCCTTCTTTCTTTTTTACTGTAGGAATCTTGTTATCCGTCTAGTCAAATAAAAACTGGATAAGCACGAGCATTTTCAAGTTTCACGAAGGTCCTCTGATATGTTAAGCTTGGGGGCAGTACTATTACCTTTTTATCTGCCATAGCAAACTTTGATACAGATCCATTGCCTTGGGACCCAGCACCTCTTAAAATTTTTGTCTGTAAATTAAATGATTAATAAATAATCAAGAACACAGCTTGCCAAAATGATCAAGTAACAAGTTTTTCTTTCCTACTAATGGAGCCATGTACAGTATAAAAATTTATGCACCATCACCTAAAAACAATGACATTATACATTAATAAGGTGAAGTGGTATTGTACCTGTTCTCCCTGGCTTGCAATGCGATGCTCAAACTCCTCTACTACCTTGTTCAAGACTGATTCAACTAACTGTTCCACAGAGAAGACAATGTAACTTAAAGCAAGTAATCTCAAAAGCCCTCTTGCATTACAAATGACAAGATTGAAATTCGTGAATGCAAGACTAGTTGATAAATATCCGTAAGGTAGTAGATGTTCCACGGTTACAACATACTGTTGGAATTCAATACCAAAATGTAACAGACTAATACTCCATTTGTCTAACTTAACAAACAAAATTATCTTGTGAAATACAGAAAAAACGTAGCCCCCTTACCAGTGGAACTTCTTCGGGCTTCTTATCTAATAGTACTGCACGAACAAGCATACTCAAAGAATGAGATCCGGACTGCAGTGTCAAAATGAAAAGAAAAATTCGTTCAGTTATTATTTCTGTTCAACTAGACAAATTCACAGAACAGGCCAAGGCCAAAAATAAAGCTTACCAACCATTTTATTAGGCTCAATATCAGATGTAAGAGCAGTCATGGATTTTTCACTCATGGATGAGTTCCGCGACAAAGAATTAGTAAATGGCTCAGAGTTTTTCCGCACAAAAGATTTTGCGGAGATTGTGGGTTTGACAGTTCCACCAAATTTCCACACACCATTACTCCCAGTCTGTTTCCATTCACTATAGGACTTAAGGGCTAAGACGCTGTTCACAATCCTCGCTGATTTTCCTCCCTAAAATACAAATCAATAATTTAGCAGAAAACCAACACAAAACATTATCAAACTTCCAAATTCCAATGTACACAACGTTGCTAAGTGCCGAGGAATTATCTGTTGTTATGTGTCGTTAACAATTCAGTTCACACCATGACATATTTGTTACACAAAATTTTGAAACTGTAATATGTATATGGTCCTTTACATACTTGATCAAGATCAGATGCCTCAAAGGTAGGAATTCCAATTTCATGCACAGCCACCAGAAAGTTCCTCACGTTTTCAAAATACTGAAATGCCGATAATGGTGCTCCATCAGGGATTAGAGAAGAATTAAGAGGACTCTCCACAACCTTTAAGAGTAATACAGAGGTTACATTAGCAAATAAGCAACGACATTAAAACCGAGTATAAAAAAATTAAAACCATGCTCACCTTCGGTACAGCACCAGGTTGAACCTTATTAAGAACATTACAGAGGATGATCCCACTTCTCAAACCAAGCCTAAACTCATCCTCAGAGGGCTCTGCTGGCAAATCTTTAGCTGCAACAACTCCAACCATTTTCCTCAGCCACCCTGCTGCTTCATACCTTCTGAATGCTGCATTTTATATACTTTCAATCTCAGGATAACTATTTTACAAGAAAATGGCAAAACTAGCATAGCAAAAAAGGACTATAATTGAACACGTTCATGGAGAAACATGAAACATGAAACATGAAACATGACAATTAGACCTGGAACAATTAAACATTACAACGAAATGCAACGAACCCAAAATTCAAAAACTGAATTTTGACAAAATCCCAGAAAAATAACGGGAAATTACCAGCTTCTTCTGCTTTTCTAGATTCCAAGTCAAGATCTTTGAGACGAGTACCGTGCTGTTGAAGCACATCCTCCACCACGGATGCCACTGAAAACGACAATGCCGCCATAACAAACAACACCACACACCAACCGAGCCTTAAGTTAACCTCTTTATCTCCCACCAGAGACTATGTTCGGCAATTCAACTCATCAACATTGTCCTCACCAGAAGCTGGATTCCACAGCACCCCAAAAGAAAAAAGAAATAATATTGATGAGTAACTACAGAGAAGCAATGGAAAGATATATCAAAAGTTTATTATCTTCTCTCTCTCTTACTCACTCTCTTTATGTCTCTCTGATATTAACACTTGATGATGATGATGAGGGTTGCTGAGGTTTCTTTGTTACCAATTCAAACACACAAAGATTCTCATCGTTTACCTTTTGCTTTTCTCTTTCTCTGTACAGATACAAAGTGGTACTCAAACAACTCAAATGCTTCTTCCTCTCACTTTCTTTCTTTCTTTCTCTCTGTATCCACTTTATACTCCACCACTCTGTTGCTTCTCACCTTCCCATGCCTCCTCAACTCCGAACCTCTCTCTCTTCCGAACCTCCACGTTCCTATGTTTTAAACTTTAATAAACACGTATTAATCTTTTGTTTTGTTTCCTAACTCCGTTCTCATTTCCATCATCTTTTCTTTCACTTCATCCCAAGGCGCGTGCACTTCAACCTAGAAAACTGCAATTTTTTGGGACACTTTATTTTTTAAAGCTCGTTTTCTTTTTCATATTTTTCAACGTGAATGGAAATTTTTTGTTGGATATTTCGAAAATCCTTTCAGATCCTGCTCACGATTTTTGGTTAAATAAGAAAGAAACCAAAACCCACGAAATCAACCACGTTCTTTAAAAGAACTTAATGATGGACAAAGATAACGAAAAGTACAAGTAAATAATAGAATATTTATCTTGTAATTATTTGAGCGAAAGAAGAAAAAAACAAGTAATAGTATAACATTATATAAATAATTTTAAATAAAAAATGTGAGATAAATAGAAAAAAAAACTTTATAAACAAAATATTTATAAATTGTACATGAACTCCAACACAAAAACTCCTCTTCTTTCCCTCAATTCATTTATCCAAACAAAGTGACTAATTATCTCCATTCATTATCATCCATCCCGATACATGATAACAAATAAAGCATTGATCTACAATAAATGATTGTTTCCCTTTTTAAAATTTATAATTTTTTAACTATTAGGATTATGGTTAATCACTTATAAAACTTATTTATGATTTAATAGAAATCATTTATATTATTTTAATATAAATCTTACATACATAAAATGGTTTTATATTAAAGAGAATGCTTTCTATATAAGTTATGCTTACGGCTAAAATAAGATAGAACCTTTCTTCAATTTTAAACCGCTTATATAGAAGTTATATTAAAATAATACTTTATTTATAACTAATTTCTATTAAAAATGCCTTCAATAAAACCACAAATTTATCCTAAATTTGGATTGGTTATGAAATTAATTTTTCGGTTTAGAATTTGGTTACACCAGAAATAGTTTTTTGTAACTTTCCAAAAAATATATTATGTAAGAATCAAATATAGATTTTCTTACAATTTGTGTTGTGAATTGATCTACACCTATTTTTTTATGTTTTTTTACTTGTTACACGTTAGTTTTACCATTTTATTATTTAATCCAGTGTTTTTCTATTCATCTACCGATCTTTGGTAAAAAAAAAACATTATTTGTCTGTATTATATATTTTTTTTACAAAAACATAAATAAAAAGAGTTATAGTTGTGATTAAAATAAGTGAATGATTTGTGATATTTATTTGACGATGTGAATAATTTAGAGAGTGTAAATAAAATTGTTAAAAATAAATAACCAAGACACTAATATACACTAAAAAAATAAAGTATCTCATTTATATATAATTATAGATAAAAAAAGAGCTTTAAGTGAAAAATAATAAAAACAATTTTTTTTTTATCCTTTTGCATTGTTTTTCAAGTTCGAGCTTAATTTTTCTAAAATATAATTTTAGTCTATTTAATTTTAATATGTACCATTGTCTGTCATTGTTCAGACATTGTCTCCAAGAAGAATAAAATTTGTTTAAATAAATCTCGAAGAACAAAAAAGATGATGTATTTCAAAAATTTAAAATACTCAACGGATAAAAAAAATACCGGAAAACTATATCTGAAGTTTAACTATTTTAGAGTTACAAGAAACACATATTATCCTATATTGATACTAATAAAAAAATGGAGACAAATTGTTATGAATCACCTAATAATCTTTACCCCTATCATGGTTTAGAAAATATATGAAATTAATGTATTTTTACAAGCCACTTCCGTATAGATTGATGATTTGCAACGCTGCTAACTATGAACACTGTTTAAGCCTTTGTTTTTATCAGGTGCTTTCTGGGACCACCATTTTTAGGTCCAACTTTATTTTTTAAAGGATACAGCTCCAACTCATGCACATGAAAAAAAAGGCTTCCCATTGTTTTGTTCCCTTAGAATTATCTTCATTTTTCTGCAGTCTCTAGTTTAAGGAATTATTGTTTAAAATGCAAAAATATGAATACTGTTGCAATGCACAACCAATGTGCTTATAGGGTCCCTGATCCTAATGCTAGTATGTTATGTAGGTTGTTGTCATTATCTCTTTTTCTCTATATTTTTTCTTAAACAAATTTAAGTGTATAGTTTAACAAGCATGATATGATGAGAGTCACTTAATGCCACCACCATTGACACACCCTCTACATTATTCTTTGCAATTTCAATCCCATTCTGAAATAAGAGGGAAAAAAATATAATCCATGAAAAGAAAAGTTGTACTATTTTCTGCCTAACTTAACTTAGAATAAAATCACTCCTTTGGAATTCAAAAAAATATTCAAACACTCAAAATTCTCATTGAGAAGTTGGAGGTTGTTGGGTTTGTCTACTTCCTTAATGCTCATCCACAACACCACCTTAAGTCAATCAACTTTGTTCCAAACAATTATTTTGCTCTTTGATTTCAAAACGTAAGAATTCAGTAGGTCCCTCTCATACTGTTGGAATTTTTAAATTAATCATAGTTTTATAATTCTAATATGATCATATTAATAATGATGATGATGACCACGGGATGCAAGAGCTTCTTCTGTCTTTAAGATGCTCCTACTTGGCTTTATGACTGTGACTCCAGTGACAAAATGCCTTATTATTATCATTGATTAGACTAATTAATCTGAGGAATATATAATTTAACTGAACCAACTTGTGTTGATGAATTGGAATTTTGTATCAATTCGTGAGTGTCATGTATGTTAAGCATCTGTGGTTTTTTTTTTTTTTTTTTTTTTAATTTTTTGTTTTTTTTTTTTTAAAAATATTTGTTTTTTTTTTTTTTTTTTTCATCAAGTTATCACAAAATCATACACAATTCAACGTTTTGATGCATTAAGATGGAATGTGATCAAGTTTCGAAATTACGAAAGTGGATTATGGATAGCCAGAATTGCCACAGAATGTTGGCGTGAGCTGGTTAAAAGGGTTGCAAACTTTGAAATTAATTTTCTCAATCTTTTACCATAAATGATAAAATTGGTCTAAGTAGCAACTTTATTTTAGTAGACAGAACGTCTTTGTCGGTTAGTGAAGTGGTTGTTGGAATACAGATGCCTTTGCAACTCCAATGGTAACAAGCATAAGTCAGCAATTCTTATCAATTAAAAACAGTCTTATTAATCATTAGTTAATGTTTTTAAGATACTTATTAAGGAATTAGTTGATAATTTTTGTATTAAAATGTATTCTCAAAGTGAGTATTATAGAATCTTAATAAGAATGTTCTAATAATTTTTAATATTTTAATTCCTTCTTTAGTATTTTTTTATTTTCTATTTTTCCGCAATCAATTTGATATTTTTCCAGTTAGTACATTTGCACGAGTCATGTGATCACGTGAAGGAAAATAAAAAAATACTTTTTGTTTTTTAAAATAATGTATAATAATCTTCCTAATCCAACAATTAGTTAGGATTTCTTAATTTTTTTGTAAGTTTTTAAAGTAACTCTTTGAACAACAGGTAAAACATGAATATATTGGTGTTTGATCAGAATGGTTATAAAGAACTAAAAAATTTGTCAACAGAGAAGTGATAAAAATGGTTGGAATATTTTATTAATAAACTGAAAAACACATATTTATAGAAAAAATTAATAGTTAAGTGTAATTTTCACAAAATCACCGTCTCTTTAAACCTTTATTTCTCTTTGCTTTCTCTCTAAATCCTGTTTGTTTCCATTCTTTATCAGTTCAACGATCTGTCGTCAACTTTCGTGGCAACAATCTGAGCGACACTGCCCAATCAGAAAACTCATTTGAGTAAGTTTAATTTTATCCTTTTTCTAGAGTCAGTTTCAAATATGTTCAACAGGTTTCTATAGTTGTTGCATGTGCCTTCTGAGATTTTGAGAGGAGTCTCTGTTAGTTCCACATCTTGTAGTTTAGTCTGATCCTTGACCAGATACTTTATGTTGTAGGTTATAGTGCTCTTACTTTCGGGGTTTTGAAATCTTTTAGAAGGGAACCTGACTTAGATCTTTTCTGTTAGGATTCTAGATTAGAAGATTGAAATTATTGGTGAAGCAGATTTAATTTATATTGAAACATTGGTAGAATCTGCTTATGTGATGATTTTTGGTATGAAGACTTTATTTAGTTTTTCAAAATTATTAATGTTGAAGGATGATGAAATTGTGCTTAACTGATTATCAAGATGAGCTGGTAAGGGTACTATAGTTGTTATTTTCCTTTAGTAGGAAGGTTTGATTATGTGACTTTGTAACCTGAAGGATTTTCTTAATTTAAACTTGTTTCTTTGAATTTGGTTTAGAAATAGACATTGAATTAATTTGAATGATAACGTAGCTTTAAATTCATAAACATGTTGAAAATCAGTGCGATAACTAAGTGTGATATTTTTAGTAGGTGTTGTACATGCTTGGTTTTGTGAGACTCTCTAATAGAGTCTTGACATTTATGTTCCATTGTGTTGAGAGTTACATTTGAGTGGTTTTGATGTACAATTAATTTAAAAGCATGTGAACAAGTTAGCTTGGAAAATTTCATTTCATGTTTGTTTGGAGAAAATTTACTCTGGATGAAGAATGCATGACTAATTGATAAGTTTAAAATTGTAATTAAATTTGAAATCAGTTTGAAAACTAGAAATTTAGTTGGTTTTTCTGCATATCTCGCCTACGCGAGAGATTTCCGCTCAAGTGGGCTTAGTGTAAATTTAGACTTGCTCTTGGGTCAATCTTCGCTCAAGCGATAATATTTTCGCTCGGAAAGATTTTCTCTCAAGAGATGTTATCTCACTCAAGCGAAAATAGTACTGAAACTGAAATGCTCTCTAGACCATTTTCTCTCAAGTGATAGAATATTCGCTCAAGCCCTGATTCTCGCTCAAGCTAAATATTTTTTTTATTTTCTGTTTTGATTGTTTAATTCTTTTGTAATGCAATTTATGAATTGAATATAATAGATTGATTTATAATTTAAATTGAATATTATTGATGATTTAGTAATTCCTTATAATTTTGAGATTGACATTGAAAAGTGAATGAATACATGAGTAGAGATATATTCTTATGATATGATATTGTTAGTGTTGATTGAGGTGGTCAAGATCTAGACATAGTATTTTCAGGAAAGAAAATACCTGTGTCTAGGATAGATGATCATTACTAGGTAGTGAGTGTCGAAGGAGGTCTGAACTGGGTGATTGCAGCTTGAAACATAGCTGGTCAGAAAATATTCAAGGAGACTAACCTTGTCATACATGTTAGCTTACCCTTTCTTGTCTGTATTTGTGTTTTGTTACCTATCTTTGATGATTGTGTTACATGGGGAGTAGATGACATTATAGAGAAGCCTGTGGGCGATCTTTTGCATTAAGCAATTTGTGTCAAAAAGAGATTTATTTTGAGAAACTCATATGTGATTTTTGTGAACATGTTTTAAATTTTCAGTTTAGTATGATTGTATATTTTGAAACATATTAAGTATGAATTACTAGAAGATATGCATGTTTATGAAATCTTAACTGTATTAGTAAAAATATATTTTTTTTGTAGGGTGTTACAATGGTTAAGATCTCAATATTTAAACTCTTAAGTGATATGAGATTATTGAATATATCATAACAATCCCCAAATGAGGTTTAAGGAGAATGAGGACTCATTTTTTAAATCACTTTTTCATTCTCCCCAATCAAGGTTACGAAAATAAGAGTTCATCTTTGAAACTAAATTTTCATCCCACAAACAAAATCAATGTTTTGATCTCAAGTTTGTTAAGATAACATCATTAGAATCAATAACTACATTTGAGATATTGTTCGCTTTGATGTTGGAAACTCTATCATAGTTTGTCCTTAAAAGATGCATCAAAAGATTAAAGAAGAAAAATGTATTTAAATTATTTTTGACCTTAACTCTTATGAGATGTGGAACTATTGAGTGTATGGAAAAATTATCATAGTTTATCAAAATACATTTCTTGAATATGTTGTGAATAACCTTGATGTAAATAAGGAACTCTTCTCAATTATCTTTCCTCGAACATAATAGAACAAGTTAGTAATATTGAAAGAGTTCTCACCAAGACAAGTTAATTAGCCCTCCACTTAGTTTTATGATTTTGTGTATTTTTTGTTGTTCTTTGTTTGAATTCTTACGTTCTCATTTAGGACATTTAAAATATGATTACGTGGTACACTTTTTTCTCAATTTAAGAAATTATGTTACTAATAAATCTTCAACTCATATAAGTATTTAGAAGGCATTTGATAACCTTTCATTTATTTACACTAATAATTTTTTTTAATTAGTTGACATTGTGCAAATTTTGAGTTATAACCCTTAATTGACATAATCTAAATTTATGCTTCTACAAGTTTTCACATATACCATTGTTCAAAGAAGAACTAAGCTTTAAATTAAAACATATGTAAAACAAAAAATATATATCAGGAAGTTATCGTAAACCATTTCAAAAACTAACCTCGATAGAACTAATCGACTTGAAACCTTTGAGTCAGATGTTATGTTTCTTGTACTTGTAATTAAAATTTATGAATAATTAAGTCAACTCCCATATTAGAACTTAATTTACAATATGTAAAAATATATAAAAAATTTAAATACATTCATATCTTAAAAAAATTTAAAAGAATATTTAAAGAAGATAAACATATATAAAAAGTAATCTCTCCAATATATTCAACCGTTTGGAGTCTAATTTTATTAAAAATAAAGAACTAATCAATCAATTAGATTTAGAATATAAAAAATACTCAATATTATTTTCTCATAATTCAAAGAGGATAATAATTATCATTTTGTTTAGTACTTTGATCATAAAAGTATGATAGAATTTTGAAAATCAAATCCAACCTAATTATTACAATTCGACTACATATTAATAATTATTTTTACTACCTCATGTTCCTAATAACATTATTTGCTTATACTATATATTAATCCATGTATACTACCAAAATATATTATATTTCACTAATTTTGTGTTTTAAAATACAAAATTATATTTTATTAATTTGTGTTTTGGAGACAACAATGAACACATGTTTATTGCATTTATGAAATAATTTTTTAACATTGTGACACCACGTTAAGTCTTTAGTTGTTTTTGATTTCCTGAAAATTCATAACATATCCATTTTGGAAGCATGACTCACGCTCTTGCAAAGTTGATCGCAATAGTAATTTTATGAGAAAATTGTTAAAGTGGTTTAAGAATAATTGTTAACAATTTATACGTAATTTAAATAGTATATATAACTTTTTAATTAGATATAATAATTAAATAACTATACAATTTATATTTCATGTTTGTTTTGTTGGTTATAAAACATTAGGAAGAGATGATGATATTAACTCCAAATCTAAGTCAGGGGAAGCTTCTTGACTCAATATTTATAAAAAGTTTCATTTGCCTCACCTATAAAAGACAAGTAAAATAAATTTTGAATTCCTTTTGTTATATGCAAAACTCATTCTTATGTCAATTGACAAATCTATTAATTGCACATTTCATATATTATTTTAACAAAACATTTAACGCTTAATCAAATATTAAAAATTACCATTAACATAATGTTTGAAATAGTTGTAAAAACACCAACAAATTTATGATTAAATAACATTTAACATTTTTTCATACAGTCGGTATATAAATGATTTTTTCCATATAATATCATATAAATTATGTAAAATCCTCCAACCTACTCTAAAGTTTAGCTTCTTCGTGTTATATTTTGTCGGAACTAAGTAAATGCAATAGTTTATTTATATTCGTACTTAATCTTAGAAGGTCATTTTTCATAAATCATAATTTCACGAGTATAATTTCTTTCACATTGTCATTTTAAAGATTTTTACACTAAATAATTTATACTATCAACCAATAAAAAAATTACTATAAACATAATATATGATTAAATGACCGTATAGAAGACCTTTACGGAGTTAAGTGTATTTAAATGATTTGTTTACAGTGTTATTTAACTCAAAAGATATAGCTTTTAAAATAAAAAAATTAAAATTAATAACCTTGCCATACATGTTAATGTATAATAAATAATTTTACTCGGTGAATTCATTATAATTTATTTTTTTAAAATAGTCTAGAAAATAGATTTGTTGATCTCTTGTTTAGAAGTAGATAGAAATAAAAAATAAAAAAATTGGCGCAAATAAAAGAAAGAGATGGGTGGGTATAATTGTGAAATCACGTAGAGGAGAACCGTAACGTTCAAAATATTCAAAATGGTGGTTTGGTACCAGAGCAGTGAGGTTCGGAAGCATAGGAAGAGGGCACGTAGAGCATCTAAAGCGGGACCCACGGCGTGGAAGCGTAGTGGGAAAATGGTTTGGACGTGGCGCCTTTCTCTTCCATCATCATAACCGCCGGCAGCTGCCAACGTGCTACTCAGTACTCATCGCTACGTCACCAAAACCACTCTCCCCTCAAGTGCGTGCCCGACAAATGCGATCATGCACTGCTTTTATTGGAGATTTAGATTATTAATGCGTGTTTCTAGTGGATAATTTCAAATAAATTAAAAGACGTCGTTTATGTGTAAAAAAAAAAAGAGGTGATGATGATAAAATTCATGAAAATACATTTTAGGCTAACTACGTCCTTAAATGAATTTTTAACTTCATAAACTAAGGACGTAAGTACAGATAAAGAAAGAGGTTAATTATTATAAGTAAAGATGATTATGATGGACTTCTTTGATCACATTTTATTATTGAATGTGGTAGTTTTCGTCTCTCAGGTTGGGTTTTTTTCTCTTTTGATGTAACTGAAACAAAACAAAATTGATAAAAATAAGATAATTTAACTAGAATTATATCATAATTTTTATATTATTATATTTTAAACTTATAGTACAATATATTTAGAAAATATTAAAAATTTGTTAAATATACTATACAGTTAAGATGGTTGAGAATGAGTTCAGTTAAAACATATATCGAGTCGAGATGTTATATATTAGAGATTAAGTTCTTAATCAATCGAATATTAGTATTACTCTTTCTTAATCGATGGAATGTTAGTATTACTCTTTCTTAATCGATGGAATGTTAGTATTACTCTTTCTTAATCGATGGAATGTTAGTATTACTCTTTCTGGATCTTAAGTCACATATATGATGGAATCATTATTTATCATATCAATTCAATCTCATCTTCAAAATCATTATAAAGATGTACATTTATTTTATCCTTCAACTCATAATCTCGATAACTAATGACTTTAACATCGAAGTGTGTTTTGCAGTTACCTTGTAACACCCCAAAAATAACATGCATAAAACTAAACATTCTACTAATCATCATTAAAATTCATCAACATACAATAATCCTTTAAACTAAAGTATTTAAAAATTTTACCTTCAGAATTTTACTAAAACATAATTACAAATTATCTCCAAATTATTTTTCAAATTTAGCCAATGTTTAAAAGCACCAGTCATTCCAAATGATCCTCTACAGACCCATCTGCAACATCATCTGCTCCCGTGCCAAAAACACGATCATTGCAAACAGATATCAAAACACAAGTATAACAAAACAAAAGGGTAAGCTAACCAAAATTTTAATAATACTTGAGTATTTCAATTCAAACACAAATATTAACACCACTCAAGTCTTTCATTCAGTTACATGCACCATCACAATATAAGACACTGACACACT
>Ga0099825_1001998_pt1 | contig 26747 bp, 8 predicted proteins | sample SiratroredBW_FD_76838 | JGI IMG/M metagenome (GOLD analysis project Ga0099825, IMG submission 76838) | Root nodule microbial communities of legume samples collected from California, USA - Siratro red BW | ecosystem: Host-associated > Plants > Roots > Nodule | place: USA: California | collected... | reverse complement strand
TAAAAAATTAATTATATTTTTTTTTTTTTATATATATATAAATATAAAAAAAAATATATATATATATATATATATATATATATATATATATATATATATATATATATATATATATATATATAAAGTAATAATAAAATATATGCACTATTAATTATAAAGTTTATTATTTAATATTAAAATAATAAGACTGATGGCACACTTTCAGTCAACTTTACAATACTATTTTTATTTCTCACCAATTCTCTCAAAAAAAAAAATCTCCCGTAACAAATTAAAAATAGAAGACTTAATTTTTTGCCAATTCTACCATTGATTTATTTTGTTATTTCTTTTTCTCTATTAATCAATATTTCAATCAATTCCTTAACTTTAAAAACATATGATTTAAATAGGAATATTTGCGATGCCATTTTGATTTGATTTTGGATTAAGATATCCAAACCAATAAAAAAAATGTGCAGAATGTGGTATGGTTGACTTGAAATTAATTATAAAACCTAAATCAAATCAAACTTTTACTGTCTGATTTGATTTTTGCTATTTTAAAGTAATTTATATACGAAGAAACAAAAAGTTCAAATTACTTTGAGAACATTAATTAAGAAAAACTGAACCAATAATATTATTAGAGTCACCATGCATAAATATCCCTATCAGTCAATTCAATTGAATTGCAGGATTTGAACAGAAAAAATCAAAAGGGATGAAATTCAGAAGATTATAACCCAAAGAAGGGTAATATTGATTTTTCAGAAGTCAAGCTTAGCAGAATCTATTACAAACCAAAACCTCTTAATGGTCACAATGATTTCACAGTCAAAACTTGAAACTCTTTTCCTCTTGTTTTCACTGATTGCTCTGTTCATCTTCACACAGACCTTCTTCCACTTTTCCTCACCACTTGCCACTTTTGTCCTACCAAGTTTTGTCTGGTAAATTGACATACACTTACTTCTCATCTCACCTTCTCCTTATAAATATAATATATGGTACGATGATATATAATATGATTGCTAACTTTTTCCAGCCACAAGAACAGAAACTAAACTTTGGAACCCAAATAATGTCTTCTGATTCTGCTATTTCTCTCCTCAAAAGTCCCATCATTGTGAGCATGATTACTACCATTCTCATAACTATTCCTCTCAATTCAATTTATGAGTGTGTTATGTGTATATGGCAGGTGGGGTTTGGTGGTGTTGGTGTGGATTTTCTGGCAGTAGTGCCATCTTTTCCTAGCCCTGATGCCAAGATCAGAACCACTGAGTTCAAGGTTTTTCCTTTACACTCTTTTCTTTCCTCTTTCTTCTATTATTGTTCTTATTACTGTTATGGTTACTACTATAATTGATGCTATCATTGTTTGTATTCTGCATTTACAACACCTCAGATTTGTGATAACTTTGAGCACATCACTCCAAGCATCATTAATTAAAATTGAAATGTCGTGGTTTTGGTTTCTGGGACCAGAAACTTTTTGACGTTGACTTTAACATTAACTAAACTATGTAACCAACTCTAACCACTCACTTTCTGTAAAGTGGACCACTATTTTTTCCTTTTACAACTCAAATAGATTAAATAATTTGCCTTTTTGTTTAAAGCAATGTGATACTGGTCACAACTTTGATTATAAAGTGGGGCTATTTTTAATTTAATTGTTGCTGTTTACCTTATAGTACTGTATTATAATGGATAAGCATTATCATTCTTACTTTATAGCACCACTGCTATATATTTTTCAGAATTTTTCTGTTTTAACTCGGGCAAATTCCCTGTGGATATCATTTTTTTTTTTTTAAACATGGAAAATTGTTATTTTTTATGTTTGAAAATTACTTTTCCAGAATTATCACTTCCTAACTGTAGTAATGTGATGATAAGGGTGATTAATGTTTGTTTGTGATTTTTGGTTTGGCAGGTCCAAGGTGGTGGAAACACTGGAAATACTATGACATGTGCTGCCCGTTTGGGCTTAAAGCCAAGAATAATTTCTAAGGTTTCTTGTTTGCTTGACGTTAGTTTATGATAGTGTACTTAGCATCATGATTGTGGTTAATTTCTTATGATTATGCCAGATTTCAAATGATGCTCCAGGTAAGGCTATGCTGGAGGAACTAGAGGCTGAAGGGGTGGATACCTCTTTTTTGGTGGTATGTAAACAATTAAACCTTGTATATATAAGGCATGTCTTGTGAGATACAATTTTAGTTAAATTTAGTCTTTGACCATTGATTTTGATTGTGCTATAAAGATTGACTCTTCTAATGCTTTGTCTTTAATATATGCAGTTGTTGGATTATAATAAAATACTCTTATTTTTGGTTGCATAACTTGGTAATTGGTATATAATAGAAGTATGAATAAATTCATGAAAAAATTTTTAAATGCCACTTTATCCTTTTGTCATTTGACCTTGGTTGTGGCAAGCAAAGCAGTGCTCAACCCAATCTCTATTTTGATGGTGATCTTTCATTGATTCTTTTTTCCATTTGTTTTCAGGTCTCGAAGGAAGGGACTTCACCATTTAGCTACATCATTGTTGACAGCCAAACGTATGTTACAAGATTTGTGTTTATCTTGGCCAAGTCTATAAAATTTCTGATTTGATAGGCTTTGAAAAATGAAAGTATTGACATGGCATTTATCTAAGCACAAAACTTTAATGCAATTCTTTTAACTATTGTTCATGTTGTTCTCTAGTCAGAATTGAAGTTTCCCTTTAATCTGCATAATATATTTTTTTCCTCCAAAACATCATTACATGGATCAGGTAAAATTCTAATTTATGAGTTAAGTTTGATTAGAGAACAACACTAAAGAGTATTTCAAAAAATTGCATTATACTTTCATTCTTTTATCTAAATTTCTTTTGAAATAATGATAAAACTAGATTGAAGTTGAGAGGTTAACAGTGACTCAACATTCTGGTTTGTTTATATGTGCAAGTTAACTTCATACATTACAGAGGAAATTTGCAAGAACATGACGGGGAAACTGTAGAATGAATGTTATTCATGTGATCTATGCTCATGTGAAAGTTTCTTTCCAGATAAACTGTTATGCCTAACTTTAATGATTTAAATGACTCCTTGTACCTGAATTGTTCAGGTGTGCAAAATGATTAATCCTAGAAATTTGAACATTCAGGAAAACAAGGACATGTATATTCACTCCAGGGTATCCTCCAATGGTTCCTTCTGATCTTCCCCGAGCAAATTTGTTGTCAGCACTGGATGGAGCAATAGTGGTCTATTTTGATGCAAGGATTCCTGACACTGCTCTTGTCATTGCTCAAGAGGTAGTTACATCTTAGTTGTTACCTAGTTCGGGTAGTACGAACTTCCATATAGAATTATTCTCATCAGATTCTTGCTTCAGTCAAATCTGTGACTGCTAGCAATACTTACTCTTAAGAGAGGTTACTAATTCAAATGCCAGAAGTGATTGAAGATAACAGATCCTAAGCCTCGTAATTAGGATAGAAAACTTCAAATCCCTTTTTTGTATAAAGTATTGTGAAAATACTTTATGTAGATGAATCATTCCTAGATTCACAAATGTTGTCCTTTATGTGATTGCATTTGATATTTGAAGAGAAAGCATTGTGGTGAAACATAAGCTAAAGTTAATTACATTTTGCCCTTTCAGGCATTTCGCCAGAATATACCTATCTTGATTGATGCTGAAAGGCCTAGAGAAGGGTTGAACGACCTCCTTGGATTGGCTGATTATGTTGTATGTTCGGAAAATTTTCCAAAGGCAAGTAACTCATACTATCATAAATACTTGGGACCAGTGAGTCCTTTTTTGGCTTGCACATATGTTGTATGATTCTTAGATTCCAACCATTTCATCATTAGATCATGAATTTCCTTCTGCAAATTCAAAATTGGGGCTCTGTCTTATAGTCTGAAGAATGACCTGGGAAAACTATTTTCAGGAATTTTTTCCTAGTTTCATTTTTTTCGATTTTAAGATTGAATGTTTGAGCATTATTTTATTTCATATATGGTTCTCTCTTTTACTTGGTTGAACTGTTTGTGTGATATTTCTTTCAACATGAATTCCATTTATGATTTGTGAGTAACAATTTGACAGGCCTGGACGGAGGCATCATCTATTCCAAGAGCAATAGTTTCAATTATTTTAAGATTGCCAAGACTTAAATTTGCAATTGTAACTTTGGGAAAAGATGGCTGCATAATGCTTGAGAAATGTGTAGATGATGGTAAAAATACTTGTTTCCTTCTTGTTTGGTCCTTATCAAGTTGAATTCATATGCAAAAAAAAATAGGCAGAAAGTGTAGCATCTGGATAAATCATCTTTTTACTTTTTACATTTAATTTCTAACATAAGTTTCAATTACTTTCTGGCAGAGAGTTCTCATATAGAAGAAATGGATGCTGACAGCTGTTTGACATCATTAACAAAGAGAAAGGACCATAGCATAGCCATGCCAACCTGCATAGCCTCGGTGATGACCTGCTATTTATTCTTATGATTCTAAACTGAGCTCTGATTGTGCAATGTCTTCTGTTATATATGATCTTCCATATTTATTACCCACCATTGGATCCTTTAGGGACATGGATTGAACTGCTTCTAATAATCTGTCATATGAAACACTACTAGTACTAGTACAATGTGATTGCGCACAACTTATCTTGATTGTGAAAAGTGAGTTAATCCTTTGGCGATCAAGAGAAGTATAGATCAAAACTTTACATCTCGATCAAATCATGCGCATTTTGATTCAAATATCATTTAAGTTCAAATTTTCTAGCATTCTATTAATTGAGGATAAAAATTTCTATACCTATAAGACCATTTTTCATAATTCTGATTAAGGGTAAATGTTGGCTAAACAATGTCTGGTTGCATCATATTCATATACAAATCCACTTGAATTGATCTTTCTGCTGAACCCTCCCAGCCAGTTACAAAATTAAGAGCTGAAGGAATAGGATCTGTGTGTGGGAGGTTATATTTTGGGACAGCTGAAAAGATTTCACCATCAGAGCTTATTGATACAACAGGTGCTGGGGATGCATTTACAGGAGCTGTTTTATATGGTACTTGCACATGCTAACTTGAATTTTCTGATTTTTCCCTCTGTACATATTCTACACAATTTCAGAGATAAAATTACATTGTTCACCATAATGCTTTTGTATCCATCAATTCTACCTTCTATAAATTTTGATCATGTCACTAATTCACTGGCTTGTTAGTTTTGCTACAATTTCAGAATTTACATGGTAGTTATTTTATCTACAGCAATCTGTGCCAACTTGCCACCAGAGAAAATGTTGCCATTTGCTTCTTATGTGGTAAGCAAGAAACAAGATGCACGCTTCTTATGTTACACAAATACACAACATTAAAGATACACCCTTCTATTGTTTTTTATACTTTTCTATGATCAACTTCATTGGAAATTTTGAGATAATCAAGGTTGCTTTTGATGCTAATTACAGGCAGCTGCCAAATGTAGAGCCCTTGGAGCTCGTACTGGTCTTCCATATGGCACCAATCCATACCTGAGATCCTTTACTGAGTAGAGCCTAAACAGTTCATGTAAATCCTAGATTAATCATGTTAGAAACAAGGCTTCAGCATAGAAAATTTTCTGCTCAAATGTTTGTGTTTTTGTGTCTTTGGTAGCTAATTGTAACAAATTGTATAGATGTTGGTGACAAATGTGTGTCAAAATTCCAATTACTCAGTTTTGTTTTTTACAATAAAGCATTTGTCTTTATCATGTTTATCTTTTTTGATATAATAATTGTTTTGATAAAGTCGTTTACTATAATTTTTCATATATGATAATGAGAATTAAGTCTTTTATAATTATAATCTAAATTGTTGTAGATCATAAGATTATTATGAAAAATAATAATAATAATAATAATAATAATAATAATAATAATAATAATAATAATAATAATAATAATAATAATAATAATCCAGATAGATCAATATATTGAGAGGATGAATACTAATGAATTGTGTTTGAATATAAGATGACACAATTAAGGATGCAGTTTGAATACTTTTATAATGTGAGACACGTCCTGGTTTTGAATAATTGATTTTTTTTATTTATATCACTGAATGTCAAAAACTAAAAAAAAAAAAAAATCAAAGTTTATCTTTAGAGAGATTCTTCTTATAAAACGAAAAAACAAATGAAAAGCCGATCTAAAACTATGTTTGAGAAAAAACCAAAAGAGAAATCTAATCCACCAGAATCGAGTGATGAAAAATCATATTACAAAATAAAGATATTATACAAATTTAATTTAATTTACAAAAAAAGTTGTTCCAAAAGAGTTTTACTTTCAAAAGATACTGTTTTTTTAAAATAAATAAAATGGAATAATAAAAATATGAAAAATATACACAGAAATGAAATATTTATTTAAGACAAAATATGAAGCAAAGGAAAAAAAAAATGGTAGGTTGAAATAGAAGCAAAGTTGATGAAGTTAATTGAATGTGGCTCGCTCAGAAACCAAACGATGTGGAACCTCTGCAGTGTTGTTTCCAATGCTTCTTCAACCTTGACATTCAGCGTTCAACCTCACCCACTTCTCCACTTCTTCAATGTAACTCACTCTCCCTCGCATCTTCTTTCTCTCTCTTTGCTAATTCTCTAACTATTTCTTCCTAATTTCCGCTTTTTCTTTCAATTACTTTGTTTGGGACAAAGAGAAGGAGAAGGCTTCGATGCAGGGTCACCATGTCCTCCCCACCTCAAAACGACGTCGTTGTGAGCTCCCTCTCTCTGTTTCAATTTGAAGCATTGCCGTCGTTAAAGTTTATTTCTTTAATCTCTACATGTGTGTGTGTGTGTGTGTTCAGGTGGGATGTGGTGGGGTGTCTATCGATTTCTTGGCCACCGTGGCCACTTACCCTAATCCAGATGACAAAATCAGAACCACCAATTTGAAGGTACCTTCTTCTTTCACTTATCATCAATACTTTTGTGTTGTGCTAACATTTGGTGGTGGTTTTTCTCAGGTTCAAGGAGGTGGCAATGCCGGAAATGCCTTAACCTGCCTTGCTCGCTTGGGCCTAAACCCAAGGCTCATTTCCAAGGTTGCTTTTATTTATCTTTTATTTATTTAAATAAACTAAAATTTTAATATTTATGCACTATTGAAATGATTAAAAAAACTACACCTTTAATCAATCAGAAATCATTGTGGATATGACTTTTATGGTAATTGTTGTATTAGTCAACAGATTTGACATACGTGTCAGTTTGTCATTTGATGAAAGTGTAAAAGCCTTTGAATGATCAATGGCATAGTGCAATATTTACTCGTGGCCCTCTCAGATTTTTATTTTTTATTTTTGTAATGAAAGATATCAATAGTATTTAATGGTTTAAATTTGATATTGATACACACACTGTTGGACAATCATTAGGTTGCTGATGACAGTCAAGGCAGGGGTATATTAGACGAGCTACGAGCTGATGGAGTAGATACATCCTTTATGGTGGTAATTTTTAAGAATGTTCTTTTTGTAATTTGTAATCCTTGTTGTCAAGGTCGTTGGATATGAGCAATATTCCATGGTGAAATGGGTATTAGCTTCTTTTAACACTTCACCAGGTTGTGTATGTATATGTATGCATACATTTCTTTTAATTTCAATGCTATTGATACTCTCAATGTTCTCTTTACACTCCCCACTAACTACTTATTGTAATTTCCTCCAGTGTATGTTCTGGATTTTGCAATTAAAAGCAGTTAGTGAAGGGTGAGAATAGACAGTTGACAGGGCATCTGCCCTAACTATAGTTTTTCAATACTTTTTCAGTGAATGTATTCCCTGTTATTCGCAGGTTTCTAAGGAGGGAACATCACCATTTACATATATTATTGTCGACAACCAAACGTAATGGTCATTGTCTTATGCATATGTTACATGTCTTGACTTTACTGAGTATATTCTTGATTTAAATTCGAAGAGGTGGGGGGGATAGACTATGATTTGGGTAGATCTAGTCAATAATTTGGTCACTATCATCTGAATGTTTTTAACATAAAATAGTGGACATACTGTTGTACTTCTATTTGCATTGAAGAACAAAAATAGAAGGAAATGAACAGAAGCTGCAAACTTTTCAGTTCTACATGTCTATCAACTATAACTTGCATGTCTCCGTTATCTTGAGTTTATCCATATTTGGACACTTGACAATACCCTCCACTTGTTTCGATGAACGTTCACTACATGAATGAGATAGAAATTGCCCATTAGTTGTAAGAATACAGAACAAACTATTTGCTATCATTATTGATTATAAATTGAGATCTTTAAGCATTTCTCCTAGGGAGATTGTTGATAATTTTAATTGTAACTTGACTCATTTTAAGTGTGATTTTTCAGGAAGACCCGTACTTGTATACATACCCCAGGATATCCTCCAATGATACCAAACAACCTGCCAAGATCAAGTTTGTTATCTGCATTGGATGGAGCTAAAATTGCTTATTTTGACGGCAGGTTGCCTGACACTGCTCTAGTTGTTGCCCAAGAGGTTATCATCTGTACAATTTATTTGCAACTCTGATGCAAATTTTAAGGCCTAGTCATATTTTATAGTTGAAGCAACAAGAAGGAAACTAGAAGATAAAGGCTCGAAGCATGCAAAATTTGAAAGAAGCATACATTTGTTGAATCAAAAAAGGGAGAATTTAAGGGGGAGGCGGGTGGAACCAACCAACCAACCCTAGGGAGAGCTTTTTATGTGTATAGTTTTACTAGTTTTGTGAATACTGCAAATAGCTTTTATGTAATTTCCCATGGCATTCTTTTACACATTTCTCTCTTTTTTATCTGTTTTCCCCTGCCTGTAAAGGAAGTTTTGGATGGACAAAGATAGCTTCATCTGAAGGGAAGCAAACAAAATTTTATATTTTTTCAGTGCAGGCAGTTAGAAAGAATATACCCATCTTAATTGATGCAGAAAGGCCAAGGGAAGGGTTGGACGAACTCCTAAAACTAGCTGATTATGTTGTATGCTCAGCGAAGTTTCCAAAAGTGAGTGTGTTTTTTTACTGACAAATGTATAATACTAGATTTTCTCTCATCAATATGTTTTCATGTTCAGAAATGTTTAATTGATTTTAACCGTCCAATTTGCTGTCCCCAGCCAATCAATTAATGTATTGTTTATTTTGTAAATATGTGCTGCCTTATCTCAAAAGAAAAAAAAATTATTCCCTTCGTTTGTGCGTGTGGCTTGCTGATGTTGTAATATCGCACATTAGCACGTATGTCATTTCAGTTATCTATTCTGTAAGCTATTCTTTTTGTGATGGAAAAGGGACATTGCTTTCCTGACACCAATGGTACATCTCATTTTCCTTTTCTAGTTGCTATAACTTTTTTTTTTCATACACGTATATTTCCTTTTATTTTACTGAAACCTTATTTTTACTCTATTCTGTGGTTGAATAATAAACATGTACACTTTTTTGCTGACAGGCATGGACAGAGGCATCTACTGTTCCACAAGCACTTGTTTCTATACTTTTAAAGTTGCCCAACATAAAATTTGTGATAGTCACTTTGGGAAAAGATGGATGCATAATGCTGGAGAGAAGGGTTGATGGTACGTATAGATGATAGTGGCCATTTTAGTCAGCATGTTTTATTCGTTTTTCATGTAAACAGAGTTTCATTTACTGGGCCTTTTCTGGCAGCAGAACCTTCTACGGAAGAAGTGAATGTAGACAGCTTATTGGAATCATTGGAGTTAAAAAGGAATAAGAGTGTATCCATTCCAACCTGCATATCATCAGTAATGTCAACAGAACCGAGAATTCTTTTTCCTCTATTTTGGTTTTAATGAAATGTAACCCCTAGCTTTGTGCCACTGGATGACGTAGGGTAGGCTACTTAGAACAAATGATGTTGTTGGGAAATGTTAGCTAGTAAGAGAAATGTTAGCAACACATTTTTTACACACTCTTTGTTATTGGCTGAAGTTTATTGAAAATCACAAATTTTTATGGGTCTCACTCCTTTTCAATTAATTTTAACTAATATTACTGAGAGTGTTGCTAGCACATCTCTTTTTTGTAAAACCATTTACAGTAATGTACTAATGTATTTTGTAAGGGCTTCAAATTTTTCTTAGATGTAAAGCTTGGACTCTAACACAGACTTAGGTTAGGTGCAGACTAAATTCTAACATTTGTACCATAAGGACATGGAGCATCCTTTCTATTGACATTTTCTTAAGAATTTCCTAAATTAACCTGTCAATAGTTTAACTGGCCACGAATTGTGCCTGAGCTGTGTGTCGATGTTTCTGTGTCCAACTTGCAGACACAGCACTAAATGGTGTATTTATACTATATGAGGTCTTTTTCTAGCTCTTATTTGGATTATCTTCCATTTCAGCCAATTACAAATCACTGAAGTGAATTATTGTGTGCACAACTAGCACCAGTGTTATAATGCTTAAACCAAGCATTGGTGTGTGATCTTTAGACATTCACAATATTGTCTCACACTCTGACATGAGCTAGACATTTTTTGCAAACCGTTCTGATGATAGCCTCCAAAATTCATCTTTTATTTCTAGAAATATTAATAAAGCATAGCGTCATGCCAGAAAACCTTTGCAGAGATGACTAAATTTAATAACCCTACATTCATTTGCCGATCTTTGACATGGAAGGCTCTGAAACCTTTAAACTGCTAATACAAAGGAAGTTTGAGCAACTTGCGTTCAGTAATCCCTGTCGGTCTTTGTTTTAGTCTTGGAATGCGGCGTTCAACTTAACCTCTTCTACATTCTTATTTCTTTATTTTCAGAGTTAATTATAAACTGATAACTTGAGTGTTACGGATAAATAAAAGTATACTACATTCATTCAAAGTAAAGTCAACTGACTTGGATCGTTGAGGTTCTAGGAACAGGGATTGTAACAAAAAAATCACATGCTTATTTGGGATTTTGTTCAACTTTTTAGTCATACTTTTTTCCCTTTCATTCACCCAGTCAGTGGCAAAATTGAAGGCAGAGGGGATAGGAACAGTTAGTGGGAAGTTATATGTTGGAACAGCCGAGAGTATTCTTCCATCAGAGCTCGTTGACACCACTGGTGCTGGGGATGCGTTTATTGGGGCTGTAATCTATGGTAAGTACTACAGCATTGCTAAATCTTTTCCTTATAGTCTCTGGCAAGGCGTATAAACTTCCACATGTCTTATGTTTACACTTCCTCACAACCGTATTTAACTTCTCTGAATACACTGATGAAATCTGTTCTGTGCTTATTATTTTCAGCTATCTGTGCCAAGTTTACACCGGAGACAATGCTACCCTTTGCTGCTAATGTGGTATGTGGTCTTATACTCAAGTATCATTGCATGCTTCACACAAATACAATGAAGTATATGCATGCCTTATTTTGTACTTTAATTAGGAAAATGCGAATGGATTGAATCTATTGAACTAAAGTATATTTTTTATAACTCGATTGGATACTTTGTGCTCACAAATCACTCCAAACTGAACCCTTATCATTTGAGGGAATGGGTTAGGTACAAGAGCTTATTCATTTTATTGCCACTTCAGGCAGGTGCCAAGTGCAGGGATCTAGGAGCACGGAGTGGTCTTCCTTACCGTGCAGATCCACGCTTGGAATCCTTTATATTGGAGAAATTGAGTAGTTCATCTTAACATGTTATAATAGACACCTGTATTCTGTTTCCAAAGCTAGGTTTTCCTTTTGTTAGTTATGCAATAGTTTCAAGTATAAATAGCTTGTAATCTTTCATTTCAGATGAGATGTCTTCGTTGGGATATTCGACCTGAGTTGTTCAGTGGAGTTATTGGTCTTGGACATTAAACTTTTTGGCTTCTATATATTTGATTTTTCGTAGTTGAAGTGAGGATATTATGTGCCTTTTAGTTTTTACTTTTTTTCTAGGACTATGAGCGAGTGGTTTGCATTATTCAAATTAGTTTCCAAAAGTGTGAAAACAATGTCAGTTTCGTCAAATTTTCTTTTTCATAAATTTGGTTGTTTCTAATGCAAATTAAGCATTAATTTAAATCAATGTTTAAAGATATTATTTCGTGAACACAGTGACCCAATAGTCTTACACGAAATCTCATCGTTAACAGAGCACTACCGACACTCAAAGAAAATTGCATTACAACCTTAGGACAGGATAGACACTATCGTATACATTAGAGTTAAAGTGTTAAACAAAATGTATGCCATTTCAGGTTTAAGCGAGCATAATCATCAATCATTGGAACACTTTGAGGTAATTAAAAGCTGTTTATTCCTAATTTCTTAGGTAGTAAACTTGTTTAAGGTTTAGGATTTATTCTTAAACTTGTTTATTAAATCCTAAATCCTTGATTTCTCAGTAATTTGAGAATTCAATAGAATTGTTAAGAACAATAATCATTTCAAATAAAAACCAATTAAATGCTTCCAAGTTTTTAAGTATAACATAATTTAATTTGTTCTATCTTGAATTCTAAACAATATCCAATTTCTGAATATGAAATTGTTCATAGATGTTTCCGAATATGAAATTATTCATAAATAAATAAACAAATATAACAATAACAAAATAAAACATCACAATAATTGAAATAAGTTAACACGAAAAAAAAATGTAAAACTTATTATTCATAATGTAAACTATAAAATTCAATATTGATAAAACAATTGGTTGCATAAAATTAACTCCCACACCAATATTGACTTTTTTCTCTTATGTATAATTATTCACAACCAAAAATCTCCTTTTCTCTCCCCTATTCTCTTCCTTATAAATCTGCTCTCACAATTGAGTCAAACTCACGTTAAAATACAAAAAATAAATGTTATTTTGGTTTCTTATAACTCTAATGTCTGCCCTTTATATTTCTTCTTAAGCCATAATTTCTTGATCTAAAACATGAAACAACAAAAAAACAAGTGTGCTATAAACTAAATACAATTTATGATAAAATAAACTAAATAATGGATTTATGAATGCTAATGAACCAGATTGAGCCTACATCAGGAATCAAAAATGTTATCCGGGTACTGTACGAATAGATGGCAGTGAAGAGAAGAGAAGGACATAAAAATCAAATAGAGTTGAAACATTTGATTATTCGCATAAAATTTCCCCTTCCAACGCAAAAACGGATCATTCTTTTTTTCAAATGGTTGAGAACAAAATCACAACATAGTATATTTTTCTAACATGATCAATTGAGCATGAAATGTCCATTTGAATAAGCAAATGTTCCATGCTTGTTCAGCCAAGAATGCAGTCATATACACATTGCGCACAATTAATTAGCCAGGAACATGTTCATCCAAAATCCAACAACCAGCGATAAGTAGCATCAACATTCTCTTACAATAATTTAATAAAAACATTCTCAAATAACTTGCAAGGTAACATTCAATATAAGAAAACACCACAAAAAAGTATCCTGGAACTGCATATAGAACCCAGTTTCTGATGTGTTGGATGATTCCACAAGAACATCATACTCATAAAGAAATACATTTGAGTTCAAAAATAACAGCCTCAACATACCAAAGGTTTTGCATCAAAGGCCTCTCTTACTTCCACTAATTCGGGGCAAAATCTTTTTGCAAGAATTTCAACCTGCTCAGCAAATGACTTCCCCCCATGCTCTCCAATATATCGGACAATTTCGTTCCACCGTTTTCTACATACATCACCAGGCCTATGCTCAAGCAGATTGTCCCAATCCACCTCCTCCATGCAGCACGCATCCAAATCAAATAAAGCACTGACCAGACGATAGTCATCAGTATCACTCCATCCACCACTAGCAACCATAGGCGATGTTAATTTATCATACCATTTCTTGCAGCAGCTAAAGCTGGTTCTAGTGGTCAACTTTTGACTAATTGCCTCCCAACCAATATTATCTCGCAACATACCATGTTTCGATTTTCTATAACTCTGTGAAGCCCTCACACGTAGGTCCATGTTCACTAAATCGAATAAATTTTGAAACTCCTTTTGGGTCCATCGTCCTCTATTTCTATTGCTTAATTTCACTCTACGCCATGCATCCTTTACATGAATTCGATTTTTGCCCAATGCGTCAGCTACTTGTCTCCAGTTAGATCCATGTTGTTCCTGGACCTTCTGTAAAAATTCCATCTCTTCAGGTGTCCACTTTCGCAGCTCAGCCCTTTCAAACAAAATATGGGCACGAGTATACACACTAGCAAGTGGCCTGTGAGGTAAGGCTGATGCAATTTCCTTCCAACAGTGTCTAACTTCCGGATGAACCCCGCAATGGAGAACCATATCTAGGCCTTCATCTCCCAGACCACGAGACTCTATATAATTAAAAACAGCTGATTTAATCTTCTCATCTTCTTCTAGTGTAAACCGTTTCCCACGGACTAAACCATCACAACAAACCTCCACTTTATCAGAAAAAGTTACCCGTTTGGGTTTGGATAATCCACTGTCTCCAGGATTAGGAGAGCCACCATTACCTGCTTTGGCTTTCTTCTTTGCCATCATCTTTTTGTCCTTGCTTTCGCTGTCTTCACTCATTTTTGTCTTCTTACTCTTCTTACCTTCAACATCATCTTCACCTTCATTCCTTTCAAAGACACTGTACTCCTTACTTTTGCTTTCTTTCCTCAATTTTTTCTTCTCCCTCTTCTTACCTTTGGCATCATCTTCAACTTCATTGTTTCCAGACTCATTAAACTCCTTACTTCTGCCTTCTTTACTCAGTTTTTTCTTCTTGCTCTTCTTACCTTCCATATAATCTTCACCTCCATTCCTTTCAAAGACATTATCCTCCACACTTTTGCTTTCTTTACTCAATGTTTTCTTCTTACCTTGGGAATCATCTTCAACTTCATTGTTTTCAAATTCATTATACTCCTTACTTTTTCCTTCTTCACTTAGTTTTTTTTTCTTCGCCTTCTTACCTTTGACATCATCTTCAGCTTCACCTTCATTCCTTTCAAAGACATTATACTCCTCACTTTTGCTTTCTTTACTCAATTTTTTCTTCTTCCTCTTCCTACCCTGGGCATCATCTTCACCTTCATTGTTTTCAAACTCATTATACTCCTTACTTTTGCCTTCTTCACTCAGCTTTTTCTTCTTCCTCTTCTTACCTTCGACCTCACCTTCATCTTCATTCCTTTCAAAGACTTCAGACTCCTTACTTTTGCTTTCTGTACTCATTTTTTTCTTCTTCTTCTTCTTACTTTGGGCATCATCTTCACCTTCATTGCTTTCAAATTCATTATATTCCTTACTTTTGCCTTCTTCACTCAGTTTTTTCTTCCTCCTCTCCTTCTCCTCCTTTTTGCATTGACTATCATCTTTATCTTTATCGCTCTTAAATTCATTGTAGTCGTCATGCTGGCTTTCCACATCTGATTTCTTCTTCTTTATCTCTTTCATGTCAAGCACCTATTTGGACCATAAATTGGATACTTAAGTAGCAAATAATACAAATAAATAAAACAATTCACGAATCATGACAGAGAAGAACGACAATTTTCTCTATCCAGATTAAATGATTTAATGTGACTTTTTCACATCCAGTGTACCACTAAACTTATGTAAATAAATTTTCAACGGCATCTAAAGTACTAAAACTCTACTGGGAAATATTTGTCAACCAGACATTTGCAGAAGGTTCCAGATTATTCCAAGTAAAAAGATAAACAGAAGCTAAAAAAATGCAAATTAATTCTCGTTTAAAGTTTAAAAAGAGAGAGAAAAAACAACGAAACCCCAAACATACACTTATTTAGGGATTGAAAACCATAATTTTGTTAGGATTGGAACGGAAACTGCAAATAGGTTAACAGAAGAAAACCGTACCTGCGTCTGGAGGTTTCAGGCGGAGCGCGGCGGCGATGGGGCGGTCGTCGGGGGAGTGTAGTGCGAGAGGAGAGTGCGACGAGGGTTTTGGAAGGAACAGCGAGGGTATGCTTTGTGCATTAATCTACAATTGCATTAACACGTATAAAAAAAAAGACACATCTATATTTTTAAATATTTTATTGATTTATAAATAAGCTTTTATCAATATTTTAAAAATTTATATAACAATAAAAAAGTTTTTGTTTTCCAGAAAAATTGGTTGGTTTTAAATTTTTAATTTAATAATTACTATTTACAATATTTTGTCCATCGCATATAGTAATGATTTATATAGTGTTGTAGAAATTAACAAATATATTAGATATAATAATAATTAATTTTCTAACATTATCTTTGTAAATTTATGAATAAGTTTTTGCGATCAAGAAAATTATAATATTCTAAAAATTATTCTTAAAAGTGTTTGGTTTTTAAATTTTCTAAAGCCATAGTGATTATGTATTATTTGTATTATTTATATTATTTTGTCAAGTTATTAAATATCATACGAGAACATCATATCAAGATATTTTATTCTAAATTTTAATTAGCAAAAGTAATATATATTTTAAAATACATTTTACAAAATTGTTTTCTACTAATTTCATTTGTACTTAATTAAAATTAGACATATTTAAAATTAAAATTTTAATACAAATATTAACCAGTTTTAAACATTTGATACAAAATGTTTCAATTTAAAAAAAATTACATCGTCATATCTAAATTATTTGTTATAGATTTTAAATATAATTCGTGTATAAAAATATTTATTTATTGTGGATTTAAAAAATATTTATCATGATTTTTTTCTTGTAAATTAACATTTTTATTATTTTAATAGTTTGATTTTATCGTTGAAAACATTCTTTACATGTTTTTTTTCTATCTGTGTTGCAAATGTTCAACATATATTCTTTACTCCTTTATCATAAATAATAGATAATAAATTTATCACGTACATGACAACAGTATAGTAAAAATATCATCGAACTATTTTATTCTAATTTTTTTTAAAAACATATAAATATAGATTTAAAAAATTATTTGAAAAGTTGTTTTTTGGCTAATTTAATTTTTACTATATCAAAAGTTTATTATATATTTAAATTAAATTTTTAATATAAATATGAATTATTTTAAACATTTCATATGAAAATTTTCAATTTATGTTTAATCCTATTCTGTAGGAAATTATGTTTAATCCTATTCTAAAATTTTGGAAAGTTTGCTCAGAAAGATTTTAAGAACAAGTAAAATGGAAGCTACTTTTAAAAGAGGATAAAATAATCATTTTAAAAATTGTGAAGGTGCAGTTAGAAATTATAGGGGTACTGTAAGAAAAGACTTTTATTCCGAATGAGATGGGTATCCCTAAATCTAATATCTAGGCCCATTTTGTCTGCATATCGCGTTTTTGCAATATTATGGGTATCCCTAAATCTACTATCTAGGCTACTTTACCTAGACTACTTTAGGTAAAAGACTAACATGATAATCATCATTATATTATAATAATAAATTTGTTAATCATAATACAAAATATTTTTTAAATATTTTGCGGGTTGTACAACCTATAATATATTAAAAAAAAATTGTATTGCAAGTGATACAACCCGCAATGTATTTAAAAAAAATCTTATATTACAGATTATACAATCTCTGTAATGTGAAAAATGCAGAAGATATAATTATAGGTTTTACAATCTATAATGTATTTATTTTTTAATTATATTTCGGTTTGTGTAATCTATAAAATAAAAAAAAATAATCACAATTACTATTAACGAAGACTATTTTTATTTTTATTTTTTAAAACTAAAATAAAAATATGTTAAAATTATGGAGGTGCAGAAAGTCACCATAGAGGTGCATGAAGAATCAGTATATGTTCATTCAGATAATGTGAGCGAGAATGAAATTGGAAAATGGGTGACATGAAATGGACGTTGATTAGACTAAATGTTCATTCAGAATCGAAGTGATGCAAATCTAAATGGATAATAACAAAGTGAAATTAAGTCTATTTTATGAGCAAGTAGAACTCCAATGACCTATAAGTCCAAAGACTGAATCCAATGTGTCTAATTGATTATTAACTATTGGTTTGGAAATTTGTTTCTTTGTCTTTCTTGAACACTTCAAAAGCAATTCCTTTTGGTTGATTTGGTATATTCATATTTGGGTTCTGTGACCTGGTAGAACATGTCAAATGAGTTGTACTTAGCAAAACCAGGCATCTTGTTAGGTGTTAAAAATATAGTATTTTTGTTCAAGTTCACACTTCAATAAAGAACTGGTTGCACTTAATTTTCAATTTGTGTGTGAAATTTAACAAATGATGTTGTGTATGGGAATGAGAATGGGTGGAAAGTGGATGAGTTTCACTATCCTTCTTTTTCACCTACTTTAATTTCAACATAAATTTTAACTTCTCGAAGTCACTATCCTTATCATGGAATATAAGCCTATTTTTACTAACAATTTCTTATTGGATAATGATTTAAGAAAGTTATTTTAATATCAACTGTATGAATATAAATTTCTCGAAGGAAACTTTTTATATAAATTATGAGATTGACGTTAAATAATATTTTTATTAATAAAAAACTCTTGTTATTTCTAAACATGTTTTGACATTTAACCAAAAAGACACTAATGACCTTTGCTCGCTCTATCCTACCTTGTATTATATTTGTAGTTAATAGTTTTATATAATAAATATAATCTTTTAAAGTTTATTTCTTAAATTTTTTGTATGTTTTTTTTATAATTATCTATTTATTTATAATGGGTTGATAAAATAATTACTTTAAAACTAACATCATTTTATTTTTATAGTTTATTTATTTGTTTTGGAAATTGATCCCAAAATATTTATCATAGTTGAAAACACAAGTCTATATTTATATATTAAAATTAATGTAAATATATATTTTTTAAATTATCATGAAATACCATATTTTTAATATATATATATATAAATAAAAACATTAAAAATTAAGTATTATCACTTTTAACAATGTATCTCATCTATATGTAGGAATTCATGATCATACATTCTTACATTAAAAAATAATCATAATTATATATTTTCAATCCAAAGAACTACAAAAACAAGTTATATCCTATTCACATTATAAGACTACGGAAAATCATCAATTACATGTCCAACGACAAAAAAAAAACTTATTTTAAGTATGTTTTATAAGAAAAAATAATATGTCATCAAAAATAATATTGAAATTCACTTCAACTCTTTTGTATTAGGGTATTTTATTGCAATTACTTTATAAAATACATGAATCTCATTTAATTTCTTATTATTTGATATTTTAATATATGTTATTTAAGTTATCAATCAATTTTTTTTTTCTTAAGTTTATATATTTTTTAATATAATCACAATTAGGTAGATATTATTCTAAGTATCCACACATCACACAACAACATATATATTATGCATTATACACCACCTCATTGCATATAATTGTTTATATGTATTTAATTTGTATTTCATCACATGCATACACCTCCTATTCAATTTATAAATATGTGTATAGACTAAAGTATCCATATACAAAACCACATCTCATTAACATCTTATATCATAACCATTAAATGCATGTAATTTAAGTTATATTATTTCTCTTAAGTAATTTGTCTTCACTGAATAAGGAAAAGCCCCCTGCTTGAGCAACCTAACATTATTTGGCCAATATCAACTACAGAGAAGATAATTTGTTACATGCAACATCAATTGACTCACAGTGTAGGTTAGGTTGATCAAGTTATAATAAAATTGTGGCACTTTTATCCCAGTATCAAGAACTCAATCCAACAACTAATATTATAGTCAAAGTCTTGAGTTTGATTCCCAACGAGACAATTATAGGAAGATTTTTGTAGGTAGCAACAATTGTCTAGCACTGTAGTCTAAGTTAGCCAAGTAATAATTGAATTTGGTGTTTAGATTACGACATTCTATTCTTAAATAGAAAGATTATGTTCTAACCATCAATTATAATTGCTACTATATCGATAAATGTTTGATCCAACATAATTGAATTTGACTTCTCTATATATAGATGCATGGAGAATGAATGTAGTCATTGTAATCCCTCTTCGGACCATTGATTAGCTTTGAAACTCATTTTGAGTATCTTAATCATTTTCTATGATTTGTTGATATTGATCATAAAGGGACATTGAATGTTCTTCATGCAACATTAATAATTATTTTCTTCTTCATCCCAACATTCTTAATAGTTTGTTGTACTTATAACATTCTTAATAGTTTATTATACTTATCTTCCTATATAGCATAGCCTTTTATACCAAAATACAATAAAAATGCACACCATATTAGATAGATGATTGAGCCAAAATTTACATACTTAAACTCCAAGAGATTCTTTATTGTGAAGACATTCTATATAATAAAAAATTAAGAGAAAAGAATATTACTTATTAGTTTTAAATATGTTTATACTTATCATTTGATCATAAGCCATGTTTACCAGACAAAGTGAAAAATATAGATGATGTTTTACATTAGATGAAATACTTACATATTGCATTATATGCTCATTTTATACATCTTTCAACCATAACTTCTTTATATTTCATGCTTTGTTAGATTAAACTCTTAATCTAAATATAAACTTATTATAATTATGTTATAACAATCAACTAAAAATCATCCCTTATAAAATTTTTACTCTTTATAAAATTTCTACATGTTTTAATAAGTTTAATACGACTAATATAGGCCAAATTTTATTAAAAATTAACACGGATTATTTTAAAATTTTTAATGGACACATTACAAGTATATTCTAATTAAACTATAATTCCAATAATTTCACTAATAGAAAACTCAATATCAATTAAAAGTAAAACTATATTTCAATAAATTTAATTCAAAATTTAAATAAAAAATATAATTAGTTATTCTCCCTTAGCCAAAGGCGGTGCACCTTTTGAGCAAAACAATTGCATCTTTTTACAAATTTTCAAAACTTTCATCATAAATAACTAACATTTCTTATTTAGTATGTTATCCTTATATCTCTATTTCTTAGCTCGTTATAAAAAATGAAATATAAATCTCTCACAAACTTAAAAAAAAAAAAAAAACACAACACTATAGATAAAATAAAGATTATTCTAGTCAAAATTTTGATAAATCTATATTAATAGGTTAACAATTGTAAACTAGACTTAAAAAAATGAATGATCATGTTATAATTATAGAGAAAGTATAAAAAGGTTATATTTAGGAAGATGAAAATTAAATATTAACAATAAATTAGTTTTAATTTCATTTATAGATTTTTTTAAATAGTATTTTTTATTTACTTTGAGATTATACCTTTAGTATAAATAAACTAAATAGTAGAGCATGAATTCAATGTTTCTTTCTTTCAATTCGATTCATTTAAAAAAAATATATTCTTAATAAATACGTTTTCATGCAAAGGATTAAACACACGTTTAAGGATTTAGGTATTTGTGAAACACTTTGAAGGAGTTAGGTAGCTGTGCCGTCATAATATACTTTCTTTTTATTCTTTTATCTCGTGTTTTGTAAATGAATATATTTTTTAATCTATTTCTTTTCTATTTATCTACAATTTTTATTTTATTAAAATTAAGTGGATAAGATCGTGAGTCAATTTACTTAACCAGTCATCCTATAATTATATATTTCTAGATAAAAAAAATAAAATAATTTAACTAACCTTTTAGTAAACTATGTACGTCATTTAGTTCATCTTAACATTTCTACTTAAAAAGAAGATAACCATAAATAACATTCTAAACTACTAGGTTTTTTTTACATATTCAAAATAAATATCCCACAGTGATAACTTTTTCAAACATACCTACATCTTAGCCAATTAATAGCAGATTATTGGAAACTTGTGTTTATAAAACATTAATGAGTTGTTAAATACATTTAACTATTCTACCTACACATATGTATTCATATTTTTTAATCAAAATAATATAATATTAAAAAATGTTTAAAAATTAATATATTGTTTTAAGTAGCAATATTAGACAGTTATAATCAATGAAAAAAAAAATAGACAATCATATTTAAGAACAACCAAGTAATTGCAAAAAAAATATTTTTTTATTAAAAAGTAAAATTATCAAACAAAACAATGACAGTAAAGATGGTTAAAAATATATAAAGTTTAATGAAAAAATAATTAAGTTTCAAACTAAATTTGGATATAAGTATTCTCACAAGAGCATAGCACTGAGAAATCATTAAGTGTTTTAAAACCAGAGAATTTATCTTTTTCTCTGATACCATTAAATGCAGACATATTTAATGGCATTAGAATATTATACCCGACATATTTTAAGGAAAACATATCTTATTGTTCAAATAAATTTTCGAATCATACCTATTTACTACATTGTTTCCACTAAAATTATAAAACGGATAAATAATCAATTTGATTTTTAAATATGTAAGACGTTCTTAATATAATCTTTTAAAATGAAAAGTATATTTTAGTTACTAAATATGTAAAATGTCTCACGATTTTGTCTTGCTATTAAGTTTTATGTACCATTTTTATCATCTAGATGTAACTATAATAATTAATTTTGCATTACATTAGGAATTACTTTAACATTAAGTGTAATGTTAAGAGGTAATTTTATATTTTTTAGATATGTTAAATAAAAAATTGGATATTTCAAAAAATAAATTGCCCATCATTGGGCCCCTGTGAAAGACATTACAAATCCAAACAGAACATGTAAGAAGCTTTGTCCCAAATTACAAATTCTGGTACCATAGTGATGCAAACTTGCATACATGTGTTATGTCTCTTTCCATAAAGCACCCACATTGATGTGGGGAGTGCCCTTTCAGCTTTTACGTTTTGTAGGGTAGGGTGAGGACCGTTAGGATCCCCAAATTAAAAATTATAAAATGACCTAATTAGGGTTCCGTCTATCAAGGCGGTGCACCTTACGCTGTCGTTTTGCAAACTCTCCCATAAAGCCACACTTCATTCCGATGATCACTCCATCTGTAGGGCAAAAGTGCATTTCTATTATTTTTCCATGCCCTACTATGTAACTTTCATTTTTTTTATGAGTTTAATTTTTACATATTGTTTTAGTTAAAGTTCAATCTAATTGAAACCTATAAAAATAATATTTTTAAATTTGTAGTTCATTCTTCTCAAATTAATTTATAATTTAAAATAAAAAATATCGTATTATTGATGTTGGATGAGTGTTTATTGGAAAAATGGTTGTTTGTCTATCATCACCCTAAGATATAAAGAGGGGAAAGTGTTAAACTTTAAAAATTAAAAAAATGGGTGTTTTTACAATAGCAATCACTAAAAATTATTATTAGTACAAGTTTAAAACAATTATTATAAAAAAGTAATAAGTTTATCAAATATTATTTACTTTTTATTTATTTCAATTGATTTTCTGACATGATATTATTAAGTAATACAAGAATCACACCAGAAGATACTTTAAAGTCTGCATTAACCCAAATTGAAATTAAAAACAATTTATTAAAAAAAGAAAAAGAAAAATTAAAAAAGAAAATCTATCGTGTGTTTGGTTTGGAGGCAGATCGTGAAACCGTGTCTAAGGAGCTGTCCCGTGTTGAACTTTTTCAATTTTGTTTTTTATATTTTTTCTGTGGGTCCCAGATAATGAGTGTGGGTCCCATTCAAACACAAAACAGTCTAGGAAGATCTACGGAATATACTCTTTACACGTGGCGTATTTTGGTTGGGTTGTCTCTTTTTCTTTTCATTCCGTGAGGATTGATTATCGTTCTTCTCCCTTTTTATTTTCTTTAATAGTAATATAATAATGGGTACGTTAACTAATTAATCAATTGTTTAAGTTAATTACATCTGGTCTTCCTCAATGCCCTCACAGTTGATACCAATTACTAATTATGCCAAGCTCACATAACCACGAGAAGAGAGCCTCATGCGAAAAATTAAATAAATAAAAAATATATTTTGTAATTATTTTAGTGCTATTTTTAATTAGATAAATTTATATTTCAACATTTAAATATTTTTTTATTAAATTTTGTATTTAAAATAAATTATATAATTTTTAACTTAAAAATAACTATTATATATATTTTAGAATTTTTTATTTTTCTGAAATTTTATTCTTTTAATATAATAAAAATATGAAACTATAAATATGAAATTATAATTATAGTGATTACATTCATGTATATTAAAATAATTACTGGTGGAGGACACGTTCAGAACAACTCTACCCTCCAGCAGACACGTGGTTATAAAAAGGCACACAAATATGCTAAACACATGGTATTTTGGAGGGTAAGCTCAATCGAGACATCTGATAAATCTTATTTATAGTAGATAGAATAAAAATATTTATTATTGATTTTGATTTATCAAAAATTTAGTAAAAAACTCTCATCTAATTCGATCAATTTAACAATAAATTAATCTAATTTATCTCTTAATATTTTGATGGCATAAATATCCAATTTTTTTCCATAAAAGTAATATTTAAAGAATTTTAAAAAATTAATTTATATTTGTTTAAAAAATTTCAAAAAAAAAATAAAAATATATTTTAAAATTTTTATAAAAGGTGTATTTAAAAATATTTAATTATGACAAAATTGATTGAAATAATTTTGATATGTTTGAATGTTGATATTTTTTAATATAGGGATTCTTTGTATTTTGAGAAATAATAAATATAGTCATTTGTGAAATTAAATGGATTTATGGATTTGAGGGGACTCATTTTAAGGTGAGTTAAAAGAAAAGCTATGTGACAACTAAGGTAAAAGTCATGTTACATAATATAAATTTAACATTGTTTCTCATTGATCATGCACAGTAAATTACATGGTTTTCTTATCTTCAACCTTACCTTCCTAAATGTTATATTTTATTTTACACAGGCAAGAAAATTTTCTTCTTTATTTTTTGGTTGGTTTTTCACCTGACTTTACTTGCTTAATATACAATTACACCTGGTGCTTCACTAATGTGATAGTTGGTATAATGATCATGTAATTTTCGACAAGACTTGAACTAGATAATCAATTATATTATAATATAATTAACTATATGCTTAGATTATAATAATAATAAAAGAAAAAAAACTTAGACAATAATAATAGTAATAAAAAAATTCATATAATTATAATACATAATAAGAATAATATTAAATTAAAAATAATAACAACATAATATATATATATATATATATATATATATATATATATATGTGTGTGTGTGTGTGATAATAGTAAATAATAATATTAGTAGTAAAATGAAAAATTAGTAATAATAGTAAATAATAATAATAATATTAAATACAAATTATTATTAATAATAACAATGAAATTAATTTATATAATAACAACAATAAATAATAATAATAATAATAATAATTGAAAATAAGGATAATAACAATACTATTAATGACATTACAAAATCATAAGATAATAATATTATTAATAACAAAAAAACTAAAATTTAAAATAAGGTAATAAAGTCACTTCACAACATTTTTAATAAAAAAATAATTTAATTTATACTAATTAAGTCGCTCACGAATTTTCATTCACTTTTAATTTTTTTTAATCTAAACAATGTCATCTCCATTTTATTTCTCTTCCTTCCTTTCATTTTGCACACTCTCTCAGGGGATAAATAAATTATTTTGTTACTTCTATCATTAGAATAAAATATTGTTTAGATTTAATTTGTTTTTTGTTTAAATATATACTTGAGTTTAGTTTGGTTAGAAATAAATAAATTAGATAATAGTTTAGTAGTTTATTTAAGGATTCGGTTTTTTTATTACTTTTATCAATAAAAACTTATTTAGTAATATAGTTTTTAATCTATACACTAAAATACAATGTAATGAAATTTGATTAGAGATAAGACATTCAATGATCAAAATAATTAATTTCTTTAAGAAAATTTAATAATGATTCATTAGATATTTTTCAATTAATACTAAGTAAATTATATTTGTATTGTCTTTTAATTTTATTAGGTGATTTTTATTTAAATACTGAAGATTTGTTAACTAATTATTTAATATGTGATTTATTAAAATAATATTATTAAGATCAACTATTGTTTATAAAATATTCTTTATTTTAAATGTTGAAATTGCATTTAGGGTTATATTTTTAAAATAATGAGTATAATATTTTTATTTACTTGTTAAAAATAGTCAGATGCATAGTTTAAAGATAATAGTAAAAAGAAAAAAAATTCTCATTTCTATAAAAGTTTGAAGAGACTGAAATGATATAAGACAATAATGACCATAAATAATACTTCTTTTAATAAAATAAATGAGTTACAAAATTTTGAAAAGATCTTTAACTATAGTTCAATAATGTGTCGTCTTATATATATATATATATATATATATATATATATATATATTAGTACTCTGTCTTTTTAATCCAATCTATCGTTTAAAGTTTTCTCACACTTATTAAAAAAATAAGTAACTTATTTATGGTACTAAAATATTGTCAATGTAATATCTCAAAAATGCATATTGTTTAATATACAGTAAATCCAACAAAAAGAATCAAATTTCCAAAATAAAGTCTACATTCTTCCACGTAGTCCTGCATCTGCATTTATATCTGCTCATGTATATAGTACAATCATCGCAGTTTACAAAACAACAAGAAAAGCAAGGGTAAGCTAGTGAAAATAAAATTTTATAATATAATCAATACACGCAAAAAGAGCAAACCATATTAGCTATTCACAAGAAT
>Ga0099825_1001997_pt1 | contig 26748 bp, 18 predicted proteins | sample SiratroredBW_FD_76838 | JGI IMG/M metagenome (GOLD analysis project Ga0099825, IMG submission 76838) | Root nodule microbial communities of legume samples collected from California, USA - Siratro red BW | ecosystem: Host-associated > Plants > Roots > Nodule | place: USA: California | collected... | reverse complement strand
TACCTCAGCGTCGTTCTCTTCATCATCAAAACCTTGAATCTCAATCCTGCAGTTATCAACGCCAGAAGCCTCCAAAGCCGAAAGCAAATGCTCCACGGTTCGAACTCGGAACCCGTCCTCGCACAGAGTGGTGCAGAGCGGCGAGACCTGAGCGAACTCGACGGCGGCGGGAATTGACCGGGAACAAAAATCGAAGTACCTGCCTCGGGAAGCAAGCTCCGGCCACAGCCTGACCGACGCAAACTTCCCGGAATGCAGACCCGTGCCGTTCCTCTCCACGCATCCAGCTAGGGTTTGCTGAAGCTTCCCCGTCTGCAAAAGCGCGTTGAAGAAGTTAGTGTAACAGAACTACGCGTTTGGGGAACCAAACGGTGCGTTTAGATGAAGAACAAGAGAAACAGAAAAATAACACGAACGGATTTCCATGATAGCAGTTTTGATGACCCGAATGCTTTGAAGACTGACATTTTGACTTGTCTGTTAAAACTGTCACTATTATCATCCAAATTTGTCTTCACGGTGCTTTCGTAGTGTGGTTACGAAGTGTGATTTCATCGATTATAAACTAAGAAATTTTAATTTACTTATAATGATCTAAATTTTATTTCAAAATAATTTTACTTGTTTATAATATAATGGATGAATCTATCAACAAATAAAAATAATATTTTTATCAAGAAATAAAGGAAACAATAAAAATAATTACTCTTATCGCAAAAAGACTTCAAAATTTTAATTCTTTATTTTTTAATATTTACTATATCTTTAAATATTTATAATTTTTATTTATTATAAATAAAAATACCTTTCAACTATCACGGTTAAAAAAATTCGCGTATAAATTATACTAATATTTTTATATATTTTACTTTATTTTAAACTTTAATATTTATTATCATTTAAATGATATAATTAATAAATAATGAAATAACATTTTAAAATATATTTTAAATAAATTATTAGAGATAATTTTATAAATTAATTATTTTTTAAATAATATATTTTTATTTTCTGTTTTTAAATTAATTAATGTTATTATTTTTTAAACATAAAACTAGTGGGACAACATTTTTTTCAATACTCTTCCCCTAAAATCGTGTCACTGTCGCCATAATTTTGTGTGCAAACGGCGTCGTCTCCTCTAACAGCGAATTTGCCCAGAGCTTCCTTCGTTGTGTTGGAACAGGGCAAAGAAGAAACGAAGTGCGATTCAGAGTCGAAGCATAGCTCCTATCGTCGATGTCTTCAGCGTTTCCGGTGTGTGTTCGAAGCTTCAGTTCTCTCTTATCTCGTGTTGTGAATTGAAAAGTTCAATAAATGAGTACACTGGTTCGGTTATGTATGAATAATTAGTTTTTTTCTTTATGTATTACATTACATTACACTTCTTCAAGTAATTAAATGCGTAAATTGTGAAAAACTGCCCTGCATTGGAAACAGTTTGCGCAGCGAAGATGAATCCTTTTTAGGGTAAAAAGAAAATTTGAAATTAGCTTAGTAAAAGCTCTCTGTTATAACTTCTTTAAATTTGTAGTCTTAACTAGTGTATAAATTAAACAAACCCATTGTTATATATGTTGTAGTTGGATATATGCAATGAAGGTGGCATTGAATATATTTATTATTATTGAATACATATTTTTTATTTTATTTGTTTATGCAGGTGATGCAATCTCCCAAGATATGAACAGTGTTTCTTAAAACCATAATTGAAGTCTTTCTTTAAGGTTTTGAATGAATTAATAAGGTAAAGGGAGGTACTATGAGGACCAAGCGCTGCAACTTCTGGCTTCCTAACAAGAACAGATTTTGTGCAAATTGCCCTCTCGATGGTTCCTTGTAAGCGTCAATCTCTGTTTCTATCGAATTTGATTCATTTCACTCACTTACTCACCCTTTAATTCTATGAGCTCAGATTCTGTGGAAATCACAACTCAAGGTCGGAAGGCCAGTGGATCCCATGCCCCATAGATCCATCCCAGTAGTTGCTCTCTCTCACTCTCTCTCTTTTATGCTTTCTTGTGTGTATCAACTTATGTTCACGCTTCTAATTTTTGAACTCTTTTTCTTTTGGTTCTTGCTATTTCAACATTTGGTAGCTCGGTGCTTGAGCAAAATCTCAAAGGGCATGTTAAGCGGTGTCCATTGCTGAAACAGGTTCAATCCTTGTCTGTCCAACCTTTCTATCAAAAGGGTATCAATGCTGGTTCCGATGGAGAGGAGACACATGGGGTTGATGATTCAAGATTGCCTACTGAGACAGTTTCTTCCGAAATGAAGAGGAATGCTCTCCATGAAATGAGTGTGCCTGAATTTTGCAAGTTGATTGAAAAGATTGAATTTCTTCATGATTCGTTGTGTAAAGATATTCAAGACTCAGTTCAAATGCCAGAGGTTTGCAGCCTATGGATTAAGAGAGGAGTTGAAGATAGGTAGCTATTAGTGAATCCTCTGAATTTATTTAATGTCAAATTCTGATTGCCTTATATAGTTGTATCGAAATCAGTTTTTGGGGACTCTGATTTGTTACTTTTCCTCTGTGGTTAGTTTCTTCATCACAAAGCCCCTCATCTGTTCCTTTATTTTAAAGTTTACTTTCATCCATCAGTCCTGCTGATGGAACCAAACATTTGAGTTACAAAGTCAAATCACAAGTGGGAACATTGATTTCAACCCAAACTAGAAGGAATAAAATGGAGTAACTTGAGTTGTTTGCAGGAAATTGCCATTTCAAGAGAAACATATAATGCAGCAGGCATCTATTGTGGGAAATTTGGAAAACTTTGGGTTACTAAAGAATTCTCTTGGAAGGAAAACTTCTGAATGTGTGGAACCAGTTGAGAAGAAGGAGGAGGTTGTCCCTGCAGTGATTGAGTTTGGAGCTGGTAGAGGGTATTTGACACAAATGCTTGCAGATTGTTATGGAATCCAACGAGTCTTTCTAGTTGAGCGAAAGGCATACAAGTTGAAGGTAGACATAAGCTACTCAGAAAAATAATAATAGTTTAATGCTCCTATTTCCAACGAGTTATAATCATGATAATTTTTGGAGATGTTTGAACTTATAGTGATCTTTGTCTTGTTTATTTACATCATGCCATTGCTATTGCCAGGCCGATCGATCACTGCGACAGAACGAGAGTTTGATGTTAGAGCGCTTGAGAATAGACAGTAAGAGTCTCAAAACTATTGTTGTAGAAGATGTTTTCTGAAGTTGTACTTATAGTGGTTGAGTTTGCCTGCTTGGATATCTATACTGAAGAAATTATATTGCGTATTTCAACTGAATATGAAAAATTTGTGAATAACAGGATTTGGAGTTGTAAATATAATCTTATTGAAGTGTAAACAAATGTTTCAAAATGAACTGTCTCACTAACTATTCCCTGCCCCCACTTTTCATACATGATTCATATGCATTCATGTTTCAAAGCTCTTGATGAAAAACAATACAAAAGATTGACTTATTTAAGGAAATCAACTTAGCATATTCGTTTTCTTAGTCTTAAGCATGTATAGTTTTGTTGTCCTCTGTGTTGAGGTATTTTAAGAATGATCAGGCATGAAAAGAAGTGTCGTTCTTTCTTTGTTCGCCCTTGTCCTAGAAGTTACATGGAACCCCTTTTCATAATACAAATATCCAAAAGCTGCTCCATTTAAAAAGTATTCTCATTTTGCTCGTACTAATATAGTTTTAGGCCAAGGGTATCAAACCAAGGTATGAGCATATATGCTAATTTAGCACCTTTCGTATTTTTGTCCATAATAACTTTACAGCCAACATTTCTTCTGAAAACGTTTGTGCATCTTGGTGCTTATACTTTAATCGCTTATATTTTAATCTACACTCTTCCTAGGTTTGTTTCATCTCATGCTTTTCATCATATCAAGAAACAATATATATTTGATGTATTTGTCATGTACTAAACTGAATTTCCATGCATTTTATATTTATTATGGGCATGGCATGTGCACATTGTTGAATTATTTAGATTTTGTTCTATTAACTCGCTTCTTTTATTTCCTTGGTGGCTTACATATGGATTGAGTTATTTCCCTGATTTTAAGCCTTGTTTCTCCCTAAACCAACATGCCATGCAATTTATGCACATTTGATTTATCATTCATTGTATTATAGGTCATTTGAGACTGGCTATACATAGACGATAATGAGTTCAAAGTAAATTGTACAATGAAGTTCTCATTCACACTAATTGCTAGGGTCGTCTTGCTGCAATGCTTATCATTTCAATAACGTGTTCATGCATAGTACTTCACCCATCAAACTCCATAGAGGTCAATGAATTCATTGATGTCCCATCAAGAGACTTATCAGTTGTTTGACATCGCACTCCCACAAATCCTATAAACTCTGACACTTTTAGTATTGGAAAGAGTTGTCTTAATATTGTCTAAGACAGTCGTCCTCATTAACATTAAACTGAGTCTGTATGATCTTTCCCAAGCTTTATAATGGCTTCCTGTTTATTGTTGCTAAAGTTAGTAATAGCAACAAGTTTCTCTTCCACTATAGCAATATCAATATCCATAAAATCAAGGTGAAATAGGACTTGCTTATTCCTATGAGAGAAATTAAACCCATTAAAATTGGACCGACAATACATAAGAACTCATTAGATTGGGAACCAATACTTCATAATGAAATTTCTTGTAAGTATTCAGTTATAAAACACATGCTTTACACATAATATTCAAACCACAAAGTATAATGGCGTTCTCCTTTAAGTGATACATCAGCATACATCAGACAAATATGATGATGTTAACATAATTAAATTAAAACATATACCAATAAAAATCACATACTACCTTTGTGTATATAAGGAAAACTAATGGTGCACATAAAATTGTTTACAATTATTTTTGATTAATTATAAGAACACGTAATCAACCTTTGGATGATCCGCAAATGTCCTAAACGAATAAACATAGAATATAACATCCTTTATTTTATGAGTAATTGACAAATTATCATTAATTTAAAATTAAACAAACATAAAAATTTGGCCACTTTGGTGACTAACAAATTCATCATACTTCTAGTTCCAAACAAATATAATACATGCATATGCTATTAACGATAAATAACAGTTACATTATCTCATTCCAGGTCAAACAACTTGCAACAGATCAATCTTTAATGCGGACAATGAAAGTACACAACTTCATCATCCAACCAAACAATATGTGCAGTGAAAAACTCCATAATCATAATGTAGGATCAAAATATATTTTTTTTCATAACAACCATATGAAAAAGCCTCATAAATTAAAATTCCCTAAATTTCATAATTGGGGTTTATAAAATTGGGAGAAAGCATATGAAGAGAATCACATAATTTCAAACTAGACTTTGATACTATATGTAAAACATGAACTAAAAACTTAACGATTTTCAATAATTACATAATATAGAAAACCAAAATAGGATCTTAAAATTATGTAATTCTCACATATATTGAAGAGAGAGTATGTGTATCTCCATAAGAGACTAACACTTCAATGCTCTAGAGATTCGATGAAATGAATGACTTTGACCCTTTTTGCTATGAGAGCTCTTCGGTGTAATGGAGATTCAATCAGATGAATTTAGATCCATAGTTTCATTCCTTTTGACTCTGTATTCTAAGATTTCTCTTACTTGATGGATATAAGGCAGATAAATGTACGTAGTTAGGGAGGGAACCTTGTTTCTGCATTAGTAGTTTATATAGATATAAACTCCATTATTCTGTTAGGCTCATCAAATAGCAGTCATTATTAGGAAATTGCTCATCATTTGTCCCATTACTGTTTTATCCTTCATTTTTTTAATTTATTTACTTATTAGCCACTTTAATTAACAAGTCTTTGGGCATCTCTCATGAAATATAAAACCTTACCTCTTAATTTCCTGGTAGAAAGTGCTCTATCTTCGATGACTGCTTCATAATTCTGTATTGCAGCTACTTTTTTTATCTATAATTTTGTGCCCTGGAAAATTATAACACCCAGCTTTTACAGTTGAAGATCTAGATTTGAATGCTGTTGAGTCCTTGCAAGGAGTTCCATTTCTGGCCATTGGTAAACATCTATGTGGAGCTGCAACAGGTGACTTTTTGGCAATTTAGTTAGATAAGTGTTGCCCCGGCCCCAAAATTTGAGGTGATTGTTTAATTGATGAAAACATAACTGGTTATGCAACTTTTTTTTTTTCAGATTTAACTTTGAGATGCTGCTTTCCTGAATATAGAAAAGATAGTAGTGAACAGTACACTGTTAACTGTAAATTTGGAGGTTTAGCTATAGCAACATGTTGTCACCACCTTTGCCAATGGAAACACTATCCAAGTAATCATTTTATCCTGGCTTGGTAGTGAATACGGTAGTTTGTATATTTAAACCTCTTTATGGATGTCTTGCTGACTGAAATTGTAACCTTGCAGATAAAAGGTTTTTTCTGGATCTGGGGCTGACAAAAGAAGAATTTCATGCCATTACATGGTTTACCAGCTGGGCAGTAGATGCTAATCATGATTCCGATCCTGATACTACCAATTGTATATCAGATTTGCAATTCATGTAATCCTTCCAATTCTTTAGTCATTAAATTGGGCATAAAAATTATTGTTGCCAAAAAATAAAATTTTCTGAAAGTTATGTAAACTGGTATATCAAAAGTTGTGTTTTGGCTGCAGAAAGGAGCAAGGTGATGGATATGCAAACGGAGTTGAAAAAATTCTTTCAGACATGCAAGCAGATAGGCGAGCAGCACTGGGATTTAAGTGCAAGTGGATTATTGACATGGGGAGGTTGATGTGGTTAAGAAAACTTGGATTAGATGCAAAGCTCGTCAAATTTGTTCCATCTAGCATTTCTCCTGAAAATCATTTGCTATTGGCTAGGTCTTCAAATTGATTATAAAATGTTTATTTCATTCTCTTTTTCTACATTTATCCCTGGTGACAATATTTTTGTTAGCTTCATACATTCTATGTTCTTTTTGATACACTAAAGTAAAATGAGGTGAACATGACCACTTATTGCCTTAGGGATTCTAGTTACAGTGAAATGACAAAAATGATACACTTTCCGAAGAAAAACACTGTTTAGACAAGGCAAGTTAGAAAAAAATATAATCTGGTTTGAGGAATGAAGAATGCACTAATGCATGATTCGAAATTAACTTTTAACTGTTCATATAAGATTTACAATTACGATCACAATAGTTATCAAAGTAGATAATAATATACCAAACTATTTGCGTACTTTAAGTAAATTATATAATTTAATGGGGTATTAAAAGAAGGTGATCAATAGTATAAAAAGTAAATAAATGTAAAAATTTTAAAATTCAAATTGATTAATTTTGGGTAGTTATAGGTATGAACTATCAGTTTTGTGGATAACTAATTTTCATTAGGAAACTTAACTGTCCACCTTTAACAAGGTATTTCTTACCAATTACATTATTTTTATCCATAACTAACTTTTTTTGATGTAATCAGTAGAAAAAGTTTTAATTTTTGATATAAAATTTTTAAAATTTTAAATGAACGAACTCAAAAGATTCATGCATAAAATGAAAAACTAAAATAGAATTTAGCTTACTTCTTGAAAAGTTTCTGCTGCGAAAACAATTTCCGTGACTTTTCCTCTTCCTTCAAAATCAATAATTAGGAACAACCTCTCTATTCACTCACTGCTCATTAATTCAATCTCACAAAAAGGTGAACTACGCAAAAAACCGTTACCGAAAACTACCCAAGGAAAGTAAGAGAGAATTCTAGGTTTCAGTTTCAATTTCAATTTACGTTTTTCTCAGATCCGATTCTCAGTTTTCCCACTCAATAGCATTTGCATGCCAGCGGAACTCCTTGAAAACCTCGCCATTTTTGATTTGCACTTCTTGATTTCCGTTTCGTAAGGGAAAAGAAGCGAGGATGTTCCGACTGGAGCAGGAGAAGATCCGCAAGCGAGTTTGATTCTCAATTCTTTCTTCGAATTTCGATTGCGAAGGTGTTGCCATGGCGGAAGCTCTCTCGGTGATTCCGGCCGCCGTGCTTCGCAACCTCGCCGACAAGCTTTACGAGAAGCGCAAGAATGCGGCACTTGAGGTTGTTTTCTCTTCAAGAAATCTTAACTTTGTTTCTTTCTTTTTCTGCTGTTTCCAATTTGGCGAATTTTGAGTACATTGGTGATTTTAAAGGATTTTGTATCATCATTATTATTATAGGTTGAGGGGGTAGTGAAGCAGCTTGCTTCTTCTGGGGATCAAGATAGGATAAAGGCTGTGATCAATTTGTTGACTACCGAATTCACTTGCTCGCCTCAAGCAAATCACCGTAAGGTAGTAATAATAATTTTTTTTTATCTTTAATTTGGGTTAATTCTAGTTTAATTTAATCATTTGAGCATTTTTTAAAATTTAATTTATTGAAGGGAGGGTTGATAAGCTTAGCTGCTGCCACTGTTGGGTTGACTACTGAAGCTAATCAGCATCTTGAGGTAAGCCCTTGTTGTTTTTGTCATGGATTAAATTACCCAAATTTCATTTTGGGTGGTGTACCTTAGAAGCTGGTAGTGTTTACTGCGATTTAGAGGATGAGAATAGACATGTTCTGTGTGAGTTTGAGAGAGAGAGAGAGAATATTAGCTACTGTGGCTACGTGTGTCATTTAATTGTTTGGACTTGGGATTAATTTGCTGTTACATGAGGAAAGGATTATGGATTTCTCAAACAACCTTTTGATGCTCTTTAATTTTGGATTAATTTGATTTTGTCTTGGTATTATGGGTATGGGTAATTTATTTAAAGGTATAGTTATTTTCTGCCTATGGTTAAAATAAAAATAAGATACTTCTTGTTACTTACTTTGATATGATAAGTTATGTTATTTTCATCTGTTCAGACCTATGAATCATAAGCTCTCTTGAGGATACGTTTTTTCAAATTTGCTATATATGGGATAAATTAGTTCCTTTTCAGCTTAAAAGTAGTTTATATTTAGATGTATATCTATATCTATAATTTTGGATATGCAATGATATTCGGCAAAACTATTTGTCTTGTACCATAAGCAGATATGATGACCTTTTGCCGACATTCTTTCGTGGCATTTTTGTAGCATCTGTAGCACAAGGCATTTTGAAAACCACAGCATTATGAAACTGCAATTTCAAACTCTCACTGAATTGGATATAATGTAGTTTCACTGTAGTTATTGACATGAAGCATGCTAATTACTTTTGGATGCTAGTTCCATTTTTTATGGTTAAGCTGATCTTACCATGGGTCAAAATTTTAGGATGAGGTTTAATAATAAAAAAAAAGATTATTTAACCTAAAGGGATGAAATTGATGTGTGCATACATTTTTGACAGCTAATTGTACCCCCTGTATTGAATTCTTTTGCTGATCAAGATAGTAGAGTTCGTTATTATGCTTGCGAAGCATTATACAACATAGCAAAGGTGAGGATCAAGTCTGCTTACCTATATAAACCATTTATACTATAATGTGCAATTCTCCAATGTCAATGTTTTGATGCTAGGTTGTGAGAGGAGATTTTATTATATTCTTCAACCAGATCTTTGATGCCTTATGCAAGCTTTCTGCAGACTCTGATCCCAATGTACAAAGTGCTGCTCATCTCTTAGATCGACTTGTGAAGGTATAATAAATTTCTCCTGAACTCCATCAATCCTTTGCCAGATTTACACGAGTGCATAACTGCACATATCAGATGTTCTCTGAATAGGTATTGGTCTAAAATGATTTGAATTGCTGTGCCCTTTTGATTAACTAATGATTATATGTTACTTTATTCAAACAGGATATTGTGACTGAAAGTGATCAGTTCAGGTGCACCTTACTTCTGCGCTATGTTTTTCTGCTTGACTATATCCTGTTGTGTTTTAAATTTCAATGTAGCTGTAGATACCGAGATCTCTGACTGATTTGTAATACTTCATGGTCCACCATCTTAATCTCTTGATCATCAGTATTGAAGAATTTATCCCATTGTTGAGGGAGCGCATGAATGTATTGAATCCATTCGTTCGTCAGTTTTTGGTAGGATGGATTACTGTATTGGACAGTGTCCCAGATATTGACATGCTGGGTTTTCTTCCTGATTTTCTTGATGGTAAGTGTATCGGTTGAAGAGGCAGTTTTTACATTTCTATTCTCTTGACATGATGTTATATACAAAGTTGATGTAAACCAGTTAATCTTCATTAGCATCTCAGGTTTGTTTAATATGCTGAGCGACTCAAGCCATGAAATACGTCAACAGGCTGATTCAGCTCTTTCTGAGTTTCTTCAAGAGATTAAAAATTCACCAGTAAGGCTCCTTATAATGTATCTTTTTTCCTTTTCGTTGGAGTAGCAACCCTTTTGAATCTATTCAGATCTCAATTCTGCTTTTGAGCATTGTTTTTCTGTCATAAGTTTCGTGGGTAGGGTTTACTACAGCCATTTTCTGCTTTTATATGTTTCCCATTGTTTATGTTTCATCTCTTTGCTGACTTCTTTCTGTTTGTGCATTTCATGTTGATTGTCTTTCCCCTGTCTATGCATTTTTTAGGTTTCATCTCTTTGCTGACTTCTTTCTGTGATGTGCAAGTGTGCATCATTTTCACCTAATATTTTGAAACAAAAGCAATATGTTTTGTTCATTTGTCATTTTCTGACTCAAGCAGTGCTACTCTTGAAGTCTGTAGATTATGGTCGAATGGCTGAAATACTGGTACAAAGGGCAGGTTCTCCAGATGAATTTACTAGGTTAACAGCTATCACATGGGTGAGTTAATGTTTTGACTTGTTAATCAAGTTTTTATTGTAATCAAACTTTTGTTTAGTCTTGGTATCTAGTCTTTGTTATGATGAATTGTTGTGCATTTTTATTTTCCTTAAATAAGGTCTGTGCTTTGTTGTTTTAACAGATAAATGAGTTTGTCAAACTTGGTGGAGATCAGCTTGTTCCATATTATGCTGACATTCTTGGAGCCATATTGCCTTGCATATCTGATAAAGAAGATAAAATTAGAGTGGTAGGCTTACTGTAGCTTTCCCTTCTTCCTCGTCTTTACTTTTCTTTTGGTAACTTTGGCAATTTACATTTTTTAATTCTCTGTTTTGTATTATGTTTAATTTTGGTGTTGCCAGTACTGGAAAGCAATGATTTAGAACTCTTTTGTGGCTTATGTATAAGGTTGCTCGTGAAACCAATGAAGAGCTACGTGCAATCAAGGCTGATCCAGCTGAAGCATTTGATGTAGGAGCAATCCTCTCCATTGCTAGGAGGTGTAGTTTTTCTAACCTGGGAAAGTGGCTGCTTTTCAATTTGAAATTACCTGATATTGGCAAATGATTAGGGTCTGTTTAGTTTAGCTGACTGTAATTCGCTCTGATTATACCGGAGAATGATTTTGGAAATGATTTGACTGGTTAGGCAACTATCTAGTGAATGGGAGGCTACTCGAATTGAAGCTCTGCACTGGATATCAACCCTTTTATCCAGACATCGTAGTGAGGTGATTTGATTGAATTCAGGTTTATTTTGTTATATTTTGAGGATGCTATTAATATATGGACTGAATCTAGTCTCTTAATATGTTCATTTGGAATCTTTGTCATATTTCTCAATTCCATGCCTGTTTCGATATTTCAGGAATCTTTAGAAACATCGTGTGGTTTATGTCGTATACCATTATTAGCCTTTGATTGTAGTTTGCCCAGAGATTTATTTCTATGATTATAGAAATTATTTGGCTGAAATCAGTAACTAATGCTATTTTTCTCCTTTTATAATTTTACCCTATGCTTGGATATCAAATGATATTATGCTTTCCTTTCTGTTATCCCCCAAATAAGGGATCTACTCTAACTTTTTAACGTGATTTTATTTATTACGGTAAAAAACATCTTAGTATTAAGATCATACTTGTTTGTGCTTTTTCCAGAGAAAGAATTTTTTTTTTTTAAATTAGAAATTTAATAAATATGTTAAAAAATAAAAATTCTGTATTACTGCTTTCCTCAGAAGTTGAAAATAGCTTTTGGAAAAAGGAACCTTTAAGAAAAACTGAGTCATGGAATCTTTATTTTTCTAAGCTTCAATTCTGCAAATAATTTTGATGTTGTTATGACGGTCCAACTGAATAACTTTCTGTCTTTATCATGAAGAACAACGATAGTTTTATACCATTGGATGAGATTGTCTACGTCGGTCACATGACACCATTAAGTTAAAAACAAATTATCTAGGATGTTATTCACTGTGAGATTCCTTTTAATAATTCCCTTCAATTTTGTTTTTGGTCTCCCTCAATCGCCTTTTACAGGGTTAAAGGCTATGCGATCTACTTCCTACAAGTGCCTTCATTGGCCTTCGTTGCACATATCTCAATGGGCACCACACTAATATCTCATATTTAATCATTTAATATCCTATCCTTTCTTGTGTAGCGGTAGCCTGGCCACACATCTTAACATCTCATTTATGCCACTCCCACTTTTTCTTTGTTTATATCTCTTTAAGTCTAAGAAAGAGAGTAACATAGAGCTAAATCTATATTATGAGATAGCACGGGGTGCTTTATGTATATTGAGAAAAAGGAATCAATATAATAAACAGAGGAGTTTTGATATCCTTTAATAACAAATATATGATATGAGAATAAATAAAAAAATTCCTAATAATACATGTATAATCTAGATATTCTTGAATATATAGGATCAATTTCTTATTTTTATAATTACAACAATCACATGCAAAAACAGTTTGTACCAACTTATTTGTTGCGTCAAGAAAGCATGATAATTCTAAATAGTAGTCATGTTGTGTTGTACATGTGTCAAACATGTATTCATGTTGGACACTAACATTTTTCTGCTTATCACACAACAACACACTCAAAAACGTTTGAGTACAGACTTATTGTTTGGTGTCAAGAAAGCCCTATAGTTCTAAATATTGGCCATGATGTGTTGTGCATGTGTCAAGCATGTAATCATGTTGGGCATGGCATGACACTCAACATTTTTACCTGCATTTTACAACTCGTATCTCTTGTAGTTTTTACAACTTTTACACCTATAAAAATTGAAATACTACAATGTTAAGATAAATTGTAACAGTTAATTAATTATGTTTAGAATAATTCAAGTTCATTCTTAGAATAAATCCTCGTCTTAAGAATTTTATTTTATGTTCATTTTCATTTGGTTTATGGTTTTGTTAACCTTATGCCTTAGTGCTAATTTGAAGCAACTGCAGATGGAAAGTTGTTTCGTGGGAAATAAAGTATTTGACCAAAGTAATTCAAATCAGCTATAAGGACTGATGCCAACAAAACTGCTCCTTTTTGCATGTTATAGCAGTGCCATGACTTGCAATTTTTGAAAATTTTGTTTCCATTTTGTGCTCTATCTGTGTCCATGTCCTTTGTAGTATCCAAGCCTTCTAGTTTCGCAATCTTTTCCTTTTTGTGTAAAATTTTTTGCCCTTAACATCTGCCCTTTTGAATTATTACTTTTTCTATTTGCATGAAATATTTTTAATTGTCTGATTCCGTTATGTCTGTGCTCACTATTGGCTTTCCTTGTCTGAATCAGGTTTTGATATTTCTGAATGACATATTTGATACCCTACTCAAAGCACTTTCAGATTCATCGGATGAGGTAGTGTCCTGGCGATAGCTTTTTCTTTCTCTTTTTTTTTCATCAAATCATAAATTTTATTTATTGTAATCTTCGTGCAACTGTCTAATAAAGTTGTGGTTCTAACTGTACATTTATAGTGTTTACCAAAATATAACATGGAAAACTTATAGTGTGCATATGTCATTTCAACTTAAGCAATCATAAGTAGTTGAGATGCTAAGTTTCTAACCACCTAACACAGGTGTGTGGTGTGACCTAGGATTTCTGTTCTCTAATGCTCTCTCCAGCCCTGTATATATAAGAAACAAAATAGTTCATTTTTGGTCCCTATTATAAGAAAACATAGTCTTGCTTTCTGGTGTATTAATAGTTAAACTCCTTTTATATCCTTATTTATTGTGAAATCTAACAAAATGTCCTTACAAATACTTTCAAGTGATTTTTTTAAATGAAAAATTGTGCCTGAAAATAGAGTGTATACTTGGTTTTCCTTAGAAGGCCATATATATAGATATCTTGTATATGCCCTCTTCTTGACTATTAAACAATTGTTTAAAAATTGTATCAAATCATCCAGTTAAACTGATTGGGATCATGAATCAGCTATGCATATGGTATATCTGGCTCAACCATAGTTTGATCATGATCTAACCACAAATTTGTGGTTAAACCAACCAAGTAATTACTTGGGGGGATCTGACCAATAGTTTGAACATTATCTGGTTCTTTCTATCACTGGTTTGATTTTTAAAAGATTGCTTGAGTTTTGAATGGATAAAAAAGGTGGTATTTTTGGACTTTACCTTGTATGCTATTTGTGGAAATTGGGAAATTAATAATTCACTTGAATTGTCCTTGATTCATGTCAATTCGGTAATATTATATAGGTTGTGCTTCTAGTGCTTGATGCTCATGCATGCATTGCAAAAGATCCCCTCCACTTCCGGCAGCTCGTTGTTTTTCTAGTGCAGAATTTCCAACTAGATAATTGTCTTTTGGAGAAGTAAGCTATTTTCCTTTATCCTATGAATTCTTCTAGTTATAATTTGGTATAATATGTTCTTACTACTGTATCCACTTTTTCTTTCATTAATATTTTTATTTTATATTATAAATTCCAGGCGTGGTGCTCTGATAATCCGACGCCTTTGTGTTCTTTTGAATGCTGAGAGAGTCTACCGAGAGCTTTCTACAATATTAGAAGGAGAATCTGATTTGGATTTTGCATCAATTATGGTTCAGGTTTGTGACTTTTCCAAGTGCTAAACACTGACTGCAGTGTATTTTCTTTGTTTTTGTTGGGAAATTCATTTGGTTTCAAGCAGTCTTTACACATCTCACTGATTGAAAATGTGGATTTACCGAGTCTTCATGCTTAACAGACAAGACCCTTAATTTGATCCTCCAAAGTTGTGTACGTCACCACATTAAACCTTCAACAAATCATATTAGTTTTTAGAAGATTTCTTTTGTTGCAAAATTAGTCCCCAAAACTTTGAGTTGTTACTGAATCCCTCAAATAATTCTTTTTTAACCCTGCTTTAATCATCCACAAAGACTGATATGGTGACATTTTAGACTTTTTCTTTAATCTATCATTAGACTGTACCTTCATAGGTTCCACTTTTGATAACGACCAATATGATGACCTTTTAGATCTCGTGTGATTAGTTGGGTGACAGATTAAATCTTTAGAGGTATAATATTATGGTAATTTTAATTGAGTGACTAAATTACTGACCCGAATTTTAAAAACTAATATTGTGACTCATAACTTTGGAGTACAAAATTGATGGATTTTACTTTTTAAAATATGTGTTCTGTAATGGAATTTTAATATAATATATTGTTCCAAAGATCAAAGCTTCTTCTATTTGTCAGGACAATGTTTTCGTTTTTCTATATAAAAAAGTACAAAGTGGGCTTCAATCTATTTTATGGAATTGAAGTTATTAACTGATATTAAAGTTTTAACTTCCTAGATGATGCTGGGATGGACAGTTGTAGGATACTATTGTCAGTATTATTAATTTTTGTTGCTTGTTGCTTTTTTGTTCCATTGTTGTATTTCTTTTTCCTTTTCTTTAGTCTGAAGGTAAACTGTCCCGTTTAATGAAGCTGTATTCATCTGCATTTACTTTTCCACTTTCTAAAATATTTCAGGCTTTGAATTTGATCTTACTTACATCATCAGAATTATCTGAGATTCGAGATCTTTTGAAGCAATCACTTGTAACTCCTGCCGGGAAGGACCTATATGATTCTCTGTACGCCTCTTGGTGTCATTCTCCAATGGCCATTATAAGTCTATGCTTTTTAGCTCAGGTAGGTCTGTATAACGAGATTCTGATTATTTTTGGCCGCTCCAAGTTTCTTTCTCTAGCAAGTGCACAAGTGCCTCGCACTCATTGTAAACATTTTCCTTTTGTTGATACTAGCTTTTGTAATATTTGGATTACACAACTTCTTTTCAGTAAAATAAAATTTGTCTTCCTGAACAGACTTACCAACATGCCAGTGCTGTGATTCAGTCACTGGCGGAGGAGGATATTAATGTCAAATTTTTGGTCCAACTGGATAAATTGATCCGTTTGATGGAAACTCCAATCTTTGCCTATCTCAGATTGCAGGTGCATAATTAAAACATGTTTTGTATCTTTTAATTTTTGTAATAACATATTTTGTATACTTATCTAGTAAGACATGATAGATATGTAATAGAAACTGAGAAGTTTCGGATAGAGGAAGCTAAAGAGACAAGAATGAAGACATAGAATCAATTGTTCATCACATCGGTATACTGAGAGTACAAGTATCAGTTACAGAGTGTAAAATAACAGACTGAACAACTGGCTAAACTGAAAAACTAACTAAGCTTACCTCAATGGATAGATTCTATATCTCTAATAATATGGAGTTGTTGAATGGTGGAATATGTTCCTTTTTTTTTTTTTTTGTTAAAATATAAGCAATTATTTTATTCCCATATATGATAGTTTTTCATTTATCTTACTACACTCCGAATACTAAATGCTTCTTGTCCTTATCAAACCTCCATTAGGTATTTGTTATCAATAAAATTACATCTGATGCGGTCAAATTTTCTGTAATTTAAAAGGTGACTGTTAAGATGTTAGTAGGATGAGTTCTCTAATAGGCATTACTCATAATTTATCTTACTCTGTTTATCCTGTAAGATGAGCATTCCATATAAAATACGGTAATTGGAACTACTAAATATTGTGGATTGAATATCAAAGGGTGCATACTCAGAAAGAGCTCTGCTGTTTTAAATATCAAATTTTAATTACAGGTCCCATTTTTGGAGTTGATTTACCATGCTATACCCCACTCTTGCGACTTATCACAATGGCAATTGTAATTGTGTTCATATTGAATTTTTTGTGATGTGGTACCCTTTTACTGGGTGTTTGGATTCCCCTTTAAGGGAAGGAAAAATGATGTAATACATCAGTTGTTGTAATTTGAAAGCCTGGTTGTTTCTATAAACATAAAATCATATATAGGAATATTTAATGTGGTTCTCAATCCTTTGTGGTGTCCTTTATTGACACGGGCACCTGATACTATTCATGTGCGGTTCCTCATGTTAGATTTTTCCATTTCCTCACTGTGTTTGATATGGGTAATTTTCTCTTGCATGAGATTGTGGTAAGGGATAATTATGTTTTAAATGGGTTCTCTCATGCTCTGAAGTCATTGTTTTGCAGCTTCTTGAACCTGGAAGATATATTTGGTTATTCAAGGCATTGTATGGTCTTCTGATGTTGCTTCCTCAGGTATCTGCAAACATTTATATTACCTGTTGAGAAGTTGTAGTTTCCTTGTATGAATAGGATGTGTTCAAATATCCTTCTAAACATAGTATCTTGGGGGATCCAAAAAAGATATTGTATTTATTTCCTTATTTTCTCAGTTTCATTTTTCCAATCACAGGGATCTTGATCCTTTATAATAGGATGACTGAAAAAACTGTAATTTTTGTGATACAAATTAATAAAGACAGTATCTTTTTTCAACTTGGTGGTATAAGAGCTCTTGATCTTGGAGAGCTTTGCTATATCCTGCATGTTGGTTGGATTTAAGTGTAATTTTTTGGACACTTGAATATGTTTTGTAATGATATTTAAATTGGGAAAAGAAGATTTGCAGTTTGCGGGATGGCCGGTATCATCTATGGGTTTTGCACGGTGGTTGCAGTTTGCAAAACAAATGAAACCCGTTTTAGATGGACTATATGAGCATACTGTTTTCAGTGCAGATTTGTTTTGTGGGTACGGACTTAAATGGATGGGCCGCCTGTGCACCCACATCTACTCCCAGTGTGTATGTCATGTGCCTACTTCCTGCGAGACCCACTTGCCATTGACCACAGATAGGATCGTTAGAGACACCATCTTTTCCATTCTAAGGGATGACATTATCTAGTTCAGTTCCATATTGTCCTGGATCTACTCCAGCTTTTGTGACTTTATTTGAGTTGTGATTTTTGGGTATGCTATGTTTTTTAGGGTTGACTCTTATGATCTAATGATTTTCCCCATGTGGTGGGTCCATATGTTTCTAATTATCTATAGTGGGGCAAAGGCCAATACATTTAGAGAATTCTTAAAGGTCGTTTGAGGTTGAGTCATATTGAGGGAAGGAGTTCTCTCCCAAATCACCCGAAATTTGAGGGGCGGGACATTCTTTGGTTCTGGAAATCAGCCATAACTAAATGTTTTATCCTTTTGTACAAGAGATGTGGGACTGAGTGCAACCTTCTTTTTGAAGAAGGATTTTGCATACTACCAGGAATTTTCATAGAACAAAAGCTACTGGATAGAAATTTGGGTATTATGGGGTGCCTAACTGCCAAATATGAGATGTTTAGTAGAGTATTAAGTGATTGGTTTTCCTCCCTTAGTTGCCAGCCTTTGAGGATGGGTTCCCCAAGTGCTTGGTACTTACTAGTGCCTCTTCCTATTGAAGTATCAAGGAATCCTTAATGGATTATGGACCAGTTAGGCTAGAACTGGAGTTTGAAGATGTCTAGAGGTTGTGGAGAGAGGAAAATTCTCTAAATTTCTCCTTGGCCTAGACTAAATCCTTTTTGGGTTACCATCCTACGGAAAGAGAAGCTTCCCTCTCTATTTGAAGTGTGAAGATTAGTCATACTTGATGAAGGAAGCTCCAATACAGGTTCAAAGGAAGAGATCCTACTTAGTGTTAGCTTTTTGAAGAGGATTGACCTTTGAAGAAAAGAAACCTGTGAAGGGCTATCGTGGGGAGTACTGCCTGTATTATAAAAAGTCAGGGAATACTATGGAGACTCATTATAAGTTTCACGGTAGAGACAATGTTCTTGAACACATAGGTAGGAAGCATAGGAGCTATGCAATGATTTGTAAACCACACTACCTCAGATCATGATGAAGCATATCCACCAGCTGCACAATCTCAACTTGAGCAGGACATAACGCCTACAAGGGAGATTAATTGCTCAAGATGTTGATTTAGTCCCTGAGTAATTATTCTGGCTTGTTTACCTTGTCCATGAAGTGTAAGAGCTCATTCAATACCTTTAGCTATCCTTACAGCTACATACCTTATTAATAGGTTACCACTTTAGTCTTAAACGATGTTAGTCATGTTGAATTCCAAGTGTCCTTTATTTCTTTTTCCTTGATCTCATGTTTGCCTTGTCATATATTTGGCTGCATAATAATCATTTTCATAGTCTTTATATCGTGTAAGTTAGACTTTAGGGAAATAAATGTATGTGTGGGTTACCCCTCCAATAGAAAGAGGCACAAGTGTTGTCATCCTCAAAGTCGTTGAATTTTTGTTCCATAGATGTCACGTCTCATTGAAAAAGTGATTCTTTGTCAGTCTTCAACTTTATTGGGGAGGGAACTTAAGAAGTCAAGCACAAGTTTGCTCTAGAGTTTGTGCTTTTCTAGTCTTTGTAGATGCCAAAGGATTGAATGGTCAGGTCATAGATGAAGAGGAAGCGCATTATGAGATTGAAGAGAAAGATGTTCTTTGGTACGAAATATCAAATGAGGGAGAAACCCACTCTAGTCCTACAACAAAGTCATTTTTATCAGGGATGAGTGACCTTGAAGGTAACAATAAGGTGTTAAGTGTCAATAATGACATACCTATTGCCTCGAGGAAAGAAAAAAAAAAAACTTGGTATAAATATCTTGATCCTCAATATCTTTGTACTGACTATCTTTTTGCTTGACATTAAAATTTTATTGCTACGATTTATACAACACAAGTACTGACTTTAGTCTAGGAAGTTATGAGAGATGAAAGTTGAGTTCAAGCCATGAAGGAGGAGGAGATTAAGGCATTAGAGAAAAATTAAGTCTACGATATTGTTGACAAGCTCGAGGACAAGAAGACTTTAGGGTGAAATACACATTTGATGGGAAAACAGATTGATACAAAGTAAGATTGGGGGCAAAAGGATACATTGAACCATAGAAGACATTTGCTCCTATAACAAAGATGAATATAGTAAGATTTATCTTTCTTGACAACCATTTTGGATGGGAGTTGAAACAGTTTGATGCAAAAAATATCTTCCCTCAACCCCTACCAAATTTGGAACTTGGTGTAGAGAACAAAGTGTGTTGACCAGAGAAGGCTTTATATGAACTTAAGAAATCTCTTCGGGTGTGGTTTGGGATATTCATTCAAGAAGTGATGTCCTTGGAAAACAAATAGACCAAGATGATCACATCTTATGTATAAAACATTCTCCTCTAGCAAACTCACCATACTTTTATTTTAGTCTATGTAGATGATACATTTATTGTAGGTGACCTTGAAGGAGAATCCGACACATGGATTTGAAAGGAAAGGTCTGAGAAAGTTGAAGTATTTCGTTGGAATTAATGTTGTCTATTTTAGAAAAGGCATTTTTGTCTCTAAAGAGAAGTTTGTCCTTGACCGTCTTGAAGAAATAGTAAAGTTGGGATGTAGGATCTTAAGGGTTCCAATTGAACAAAATCAAAGGATGGAAAATGAAAAGTTCTACTTGTTGAAAAGTTTAACCATCAAAAATTGGTCTGCAAAAGGGTTGACTTATCTCACATTAGACCAAACCTTGCCTTTGCTGAAGTATAATTAGTCACTTTGAGCATGACCCCTGAGAGAGACATGCAAGCAGTTGACTGTATCATCTTGTACTAACATTTATACTAGTTAAGGTCGATAAAACAAGTCAAATACACAATAAGAGAGGGTTGAGTTGTGTATTAAAAATTTTCGTAATAACTTATAAGACCAATGTCTTATTGAATAATCACACGAACTTTTCACTTGACAGATTCATTGTCAAGAATTGATGTTAGAGAAAAATCCAACAGCCCATATTTTGATTAAGTGTTGTGCTTCAACAACTTCCTGACACTTGTTTTGTCAACACTGGAAAAGACTATCTAGTACTATCTAGTTTGTATGGTCTTGTGCTTTATAGAACTTCAAGTAAAGGCAATCTGACCAATGACTCATAAGTTATTCCAGCTATCAAAATCTTCCTTCAAGGAGAACAACGTTTAATGCATCTTATACATTGAAGCTGCTCAGACGCAAGCAAGACATTCATATAAGCTGAAGTTGCTCAATGGCCAAAAAAGAATTTGCTACAACTCTTTTCTTTTAAGGCCTATATATAAAGACATCCTTCGAAGAGAAGAACAAGAAACTAAGCACTGAAACATTTCCAAATTTATTTTTTGTGTCCTAAAAGCTCTGTAAGAGTATTGTTGTGTTCATTAAAAAACCCGAAGAGAGATTAAACCTTGTATATGTTGAAAGATGCTATCTTCTCTAACTAGTGAACTCAATGATCCTTTTTATCATATCTTAGACAAACCTTGCTTAGCCAAGAGTGACTGTATGTTAAACAATACTTGGTGGGTTAGTTGAGAATGACTATGATCCAATACAAAACTCGGGTTTTTATCCATAAATGACTAAATGCTTAAAGAATAATTGACGAGTTAGCCATAAGTGGTTATGTTCTGAAATAATACTTGATGGGTTAGTCAGGAGTGACCATGGATTGAAACAGTACTCGTATTGTAACTTGAAGCGTTAGAGTTTGCACGGTGGGATTCAATCTATTGATTGAAAATTGGATGTTGTTTGTGCTATAAGATGAATCGATATAAAAATCATTGATTAATATGAAAGAGAAGTTTTCAAACATAGATTTTGAAAGTCTTTGATAATTTGTCTGTCAAGAGTATAAAACTATCATATGACTACATAATCATCAAACTATATTTGCAAAAAGTTTCAACCCTCCCTTTTTTGTTTTACTTGTTTTTCACAATTGTTTTTGCAAATCTTGTTTAAAAATAACTCCTTGAAAGTTAGATAACAATTCAGTAATATGCCATTGATAGAGTTAAGAGTAAAGAAAGATTTATGCTTTATATTTTTATATTGGTAGTCTATTAACAAGAGTAAGTTAGTAGACTATCACTACTAAATACCAATCGGGTATTCTTTGGACCTCGGCCATTCTTGGCTAAATAAAGTATTGTTTAGAACATCAACTACTCTTGACTAAGACACTGAGTATTTTTTGGAATAATAATTACTCATGGCCAAAACATTTTATTACAAGGAATGTGATCAATAGATCACAAAGTTGCTAATTATAAGAAGTGTTACGTCCTAAGACGAATACTGATTAGATTCACTCTTTTATATTGGTAACAACACTTTAGTGTTCAGTCAACAAGCTAGATTTACAAGTGTTTACTTAAGCATTTGTAGGATTATTTGTGAGCCAAAGTTCTTCCTTCTTCAAAGTTACTTCTATTTATTGAGAGCTTGGGAAGATAGCTGTTGTAAAACCTTTTTTAGCCGTTGTGAGACTTTGAGATGTTCGTTCTTTAGCTGTGTCTCTCCTTGTTGACATTGAGGGTTGCATTAAATGGTCTTCATGCAACATTTAATGCAGACATATACTTGAAGAAACATTATGATATTTAGCATAACTTATCAGGCCTTGGTCAAATATCTTTTAATTCTTCTTGCGAAAGAGTTAGGATCGTACTGGACTATGCAAAGGTGACAGATTGTCCTTTCGAAGAAGTTGGCTTAAAACAATTTTGACACTCTTCAAGAGATCTTTTGATGTTGATGTATCTTGTGAGATTCTCTTGGCAGTTAAACGAGATAACATTCTCTGCAAAACATAATATAAGCCTTTATAAGTTAAGAATGCATTATGAAATGTTAAAGACAATATCTTATCATTTGTCTTTAAGCACGGGCTTATCACAAGAAGATAAGATTGTAAGGTGCTATAGTATCAATTGACATCAAATGAAACATTTGTATCTATTGAGATCTAATACATAGATATATTTTCATGTTTTTAATATTTTGTTGTAAAAGCATTTAATCAAAATTAAAGTTTGGCTTGTTGATCTTTTCTCTAACAAAGGTTATTGTTGAAGAATCCATATCGTCTAGATGTATGACTAAATAATAATATATAGGTGGGTGTAAATCTAATCTTTCCAGAATGGTTATGTGAGGTTGAGTTTTGTTTAAATTTCACTTTCTTAAGATCGTATCAGAACCATTTAGAGCTTATTCTAGTCAAGTTTGTTGGCCCATTGTGTCACTCATTATCAGGTTTTCCCCGATCTCACACAAGATATCCAACTCTTGGCATGAGGGGATATGTTGGAAATTCCATACCAGACTAAAGATATAATCAAATAATAATATAAGTGGAGGTATAAACTTCACTTTACAAAACAATTTTGTAAGGTTGATTTAGACTTAAATTGTATCTTTAATACTAAAATATCGAAGGAGATTAAAGATATTGTACATTATTTCCCTATTTCATAATTTAATGATTGGGAAAATTTAATTCTTTTGTGAATTTCTCAACATTGTCAGTAACATTCTTTTCGTGGATATGTTGTCTGGTCAGTAGTAAGTTGAATGTATGATATTGTTTTTGGCGTGTAGATGCTTTGATGTTTATATATTAACTCTTTTAATACTATTATCCAGCAAAGTGCCGCCTTTAAGATACTAAGAACTCGTTTAAAAGCTGTGCCATCATATTCATTTAATGGTGAGCAATTGAAGAGAATGCCTTCTGGGGATAACGTGCCTGATGGATTTCGAACCATTGAGGATGGGGTTGTAGCCGAAGATGGTGGGAGCTCACGTAATGGAATAAATTTTGCTGCAAGGCTACAACAATTTCAGCAAATGCAGCACAAACACAGGGTGCTTGCCAAAACACAAGCAAAGTCACGCAATATTTCCCCTTCATCGTCAAAGGTTGCCAACCTCTTCATTCTGCATGTTGATTTTGTATTTTATGTTTCACTTAAGTTATTGGGTAAAATTTCGTAGAAGAAAGAGAATATTGACTGTTTTTGAGCTATTCTGCAGGAGGCACAGAGAGAAGAAGAACCAAGAAGACCCCAGTCCGTTGAACGTAATGTTCCTCCTTCAAGATCATCAAGGAGAGGGACAGGGAAGCTACAATTATAATATAATATTGCTTCTGCTCATTGAGTCTTGTCTAGAGAGGACGTGAACTTTGAAGGGGTCGGTTATGATCTGTAAAATTGTAAATCATAGTAGCTCGTTTTACCACTTGTTATAGAAGCTGGGCTTTTCCTCGGCTATTCTTTTTACTTTGTACAACGTGATACCCACGTGGTTCTGTTATTTTTTTTAATTTTAACCATGTGGGTTGATCTAGTAAAATATCTCGTCTACAATGCTTATCAAACATAATAAGGAATTAGCTACTTCCACGAAGAAACTGCACAATTAGGTAAAGTGTACTGCAAGATTTGTAGACTGTTATAAGCATTTGGTTTAAATTCATGACATAAAACCTGTGATTATTTATCTGTTTAATTTAGCGAACAAATGCAATTTTCTATTTGAAACTCTTAAAACTCACTTATAAAATAAAGTTTGTAATACAATAATTTAGTCTTATCTTTAGATTATATTAAAACTCTTAAAACTTATAAAATAAAAGTTTGTATTTATTTATATACTGAAATGTAGTCTTATCTTTAATTTATAGAGGGTTTTTAACACAAATAGTAAATTAAATCATTGCTGATTGTATATTAATAACAAATTTTTAGTTTAATTCGCTGCAATACCATTTTTATGAATTTCGTCTTTGCTTTAAAGTAACTCTAAATTTTACCTATATAGACTTGGCTTTAAAGTAATTCACCAAGCGGGGTACAATGTGGAAAAGTGCATTTTCTCTATCATATCACTGATTTACGACTTCACTTTAAGTGCTGACCTGTATATAACAACAAATAGGAAGAATAAGTAGTTTTTGGGTTCTAAATTATGTTATCTTGATAATAGTAATATTCATGCAAAAGGTCATATCTTTTTGCATCCTCGTAGTTTTTTCATGTGTACTCACATGGGGAGGTGGTCAAAAGACTGAACTCCCTCTACCGCCTTCGTCCCTTGCCATCCTTATTTATGTATTTTGTTTGAATGATATAATTTAAAGAATTCAATATTTATGTGGATGTAGATGGAAATTTTGGGGATGAAAAAAATTCCCTATGCAAAACGGTTAACGCATGGTTAAATATTAATTAGTAATTTTGACTTGAAGGTTTAAAATAATATAACAATTTCAATCAACAAAACTTAGTAGAAATATGAAAAATGCCATTTTAGAAGTTATGCATCCCCAAAGTTTCCTCATATCAGGATTACATCAAATCATATCCCACCAAAGTTGATAAGTGAAGGAACACTTCTCTTTACCTTTTACTTGACATATTATAGAGAATTAACAATATTCCACCAAAGGTTAAGTCAAAACAACCAAATATAACAAGTTTAAAGAGTAAGTAAAAAATTATTCCAATAAGCACTTCTCATACACTTTTTGTCAAAAAAAATTTAAAGCTTGTAACACTTTTTGGGAATATTGCTTCTTCGTGCACCTCCATAATATCTTCATGTATTTTCATAAATTTTAAAATTCCAATTTTAAACATGTGAAAAAGACAGAGTTGTCCTCACTCTAAGAAAAATTGGTTATGGAGGCAGTGGTGAAGGGTTTTTGAAAATTACAATTATGTTTGAAGGTTGCAGCAGTGGAAGGCAGCAGTTGAAGAACGTTGGTAGTGTTGGAGCGGCGGTTGTAGAAGAAGTTTTGGGTTGACAGAGGCGGTGCAGAGAAGATTTGTCGTCGTTGAGGTATCTGAAAATTTTTGTTTGTGAAATTCATAAGTGATTACAATTATATGTGACTTACAGATTATACAATTTATAAGTCAAAAGAACGTGCACCCCACTACGGATTGCAAAATCCATAAACATTAATTTTTATGAAATGGGTTACGGAGTGTACAATCCATAAGTGGAGGACCTCACCTACGGATTGTACAATCCGTAAAACATCTTAAAAAATTTAAGTCTTACGAATTCTGTAATTCGTATGCAGTAACTTTTTGGAAAATGGCTTAAAAATTGTATAATCCGTAAGTCGAGAAATGACTTACGGATTATACAATCCATAAGACATTTCATAAAAATTATATGCTTATGGATTCTGCAATATGTAAGTCCTAATTTTTCTTTCTAAATTTTCTTATAGATTATATAATTCGTAAGTCGAGGAGTGAATTATAGATTGTACAATCCATAAAGCAATTTAAAAAAAAAATTAAGACTTATAGATCGTAGAATTTATAAGTTATTCTATAAAACATACATGCTTACGGATTCTACAATCCATAAGTAAATTGGACGAATGGTAATATTATCCTAAAAATCTTATTTTAAAGGTAAAGTAGTCATTTTACGTGTTGTCTTAGAGGCAAAATAGTCATTTTACGTTAAGTATGGAGAATATGGAGGTATGGAGAATATGGAGGTGGAGGAAGAAGAAGTCTTTTGGGAAACATATTTTCATAGGATTTCACTATTTAAGATAAATTGTATTTGCAAGAATCGTTATTAAATTATAACTAAAAGACTTAACTATCCTTCAGTAAAATGTGAGTTATATAAAT
>Ga0099825_1001995_pt1 | contig 26749 bp, 13 predicted proteins | sample SiratroredBW_FD_76838 | JGI IMG/M metagenome (GOLD analysis project Ga0099825, IMG submission 76838) | Root nodule microbial communities of legume samples collected from California, USA - Siratro red BW | ecosystem: Host-associated > Plants > Roots > Nodule | place: USA: California | collected... | reverse complement strand
TTTAATATTTATTCTATTATTATATTTATGATATTTAATATTTTATATATATTAAGTTTATATATTTTATATATATATATATATATATATATATATATATATATATATATATATATATATGCTCTATCACTCATATATTTATCAATTTAGCAATCACTGCATAATAACTAAAATTGTTTTATGAAGATAATATAAAATTATTTACAAAAGCAAAATTATTTTTTTCTTAGCATGGAATTCATTATGAGTATGCATGGGTAGTTAAACAAATTTTTACACAAACACTTCTAAAAAAAAAATAAAATGAATTTTTTATAAGATAAAATTAACTTTTACATATGTTAATTTATATAAACTCTTTTTATTCAGTATTTGAATCCTACTTAAGCACTTTAAATGTAAGATAAATAGGTTTAGGGAATAATTTTCAATGACCTTTGTGTGTTAAATATTTCCGATAAGTCATTGTTTTAGATTATGAACAATACATACTAAATTATAGTTATAAAAACTATAATTCCTCTAAATTCTTTTTTTATTTGCATATAAACTATATTTTAGTTTATAGAAAAAATATTTAATTATTTTTCTTACAAAATTGTAATGAGATAAACTTATTTTACTTATTTTGGTGTTGTTTGGCCTCTAACAATAAAAAGAAAAAACTCAAGAACAATATTGAAAGAAAACACTTTTATTAAAAATGTAAGGTTTTATAGACAAAATCTGAGGCAAATGTATTGTTGGTATACATAAGGGTCTCTATATATAGAACCTAGGGAGGATGATAGAAAAATCGTTAAGATAGCTAAACCTAATCAATGTTTGCACGAAACAGTTTATTACATCACTGCTAGATGGTCTATAATAGACAATCTTTCTCTCTCTCTATAAAATTATTTAATCATCTAACTGAGCTCTTTAGTAGATAGTCTATTATACATGACTTAGAGTCTATCATCACCTTGACTCCAAATCATGAAAGAACTCCCAACGTCATCATCTTTTGTCCTCAAATGAAAAACTAATCCGCTCCAAGCATCATGTGAACCTTGATCATGTTAAGGAATGTGTAAACACATTTGCAGGATTCTCCTTTGATGTTGTCTTCTTGATTCTGATCCCCCTAGAATCAACGTCTCCCACAAAGTGTAATCTAATATCTATGTGTTTAGTCCTCTTATAGTGAATATGATGATTAGCTAGATGAGTGTCACTTTAACTATCACAATGAATAGTCACACAGTCCTACATGATACCCAACTCTCCAATCATTCCTTCAACCAGAGTGCCTCCTTCACCCCTTTATAAGGGTGATATACTATGCTTGAGTAGTAGATAAAATCATCATTGATTGCAAAATAGATTTCTAGAAATTTGGAATTCAAACAATGTAAAAACATACCCAGAAAATATATATCTAATATCAACATTCCTTGATGTTAGCAAAATGTATTTGATGACAAGTGCACCAGTCACAAATGTAACAAATAATAAATATATTGTTCTTTCCCAAAGGACTTGTGCAATAATCAACAATAGTTACTTTTGTTTAATTTAATTATAAATAGTAACTATTTTTGAAATACAATTGTCAGGGTTAGACTTCATCAAATCTCACAGTCATATATAAAATCATTTATCTTATTTCCAAACTAATATCAATGTCAACCCACTATAATACTCAAACCTTAATCTCTTAGGTGAATGAGCCTAAGCTTACTTATTAACAATCAATTCCTTGATAAATTAATAAACAAAACTTACTTACCCCACGAGGGTCTTAAGACAACAAATGAATCATGTTCTATTCTCAGGGACAAACTTTCATAAGGTATTTTGATTCAATTCTAGATTACAAATGATATTTCCCAATACCCCAGGAATCAAATATCAAGCAATGAATAATCAACCCACAACAAGCTTTAAGCATGAAAACAAAATAGTAATATTGAAAAGGGAAAACATTTATATTAATACCAAAATCGATTACAAGAGAGTTCAGTTGGTTACATCCAACCCCTTCCTCATTCCTATGAAGAAACCAAACATTAGGATGAACAATGAAAGAAGATGATTACACCAAAAACATCAAAGATGACTTTTTGAACCCCAACCATCCTTCCAGGTCTGACTTTTTCTTTCCCAAGATGAGAAGTGTCTAACCCTATAGGACAGAAATCAACATTATCATCTGCATAATTAACATCTACAAAATCCTGTACTGGTACCAAACTGTTGATTATTTGAGGCCATGTTCTCGATCAACAATCTTGTTGCAGTAGGGGCCTTATCTACCAAAGCTCTTTCACTAGCTGCATCTATCATTTGCGTATCCACGAACATCAAACCTTCATAGAAATACTAGATGAGCAACTGCTCATGGATTTGATGATACAAACAACTTGCATAGAGTCTTTTAAACCTTTCCCAATATTCATACAAAATCTCTCACTCGAGCTGTCTAATGCTACATATCTCCTTACAGATGGTGGTCACTCTAGATGCAGGGAAGAACTTCTCCAAGAACATTCTTTTCAGATTCCCCCAACTGGTCACTGATCTTGGTGGTAAATAATACAACCAGTCTTTTGTTGCATCTTGCAAAGAAAAAGGGAATGCCTTCAACTTAATGTGTTCTTCTGGGACCCTAGATGGTCTCATGGTGGTGCAAACTATATGAAATTCCTTTAAATGTTGATGTGGGTCTTCCCCGACAAGACCATGAAACTTTGGCAGAAGATGGATTAAACCAGATTTCAATTCACATTCCACATCTTAATTAGGATATTTTATACATAAGATCTGAATGGTCATACCTAGTGCATCAAGTTGTCTTAAAGTTCTTTCAGCCATAATAGAAAAATCAAAATTAAAATTAGAAGATATAATTGTTGCAGAAAGCTCAACTATTCTATTAGATGCAATATTAAACAATCTATTAGTAGACTACCTTTTAAGGGAATTATTTTGTTTAATGAGCCTACGGTATGTACGTTCAATTTCAGGATCAAAAGGATATAGATCTCCTGGGTTTGCTCTAGTCATGCACTAGATAAGACAACACAATATGTTTTTAAACAATTTATTTTCTTTATTTATTATTTTTTTAAAGAAAAGATGTTGAAAATTTTTCAAGTAAACTTCTAAGAAAGAGAAGTGAGTCACAAGTGGACAATCTTAAGTACCAACTCTTTCCTAGCCAAAGCCTTTCCCATACCACTTTTACAAATTTTACTTAAAGCAAATAAATTTTTTTAGACAAAACTAAAATTTAATTTGACATTAAGATAACAAAAAAATGAAGATAAAATTCAAATTAAAATTTCTAAACATAAAATAAAAGAAATAGAAATTAAAAATACCAAAAGAAATATAGAATAAAAATAGAAACAACAAAATTTAAAACTAAGATAAAAACAATAATTAAAGATAGAAATAAAAATATGACGAATCAAAATAAAATCAACAAAGATATAAAAGCATAAAATAAACAAATTGAACATAACTAAAAAAAAAATAAAGTTAAATATGTCAAAAAAATAAGCAAATGAATACAATAAATTGAAAAATGTAGATAAATAAGGAACCTAAAAACCAAACTCAAATTGGATTCCCAGGCAAAGATGCTAAATTTGATCATTATCGTTTCATGAGCAAATTAAAAGAGTTCCAGTGTTGATCGCCTAACGTAGTGCTAAACTGTCTAACACCAAAGAAATGATGGTATAACTAGGCGAAAGTTAACCCCAAGTCGTCTCCCAACGAATCCAATAGTAAATTCAGACAATCAATATTCAAAATTTATTTATGACAAGGAAAGTTAGTAATAACAATAAATAAAAGAGGGAGGTTTGAGATTGTTGAGCAAGAAATTAAAATAGATGATTTAAAAGTAATAAAGAGAATAGGGTGACTCTCAAATTCTTTCACAAAAAATTCATCCTTGGTTTTCTTAAGATTATTATCCTTTAATTCTCTTCGTATAGTTAAACTCAATCAAATAACCGTCTGTCAAATTCAACAGAATCTTATTAGTAAAACAAGCGTCTACTAATATATTCAATATCTCACCTCGTCTCCAAACATCTACTTAATGAGATGTATATCTTTGTCCTCTTGACTAAGCGTACAAGAAATTAATTAAGACTAAGTGAATTAACCAAGAACTTCAATTAACAAAAAAACAATTAAATTCTCAACAAGCGTTCAAAAATAATTACTTTTCCAAAAACATAGAATTCAAAAAAACCAATAATAGATAACTAAGAGAATGTAAAGAACAAAACTTTATTAAATAGAAACCTCAAAATTTATGTAAAATCACAAGAGAATCAACCCAAAGGAGTTTAGCCTTTCATGATGAAAGTACAAGAATTACAAAAGAAAATAAAACTAGAGTTTTTCCTACGGAATAGTGTGTCCTTCATGCCTTCTCCAACATCTATTTATAATCTCCTTTTCTTCAAGAAATAAACTCAGATTTAATTTTCATATATTGTCCTTGCAATTATCAGAAGTTTCCTCATGTGCCAAAGATTAATTTTGCAAATATCTTCTTACGAATAAATCTGTAGATTTTCCATCTCTAATTTTTCAGATATTTTGTTTTCAAATTTTGTTTCAGATACCAGCTCATAATAATTAAATTTGCTACAAAAGATATTACAGAATATTTGAAGGATATTTGCTCTAAATCAAGTAAGAATTGTAAAATATCATCTTTATAAAATATCTAAATAATATCTTGGCACAAGGTTTGATTAGATTTGGAGCCCATAGAATATCTGCAAATAATTATAAACAAGAAAAGTAAGAGAATATGCTTAAAATCCAAGTTTAACCAATAATCTCAATTAAGGTCTAAATAATCCCGATTGGGTAAATCTAATTTAAAATAATGAATTTGTTCTCAATTATAGTCTAAGGAAGTCAAGGTTAAATACTTTAAGTGTGAATAAAATTATACTCATCACACACACACACTAAGTAATTGGCATAAAATGGGTGTTCAAAAACAAGCTTGATGAGGATGGTTTAATCATAATAAACAAAGCAAGACTAGCTACAAAAGTTAATAGCCAAGAAGAAGGCATAAACTGTGATGAAAGTATGCAACAGTGGCCAGAATTGAAGCTATAAGTATTCTACTTGCCTTTGCATCACTTAAGGAGTTAAAGTTGTTCCAAATGGATGTTAAAAGCACCTTCTTAAATGGCTACATACAACCTCCAAGTTTTGTTCATTTTGAGAAACCAAATCATGTTTACGAGCTTAAAAAATATTATATAGTTTAAAAAAAAAACACCTAGGTCTTGGTATGAAAGGCTAAGTAAATGACATTTATTAGGATGTTCTTTAGTTCCATAGCATTCTAAAAATCAGGCTTGTGTAGCATTGACTACTACAAAAGTCAAGTATATAGTTATTCGAAGTTGTTATAAGACAAAACACATAAATTAGACCTATAGATAGCAAGAAGAGACTGCATAGTTGAGTATGTTAGTACAAATGATCAATTAGCAAAAATATTCGCCAAACCATTTCCTAGAGATAAATTTTATGAAATTAGAAATAATATAGAGATTGTAGATGAACATGGGAAGCACATAGAAAGAGGGAATTCCTTGTTATGTCTTTGAAGCTTTGTGTGAAAAGAAGAATCATATGAAATATGTTATCCTATTCCATCCCAACATTAAATAAAAACCATGCATCAAGTGTTGGTCATCATAAAAGTGAGGATATTGTTAGATTTGAGGACTTGAAGATGCTCAATCCCCAAAGATATGGTATTTTAAGGATGAAGAATGAAGATAAAGATGTTGTAGATGTGTCTAGAATGTTTTATCCGAGTCTTTCACACAAATATTCATAAGATCAACACACATAAGATTTAAAATGAGTTAAAATGTTTTTTAAAAAGAGAAAAAGTATTTTATAAAGTTTTCATAACAAAATAATCAATTACATTTTTATTTAATCGATTAAATTATTCTTGACGAGGATCAGAATAGGATAATTGATTTTTCCATTAATAATTTATTAAACTAGAGAACCATTTTAATGTTTTAAGTGTTTAGTGGACCAACAATTCTAAAGTTGAATTATTTAGACAAGATGTAGGATCGAAAGATCTGAACCAATATAAATCTCTTTATGCTTTCTTTTCTTACTTATCTTGTTTTAGTGTTGTTGCATCCAATTCTTGAGTCAATCTTCATTTCACTTATATGTGCATTCTATTTCAAATTTGAAAAAGATTTTCAAGAAAGTAAGATTTTTAAATAAAGTTTTGAAACCAATTCTTTCCTTTTGGTTTAATCAAGTGATTCTCTTTCCTAATAGTAGAAGGTTAGTTTACATTGTTTGACACCTTCAAATAGTCTGATCCATCATTAGAAGGCTCCACCTCAACGTGGAATTTCTCCTTTCCTTTCTTTGGATCTCTACACCTCATAGTCATTTGAAATTCATTGAATGTGGTGTTCCTACTAATAAAGCATCTAGCCTCTCCAAGCTCCAATATCTACAACTTATACCCCTTTCATACCTTCTATATATTCCATGAAGATACATCTCTCAGTTTGTGCTTCTAGTTTTCCCATCTTGAGATGTGCAAATGCTAAGGCGCTAAACACATTTATAATTTGCCTTCTACTCCATGCTTCCATTGGACTCTTACAATTTAGAGTATATGATTGACTCTTATTTATAAGGAAGATGGTAGTGTTGGCAGCTTCTCTCCAAAAGGAATTAGGCTATATAGCTCCAGCAACATACATTTCATCGTCTCCAAAATGGTTTTGTTAATTCTCTTAGCCACCCATTTTTTTGTGGTGTACCTACAACCGTCATATGTCTCTTTATACCTTATACACTACAAAACTCACTAATATCCCCTAAAACAAACTTCAATCCATTGTTTATCCTGAGCATTTTAAGTTTTATCCCTTGGTGATTACACACCATGGTGCTCCATTCCTTAATTAAATAAATATTGATGAAATATTGTTTACATAATAACTCTTATTATAAGAAGTGGAGTAGTGAAAGATTGTGTAATAAATAGGGAATAGATGTTACTTTTTAATATCAGTCTAAGTATTCTTCTCTACTCTTTTTATCTCCGATTAAATCTCTCTTTATATTATCATTGTAAATTGAATGATTTAGATGCATTAGTTAATTTATGATTTGAGATGACTTCACACAAACATAAATGTAACATAGAATTTTTCTTTCACAATATTACAATTACAATAACTATTACTATTATTCTTAATATTATTATTACTATTATTTCTATTATCATTATTATTAAAATTATTATCATTATTATTATAACTAATATTATTATTATTATTATTATTATTATTATTATACTTTTATGTGTTGTTAGTATTATTATTATTATTATTACTACTACCACTACTACTACTATCGACAGATAAATCTGTCATTAATTTTAAAGACAATTTATCAACGGATTATATTCATTGGTAAACTGACAGTAAATTTACATACGAATTTAAGTCGTTAGTAAATTAATGGTTAATTTATCCATAGACAAATTGCTACAGATTTTTACATCGTTAAATTCATCGATAAATTAATTGTAAAATTTAAGGATGAAGAAAGTTTTGTACACAAAATAAGAAAATCTTTTACAATGTGTTAGGATGAAAGGATAATGATTTGCATTTGGTTTAGGCAAATGGCGAGGATGGATGGACGACGATTTACAGATTTTAATAATAATGAGCATAATCATGAAGGTTAAAAGTCAAAAGTACATTCTCAGTAAATTGGTTTTACTCTTGAGCAATATCAAACATTGTTAGCCCTTTTAGAATAGTCTAAATCCAGTGACAATACTTATAGTCAAATCTATGTTATTCCTTCCAGCATGACAACACACATTGGTAACACATTTTTATCTTCTTTAGTTCTTGGATTTTTTATAGTGGTGGTACGGACTACATTTGTTCATCCTTGACTCATTTCACTTCATATCATCAAATTAATCCTATCAGTGTCAAATTACCAAATGAAAATCAAGTCATTGCTACTATTTTAGAGGTGTTCTTCTCAATCAAAATAATTGAAGTGTTAATTAGCAACACCCCTGCACTTTATAGCAAGCACTTTATAAAATAAGAAGAAGAAAATAATTGACAACATGGGAAAAATAAGGAAAGAGTGTATGGAAATAACAAAAAGCTTAAGATGGTTAGGTGAAGCCATAATAAGGTCAAAATAAGTTAGAATGGACAAAATGAAGAAGATAGAGAAGATGAGAGTTGAAGTTGAGGCCAAGAGAGGGAAAATGGACCTCAAGAGAACTGAAATAATTGCCAACACACAATTAGAGATTGCAAGGATCTTTGTTAATCTTTAAGAATTAGAAAAAATTAAGATTAGTTTGTGGAAGTTAGTTAATAAAATTTTATTATTGTAAGTGCATGTAAACATAAGGAATAATGTTACTAATATCATATAGTTTAAGTAATAATTTAGACATAGTTAGTTAGTACATCTCAAACTAACTAAACATATTTTGAATTTTGATATTATTAAGCAAGAGGTTAGATTTATTAAATGACCAAACATTACATTTCTTACAATTCCTGAATATATATTTATATATACTAATTATTACATACATTAATTTCCATATATATGTATTTATATAAGTTTATAATTTAACTATATATACATCCAATAAAACCTTTCTAGTGGACATCATTCTACCAAATTCACTCTAATCTTTGAGGCCTTTTCTTCCTCCGCCCCCACAAGTTTCAAAATATCATTTGTACTCTTCTTTAAAACGATTTATAGATTACCTGTTTTAGAAATTTTCTAGAACACACCTTTTTGAATTCTTAGAATGGGATTTCCAAAATTTCTGAAAATAGAATTTTTGGAACAAGATTCCCATAATAAAATTTCCAAAACGGATAAAGTACATTTCAGAATAAGCTTTCTAGAATTTTCAAAACAAACTTTCTGGAAAGAACTTTTTCCAAAACACATGAAATACATTCCAAAAACAACTTTTTGAAACAAACTTTTTTCGTGACACGTTCTTTCTCTTTATCTTCCTCAGCATCGTTTTCCCTTTCTTCTTCTACAGCGATGATAGTGTAATAGTGACGACAGTGGTGATGGCAGTGGTGGTGTGGTCCAGCAAGAGAGATGCAAATGGAGAGCAAACACAATAACAAAACAAAGAGAGAAAAAATGTACAACACAATTGAACAATTCGACTATTTCAACTAATTAAGTGGTGCAGGAAGCAAAAGCCTACCTTTGAGTTTCGGTTAAAAACTTCAAGCCCATCATCTTAGTAAGCCCATCGATATCCACATACACAATCAATATAAGACAGTTGCTTTCTGTACCATACAAATTACTTTCTACACTTAATAAATTTAATAAATTGTTAATATACCAACAATATTCTTATTGTTTTTATTTTAAAATTATTTATTAAATAAATTTTTCTTTCTCTTCCAAGTGATCTTGAGTCACAAATAAGTGCAATAAAAGAAAACGTTAATTTTTCTCTTTCTTGATAAATATTAATAAATTTTCTTGATAAATAATAAAAATAATATGTTCAAACCTGAATTTTAAAATTAACCATATTAAATTATAAATATTTTAACAGAATCCAACATCCTTTTTATTATTGTTAAAAAAAATAAAAAACATATATTTTAAAACTAACATGTACATGACAGAGATATTTCTGTGTATATGAGAAGAAGAATTTTTTTTAAAATTAATCATATTATATTATAAATATCTTAACAAAATCCAACATCAATTTTATTATTGTTAAGTAAAATAAAAATATATTATATCTTTTGAAACGTAACATATATGATAAAGATGTTTTTGTGAGTGTGAAAAGAAAAAATATATTTTTTTATTATTTATCAAGAAAGTTTGTTAATATTTATCAAGAAAAAAATTAACAATTTTTTATTTAATTGCACTTATCTGTACCTCAAAGACACACGAGAGAGAAAAAATTATTTAATAAATAAATTTTAAAATAAAAATAATAATCACATTGTTGACATATTAAAAATTTATTAAGTACAAAAAATAATTTGTATAAGGCAGGAAACAATTGCCTCAATATAATACCCATACAAATAAGCCCACACACACAATTCTAATCCATATAAATTAATCTAATCAAAGTAACAAAAATATTTCAATAAAATAATTAAATTTTTGAGATTCGTAATTTAATTAAGAAATATATTTATCATATATATATATATATGATAATTATATATATTATTTTTTACTTTTATTTAATAATGTAATTTTAACATTTATTTTATTTAAAATAAAGTTTATTTAGCTTTTATAATTATTTTTATATATTAATTTGAACTAAAGGGTGTTGGGGAATGAAAGAAACACCCATCTCAATAATTAATGTCTATTCACTATCTGAGTATAAAGATAGAAAAACACTATGGAAGGACTTAGTAAACATTAGAGTTCTCGATAATAATTCAATTAAGTGTATGGTTGACAATTCAATTCTGTAAGAAAATTGTAACAAAGGATCAAATTGGATGAAGTAAAATTTAATTTATTTTATATGAAGGATAATATAGTAATCACATCCAATTTTGTTGAAAGAGCGGTGTAAAAAGCGATTTGAGAATGAAGAAAGCAAAAATGTAAAACTAAAAGATTTCAAATTCAATTTAATCAAGAATCACTGGGATAAGTAAGTCGAAAATAGAGTAATGAAAGCAATAGATGATTATTATTAATGGAAAATGGACTCGGGATATAATGCTTTGTTTATTACTTTGATTGCAAAAGTAGAAAATCTTTAAGATTTGCTGATAAAAATAAAAAATAAAATCCTTAAGATTTGAAAGAAAAAATATTGACCTGGTCGGACGCCTCTATAAAATTATAGCTGTTATTGGCGGTAAATTGAAGAAAATTCCTAGGTATTTTTTTGGAAAAAACCTTGTGAATAATAAATTAAGCCCACACATTCCATTGAGTCACTGATTTTTTTTTTCTTAGTCTATGTTCATTAGTCAATAATAACAATAAACGTTATACAACAAAATTATATAAACATTAATATTATATATATATATATATATATATAAAAGTTCATATAATAAATAAATATGAAACTAGAATTACTCATATATGCAATATTAATTTAATTTTTTCTTCTAAAATAGTTTTAATTTAATTATTTTTTACCAGATATACCAAGAAGAGAACTTCAATGTTGTATCAAAAGAATGTGGTTGATTTGAGTGCAGCAATACAGAAATACAAACACTTAGTCAATAGAATAAATCAGTTTTGTTTTGAAATTTCCTATGCTACATTAATATCTTTACATGTCAAATGGTTAAGAAAATAATTATTACTAATGAAATATTATTTGCATGATAATTCCTGCAAAAATTGAAGAGATAGAATTGTAAAATATTGTGTAATAAATAGTAAAAAATGGTTACTTGTTCACATCAATCAAACTATTCTTATCTTCTTTCTTTTTTCATTAAAGTTCTTCTTATTTTACATGTGAAGCCTTAATATAATGTCATCATTGTAAATTGAATGATTTATATGCATGAATTAATTTCCGATTTAAGAGGAATTAATAAAGACATGGTACAAAAAGGTATAGAGGAATCTCTATATAATTTTTAATATTATATTATACTTTTTTAATATATATATATATATATATATATCCAATATATTGAGGTTTACTTGTTTAGCCCTTTATACATTGAGGTTATGCAGAGACTTACAATACAGATTTAATAGATTTAAGGAAAAAGAACAACAATTCTATCAATACCATGGTTAACTTCTAGTTCAAGTTTATCTTGTTTTCAAATGTAGATGTGCAATACTTAAATGAATGTTATCACAAACATCATAATCAGTAATCAGAATAAACACCTCTCAATACCATATTTTGTCTCGATAAATAAAATTAAAAAAAATGTGTCTATAATTAAAAAAAGAAAATAAAAATTAAGAAAAAAATTCTCTTCTTACTAAATATTACAAACTTAAAAATGATACTTTTTATAAAAATTCAATTTAATTAGTTTAGGCTTTTTAAAGATATAAAACAAAAATAGGTTGAACTTAGCCTATTAAGTTTTACAAAAATATTAATAAAAAATATAAAATTAAAATAAAATAAAAAATGAAAACATAAATAAAAAATAGAAGAAAAAACAAAAAAAAAAACAAAAAAAAATAAAATTAAAAAAAAAATTAAAATGTAATAAAAAACATAAAATAAAATTAAAACAGAATAGTAAAAAAATACAAGAAATATAAAAAGACAAATTTTAAAAATGTTGCTATAGCTAAATACATAAACAATTCAAAACGATTTTATTACACACAATTTTGATTTGATTTGTTTCTCACCGAAAAACAAATTAAAGTGTCTTTCACAAAATTATCAAAATCAAGTTTTATAACATGTTGTGCTTTAACGTTTAAATTCAAATTTGTTCATAGTTGAAAATTTTCAAATTATTATGGAATATTGAAACATGATTAACTCTTTTAAATAAAAGATATTTTGTGTTGTTTAAAATGTTTTTATATCCAGATAAAGTCAGTTTTAAGGCAAAATCAAGAATACAAGTTATTCTTTCAATGACAAGTTTTAGCAATAGATGGTTAAGATTTACCTTTCAAGCATCCAACGACTAGTTTATACAAAGTTACATATAGAGAAAAAATTTCAAGTTGAAGAAAACAAGAAGCAAAAAGAGAAATATATCATATAATACATTGAAGAATTTACTAAATATTTAAGTGTCCATGTAAATTTGCTACTGAGAGCATTTAGATTTTTGGATTGTGTGAAACCATTGTGTAATTCTTCATCATTATGAAGTAAACCTTTGTGAGTTTTGATTGTTCTCTTTTTTTAAAGTGTTTCTTTCAATTTTGAGTGGTTTCAATCTCAGGGGGAGATTGGGATTGGTATAACTTGGAGATGTTTGTGTATTCAATATAACCTAAAAAGGAGATTAAGGTGACCCAATATAAAAATGCTTAATCTGTGCTTATATATATTGTTGGCTTGAAAGATCTTACTTGGTGGTTTTTATTAGTGATTCGTGTTTAACTGCCTATTATTTTTTCTTTTTCACTGTTTGGGTTTCATTGACCAGAAATTCGTAATTTTTATTATTGACAAATTCTTTCTCCACCTCCATATGGTCTTCCTGGACCTCCATAAAAAGTTAAGTTCCATTTTTGCCCTTATGGAAATGACGAAAAAGGACCGCTAGTGTTCTGATATAAGAAATGCACATTGAATTCGTCCACCTTCATAGTGAATACAATAGCCATTTTTCTTTAAATACATCGTTGACGACGGCATTTTTGAAGATTTAGTGGGTGATTAAATAGTTGAGAAGACTTTTCAAACTGTGAGAAGTATTGATCAATGACGAGGAACGACGACAAGTTAAGATTTTGAATTTTGGTGAATTTTTTTCGTTCTGTAAGTCACCCGGATGAAGTCCATCAGGTTTAGAAATTTTTTGAAATTACAAACCGGAAAAATCAACATCCGGTTTCTAAATTATAAACCGGATGAAAAATAGGAGAGGTGGGTTTCGGTTTACAATTTATAAACCGGATGCCACCCTGTCCGATTTATAAATGTTTAGGTGATATACAAATCGGATGGCCAGTTGGTGGGTAATATCCGATTTACAAATTTATAAACGGATGACATATATCCGGTTTACAAATTTTTACATCATCCTCAAGTTTAATTCAAGCTTTGACTTTTCACCGTCATTGATCTTCCTCTGTATGTACTGCACCTTCTTTCTCTCCTCTTCCATGTTCAACAACCCTCCTTTTTTGGTCAATCGCTAGTTGACCATTGTGGAAAATACTAGTAATTATTGCTTCTTCATTTCAGTCCTTTGGTTTTTCATTTAGTTATCCTTTAGTTATGTGCACAGATTTAAGAAAAAGTGGTAAAATTAATCCTTTTTGTATCTTTCAGCATTGATGTCAGATGAGATAGCTGGGACATCAGAGGATGAATTCAGTTGGGAGAAGATGGAAGTAGTCGAAGGTCACGAGTATTGTGGCTTCCATCCCAGTGACTAAGAGCTTAAAGAAATGTAAACCAGATGATTGGTTCATAAATACCAAATCAAAAACAGTTACGTTCCTCGTCACCAAAATCAACGAATCCGAAAATGCACCTCTCACATGTTGCTCCCACATATCGGAAAAAGTAATGTAAGGGATGGTCTACTTCAATGAACCACGACGGATCTGAAACAGCGACAATGGTGGTGGTCGAAAGATGCAGTGAAGTGAACGAGGGTATGGGGTGAAGGGGGTGGAGGGTAGTGTAGGCTTTTCAAATTTTATATTAAGGGTACATTCATCTTTTCAATTAGAGTATGGAGGTGTAGGAAGACCATATACAGGTGGAGGAAGAATTCGTCTTTATTATTTTCAAGCCAACTTTTGAATGTTATTGGGCTTGGAAATTAATTCTGGAATTGAAGAAGAGCTGTCACATTATCAGATTATATTTATAGTTTTTATTTTTAGTTTTTATTCGTTGGACCAGAATTGAAAAATTTGGCCCATTAGGTTTAGTATTGAGCATTTATTTAGGTCTAGCCACCTGTTATAGAGAGAAGGCGAACATAGAAGCAGACAATTCTTTATTCTCTACTTCTGGGATTCAGTTCGTTTTCTCTATGGAAAAACTGGTTTTGTATTTATTTTCTTTTCTCTACAATTACATTCTGTTTTTATTTCAATTCAATTTCATTTTTTATTTTAATTTCATTTCATTTTCTATTTTAATTATGTTTTGTGTTTAATCTTGTTTGCTTTATTCGAATTTAATGAAAGGTTAATTTATAAGGTTATCTTTTTGATTCAGATTGCAATGAAGCTTTAAGGTTGTTGTTGTGTTATTTTTGCTCTCTTCGTCTTTTAACTCTTCATCATTTTATTTCTGTGATTAAAGCTTTTACTGGTTCATGCTGCTTAATATTTCAGTTAATATGAATTTCATGTCTCTGTTCATGCTTAATGGAGTGAGTCACGGGTTGTTGATATGGAATGAATGATGTAAGTGAATGCTTAATTTGCATAAGAAAACTTGTATTAATTCTCGCTTAGTTAATTAATTTGGGTTGGAATTAGGATTCAGTAAGTTGAGCATGAATTTATGTATCCTGTGATAAGTGGACTGCAATCTAATCAAGAGAGTAATTTAATTCGATTAAGGAAATCTAATTCTGTTGTTTTTTTTAGTTTATTAAATATTTCACAACCCCCCTTTCTCTTCGTGTGTTTAATCCTTTGACAGGAACTAGGTCCTTGGGAGATGACCTAGGAATCACTTCCTAGTACTGCATTTTATTTGACCAGATACGGCTTCAATCACGTATAAAAGTGAGCTTATGACACATTAGAGAAAAAGGAAGAACAAGAATAAAGTTGGAAAATAAAGTAGAAAATGGATTAATACTAGAAGATGAATTAGAATATGTGACCTTGAGAAATAATTCCAAGGATAACATCAATGGAGATTTGACAATTAAAAAACTCTTTTAAGATAAAAATCAAAGAAAAAAATTTAAGGATACTCAAAGTATTCTAACAAAATTATATGTTTCCAATGTTAAAATACAAATTGTACAAGGATAAAACTCTTATTTACACAGTGGAGTTTTAGATTGTCTTTATCATTGGAAATAAAAGGGAAAAAAAAACATTGAAGCTCTTTTGCAGGTTCTTAGATGCTCACCCTAGAGGGAGACTTGTGAAAGAAGTTACAACTATTATATATGCTTGAAAATGACATGTAGAGTTGATTGCAACCTTCGTATGCGCTTAAAAGTGACACGTGGTAATAGTTAAGTGCATAAATATTCTTAACTACCTCCGATTAATTAATCTCATGCATGTTTTTCTCTACTTTATATTTTATACGTCCACTCTTTTCTTTTCAATTGACAAGTTATTTCGTTAATATAGAAATCACGACTTAATAGATAAGTTAGTATATCATCCATATGTAAAAAAATTAATAATTAATAAAAACTTTATGTTTATTTACATGATAGAAATGCCCCGAAATATTATATTAACATTCAAGGAAAACAGTGAACAGAGTGTAAGGACTATAAAACATGTATACAATATAATGAATGTATGTATGTATATCAAAGAATAGAAAGAGATTTAATAATTGAAATGTGACATAAAATTAAATTCCTTTAATAATGACATGAAAAATATTTTTTTTGTATAATTCAAGTTCAATAAAATTAGTCATTGTCTAACATAGTATTACTTTTTTTTATTACTAATACAAAACTTTGTCTTGCATACACTAAATTGACTTTTGCAAGTACCTCCCCCATTGTTTCAGATGTCGGAGACCGACGAAGGAACTGTTGGAGCTATACCTTGAAAGTATTCTTTATTCTTAGCATCAAGGTCTCGTAAGAACAAATTGACGCCCACCGTGGGATTGAGTAAAACATTTTCCAGAACACAAGTTTTATGCCACCGAGACCCTAAATCCACAGACTCTCTGTCAATCTCTGTCTCACATTCATGGATTCATGGCCTCACGTTTGTCTCATTTCTTCTCCCTCAATTTATCCAGCAGTTCCTTTGTCAGTCTCGGGCATCTAGAACAACGGGAGAGGTACCTATAAAAGGCATTCTGATGCTTAAGTTAATACTCGGTTATAGAGCGTTAGTATAGATTAGATTAGATAGAACATACCTTTTCTCTGTTGTTCTTTGTTATTTATAGTGGTATTTATATAATAATGAATATTCACTTTTTATCAGAGGAAAGGAGTAAAGTACACTCAACATACCCTTTCACATTTTGTCAAAGGGAAGATGTAAAAGAACACAAGGGATGTAAAGAACATAGAAAGTTAGCCCTCCTATCAGAAGGGTAACACTAATTCCAAGGTTTGGAATAATGATAATGACCTATGTCTTGTTGGCCCGAGCAACTGAATGGTCCTCTATACAGTATATTATAGTGAATATTCACTATTATTCACTGTACAGAGGACCATTCAGTTGCCCAGGAGATGGGCCATTATCATTATTACAAATCCTGAAATCAGTGCTACCACGATGATGGTAGCACTAACTTTTTTGTTCTTTATAACTGTGCAAAACTTTTCTTGGAGCATAAGTTTTGTGCCACGGAGACCCTCCATCCACGGACTCTCTCAATCTCTGTCTAACACTCTTGGATTTGCCGCTGCAGATGAAGCACCGAATATGGACACGGGTTCTTCTCCTTTCTCTTCCCTCAATTTATCCAGCCGCTCCTTTATTAGTCTCCGGCATCTGAAACAATGGGAGAGGTACCTGTAGAGGGCACTCTAATGCTTAAGTTAATACTCAGTTATAGAATTTTAGTATAGATTAGATAGGACATACCTTTTCTCTATTGTTCTTTGTTATTTATAGTGGTATTTATATAGTAATGAATATTCACTTTTTATCATAGGAAAGGAGTAAAGTACACTCAACATACCCTTCAACCTTTTGTCAAAGGGAAGATGTAAAAGAACACAAGGGATGTAAAGATCATAAAAAGTTGGCTCTGCTATCAGAGGGGTAGCATTAATTCCAGGGTTTGGAATAGTGATAATGACCCACGTCTTGTTGGCCCGAGCAACTGAAGGGTCCTCTGTACAATATAGTACAGTGAATAATATTGAATATTCACTGTACTATACTGTAGGGAGGACCCTTCAGTTGCCCAGGAGATGAGCCATTATCATTATTACAAATCCTGAAATCAGTGCTACCACTCTGATAGTAGCACTAACTTTTTTTGTTCTTTATAACTGTGTAAAACTTTTTCCAGACCACAAGTTTTATGCCAACGAGACCCTCTATCCATGCACTATCTCAGTCTCTGTCTCACACTCTTGGATTCACCGCTGCAAATAGAGCATCGAATATGGACTCGGGTTCTTCTCCTTTCTCCTCCCTTACTTTATCCAGCCGCTCCTTTATCGGTCTCCGAGATCTGAAACAATGAGAGAGGTACCTGTAGAGGGCACTCTAATGCTTAAGTTAATACTCAATTAAGAAGTTTAGTATAGATTAGATAGAACATACCTTTTCTCTGTTGTTCTTTGTTATTTGTAGTGGTATTTATATAATAATGAATATTCACTTTTTATTAGAGGAAAGGAGTAAAGTACAGTCAACATACCCTTTCATCTTTTGTGAAAGGGTAGATTTAAAAGAAAACAAGGGATATAAAGAACATAAAAAGTTAGCCCTACTATCAGAGAGGTAGCACTAATTTCAGGGTTTGGAATAATGATAATGACTCATGTCTTGTTGTCCCGGGCAACTGAAGGGTGTTCTGTACAGAATAGTACATTGAATAATACTGAATATTCATTATACTATACTGTACAGAGGACCCTTCAGTTGCCCAGGAGATGGGCCATTATCATTATTACAAATCCTGAAATCAGTGCTACCACTCTGATAGTAGCACAAACTTTTTTTGTTCTTTATAACTGTCTAAAACTTTTCCTAGATCACAAGTTTTATGCCACCAAGACCCTCCATCCATGGACTCTCTCAATCTGTGTCTCACACTCTTGGATTCGCCGCTGCAAATGAAGCATTGAATATGAACTTGGGTTCTTCTCCTTTCTCCTCCCTCAATTTATCCAGCAGCTCCTTTATCGGTCTCCAAGATTTGAAACAATGGGACAGGTACCTGTAGAGGGCACTCTGATGCTTAAGTTAATACTCAGTTATAGAAGTTTAGTATAGATTAGATAAAATATACCTTTTTTCTGCTTTCTTTGTTATTTATAGTGGAATTTATATAATAATGAATATTCACTTTTTATTAGAGGAAAGGAGTAAAGTACATTTACATACCCTTTCACCTTTTGTCAAAGGAAAAATGTAAAAGAACACAAGGGATGTAAAGAACATAAAAAGTTGGCTCTGCTATCAGAGGGGTAGCACTAATTCTAGGGTTTGGAATAATGATAATGACCCACGTCTTGTTGGCCCAGGCAACTGAAGGGTCCTCTGTATAGTATAGTACAATGAATAATAGTTAATATTCATTGTACTATACTGTACAGAGGACCCTTCAGCTGCCCAGGAGATGGGTCATTATCATTATTATAAATCCTGAAATCAGTGCTACCAACTTTTTTTGTTCTTTATAACTGTGTAAAACTTCTCCCAGACCACAAGTTTTATGCCACCGAGACCCTCCATCCACGGACTCTCTCAGTCTTTGTCTCACACTCTTGGATTCGCCGCTGCAGATGAAGTACCGAATATGGACTCAGGTTCTTATCCATTCTCCTCCCTCAATTTGTCCAACAGCTCCTTTATCAGTTTCGGGCATTTGGAACATTGGGGGAGGTACCTGCAGAAGACACTCTGATGCTAAAGTTAATACTCAGTTATAGAGGTTTAGTATATATTAGATTAGATAAAACATACTTTTTCTCTACTGTTCTTTGTTAATTATAGTGGTATTTATACAATAATGAATATTCACTTTTTATCAGAGGAACGGAGTAAAGTACACTCAACATACCCTTTCACCTTTTGTCAGAGGGAAGATGTAAAAGAACACAAGGGATGTAAAGAACATAAAAGGTTGGCCCTACTCTCAGAGGGGTAGCACTAATTCCAAGGTTTGGAATAATGATAATGACCCATGTCTTGTTGGCCCGGGCAACTGAAGGGTCCTCTGTACAATATAGTACAGTGAATAATAGTGAATATTCACTGTACTATACTGTATAGAGGACCCTTCAGTTGCCCAGGAGATGGGCCATTATCATTATTATAAATCCTAAAATCAGTGTTATCACTCTGATAGTAGCACCAACTTGTTTTGTTGTTTATAATTGTGTAAAACTTTTTCCAGACCACAAGTTTTGCCACCAAGACCCTTCATCCACGGATTCTCTCAGTCTCTTTCTCACACTCTTGAATTTGCCACTACAGATGAAGCACCGAATATGGACTCAGGTTCTTCTCCTTTCTCCTCCCTCAATTTATCCAACAACTCCTTTATCGGTCTCCGACATCTGGAACAATGGGGGAGGTAATTGTAGAGGGTACTCTGATGCTTAAATTAATACTCGGTTATAGAAGTTTAGTATAGATTAGATAGAACATACCTTTTCTCTGTTGTTCTTTATAGTTGTATTTATATAATAATAAATATTCAATTTTTATTAGAAGGAAGGTGTAAAGTACACTCAACATAGCCTTTCATCTTTTTGTTAGAAGGAAGATGTAAAAGAACACAAGGGATGTTGAGTGTACTTTACACCTTCTTTCTAACAAAAAGGTGAAAAGGTATGTCGAGTGTACTTTACACCTTCGTTATGATGAAAAGTGAATATTCATTATTACATAAATACCACTATAAATAATAAAAAACATGAGAGAAAATGTATGTTCTATCTTATCTAATTTACATTAAACCTTTATAGCGAATCTACACTAAACTTCTATAACCGATTACTGCCTAAAGCATCAGAGTACCTTCTGCAGGTACCTCCCCCATTATTCCAAACATCGAAGATCGACAAAGAAACTATTAGAGCTATACCTTGAAAGTATTGTTTATTCTTAGCATCAAGGTCTCGTAAGAACAATTGGCGCCCACCGTAGGAGTATGTAAAACTTTTCCCAAACCACAAGTTTTATGCCACCGAGACCCTCCATCCATGGACTCTCTCTCAGTTTCTGTCTCACACTCATGGATTCGCAGCTGCAGATGAAACATCGAACATGGCCTCGCGTTCTTCTCCTTTCTCCTCCCTCAATTTATCTAACAGCTCCCTTTGTTGGTCTCTAGCATCTGGAACAATAGGGAGGTACCTCTGATGCTTAAGTTTAAGTTAGTACTCAGTTATAGAGATTTACTTGTAGTTATGGCTTCATCTTCTGGGAGTAAAAGACTCTGAGGTGTCAAGTGTTGTGGAGGAAAAGTCCCAATAAAATGATGATGTAGTTCCTGGTTCTCAGTTTGAAGGGATTAAGCACTTGCTAAACCAGACACATTTTTTTAGCAAACAGGACCAAATTGTTAAATATGCGACATAGTTTCACATAAGGAAAATTCACCCAGCTAAGGTGATGAATTTGCCCTGATTTGCACAATATAAGGCTTTACATTTTAAAATCATCTCTTATTTCAAGGTTTGCAACATTGTCATATGGAAAGATGCTTACCCAAAGATCTCATTAACATATTCTATTCCAACCTAAAAATCACAAAAGGTAACCTTCAGAGTGAGGTTAATCAAAGATGAAAATTACACTTTTTGATTGGTGTCTCTGGCAAACCTCAAGTACCAAGTATAGGAAATGTCACATCCACACATCCTAGAGACCTAAACTTTGACCACAACATATAATTGAATTCAATATTTAGGCTAGAGTTCCAGGATCAAGGTTTGAGGAACATAGGCAGCTTGACTATTGATTAAAGATTACTACATTACGCCTACATTTACATATTGAGACCATGATCGACAAAGTTTGCTCAATTATGATAAGACGACATTTTTTGTAATATGGGTTATAAAAAATAACATACTGATTAATTGGCCTCGTCACATTATGAAAAAATTCTAAAATACAAGGACAATAACATGGTTATTCCCTACACTATGCTCATTCACACATCTTCCATATTTTCAACATCCACTTATCCCGCTAGACATGTGTGTACCCGAGCCGATCACACATTTTCAGAAAGAAAAAAAAATGTTGCACAAATTGAATAACTTTTGAATACATGGCGCGTGGCAATGTGAAGATCACAAAGCGCCACCACAAGTAAATGACCATGTTGAATAACCTAAACTCCAAGCCCTAGTCATGCAATCTCCCATGATGATAAAATGATTTTGCAAATAATGATTGGTATTCAAATATTATAACAATATAATTTGAGAATCAATATGCACACCAAATTAAATAATTTTTAAATAGATATGCACAGTAGATATAATATCTTCGAGATATATATGCACATCGAACTTCATAACTTTTAGATGGATATGCAAACTAAAATTGATAGAGTGCACAACATAATTGATTTGGTAGAGTGTAAAATTGACAACTTTCGCAACTGTTTTAAGTGATATTTGTATACATTTCTTGTAATGTAACATTTTAGATTGACGATGTTATACTTTTTTTTATTAATTTTGTGAAATTTACAACTTTGTTTACGTCATTTAAAATTATTTCTATATTTCTATGGTTAAATCCCAATTTCAATAACTTTGCACATTTCAACAATGTTAGAAAATTCCAACTTTTTAATTTACCTTTCTTGACAAAATAGTATCAGGAATAATTTTCTAATACCACGCAAGTGTTATATATGTGTAATTAATCACATTTCATTTGAAATAAATTTTAACCACAAGAAAATTTTAATCTTACAATTTTATTAATAAAAAAAATAAAATATCAATTATATTTATCATATCATTAACAAACTTTCTTTCACTCTCTTCATTTTTTTTACTATGTTTTCCTTAATCCAAATAATCTTATTTTTCACACACTTTCATCTAAAATTTATTGTCTCAAATCTATCTTTAAAAAATAAATAAATAAAAAAAACCCTATGTGATCTTTGCCATGAATTCCTTTACATAAATTAAACGAGGACAAGTCAAAAAGGTCACATTTGAAAGAAAAACTTTCACTTACATTATAATATAAAGATTCAAAGCACAATATGTATAGGTCACCAAATTCAGAAAGGAGGCGGCTTTATGAATCTAAAGACCTCACAAGAAATTATGAAGGCTTGAAAGGATCAATTGAGGAAAAACAAAGGGAGCTACAGGTTGAACAATTGAATACACCAACAAAAATAAAATAGACAAATATGTTAAAGTGCACGAAATTTGGAGCAAAACCTAGGATCCCCATAGTCATGTGATGCAATGCAAGGATTGATGGAGGCTTCAAGTACTAGAGATGTTGTTCCATAATAAACTGCAAGAGCCTGGATGTCCCAAACAGAAAGAAGCAGTACGGGGGTTTAATCTCAAACAGAAAGTGAGGGTTATGTCAGTCAAACACTTCTTCCTCATGTTCATGCCTGGTTAACCAGCAGGCCTCTTACTGTTCATTGACTAATGTATCTAAACCCTTTTACTGGACAAGGCCTCGTTCTAAATTTTGAATAGATCCTATATAACTAACCAAATCAACATGAGGAAACCCTATTTCTTACTATTCTTTAAAACACTGAACATGAACATAGTTAAAAGACATCCCAAAACAATCCTAGTAAACCCTTATACAACAACATCCTTCGTGACGTGAACTATGACCAGAGTTTATCTGTTTCAAAATGCTTCTATTTTCTTGCTCTTATCAAGAATTCTTATAATTTTCTCACAATGGTAGACAGCTTATCACGGATAAGAACCTTAAACCATACAAGTAAGCTTAATAGCCAATTGAATGAGACAACGGAACATTTTAAACAAGAAAGAAAGAAACCAACAGTATTTTTAAATTTGAATACATACAGTTAAAATCATGAAACAAATATCAGTAGCAAGAAAATTTAAGAAGGTCAATACCCCATTCATAACTTCTTTCTCATAAGGACGAGGAAGAAAGAGAAAACATAAAAAATAGCAGCAATGGTAACCAAATTAATCCCAACAAAAATAAAAAGAAAGATCAAGGGCTAAGGGAACAAACCTAGCTGCGCAAACTGCCCATTTGCAGCAAAATGAATTTATAGAACAGATCCAGCATATCATGATAACCACAAGCATTGATTATAGAGCAGATTCCAAGGTTCTAAAGAAATGGAGAAAGAAAGACGTACCGAATTGAATGACTTAACTAAGTGGAGGTGGCAGGAGCATGTTTGTTGGAACACGAGGAGTAATTAGGTGGAGAGTAGAAGATAGCAAACCCCATTGTTCCCTTTAAACTAATTTCAAAGAACTGAAGAAATAAAAAGAGAAAAGTTGTGACTTGGTACGGTACCTTGGTTGCGTGATTAACAGTTGTTGTCAGTTCTTGTCTGTAGTTGGAAACCTAAGACAGATAGGGTTTTTTGCGGCGGAAAAAGAACATCTAGGGTTTTTGTGACGGAGGCCAACATTATATATATATATATATATACATATATATATATATATATATATATATTAATTATAAATTATAAATTACCATAACATACCACTCATGTTCTCATGGTAAAATATTTTCTAATATAATAATTATTAATAAATTTTAATTTTTAGTTTGTGACTAGTCTTCGTATATATTAGTAATTGGTTCGTTAAACATGTATTAAGGGATATGTAATATATGGTGTAGAGTTGCAATATTTAGTATTTTGTCATTAGTTATATGAATAGTAATTTTAATTATTAATTTAATATAATTGATTTATTTATAGTTCGTAAAATTAAATTATTTTTAATTGGGAAACTAAGTAATTTTCTAAAAAAGTTTTAATTGTTTTGAATGTTTTAACAGGTGATAAATATTTAAATAAAATATATCTGTGTTAAAATAAAAAATAAAATGTTAATATCACATTGTTAATTGTTTTGAATTAGATCAAATTAGTTCAAAAATATGCAAATTAAAGTTGTTAGAGAGAAAAATATATTTGTCTCAAAATAAAAAAAATAAATTATTATTTTTTATTTTTTATTATATATTTAAAAGATAATCTTAAAATTCCATCGTCTTTAATTTTAACAAAACATTATTCTTCAAATTATGAAATTTATAAAATAAAATATATAAAATTAAAGTTCTAATAAATACTGTATCAAAACTCTTATAACAGAATTAAAATCATTAAATTAAATATCAGAAGTTTCTTAAATAAATGTTTTTTTATTTCTAACTTTGATATAATTTTTTTAAAATTATTATTATTCAGTCCATTAACAAATATATCTACAAGTTCTCCTGGAGAAGAAATAATTTACAAATAATTGTTAAGCTTTTTAATAAAATGTTTCTCTACTTCAATGTATTTAATTATGCCATGTTTTATTGAATTATGAGCTATGTGACTTCCCAGATTTATTGTCAGGATTCCATCCCATTTTACCAAGTAGTCTAGTATAATTTTTAGTCTCCTCAAGTCATTCTTCGAAGTTCTACTCAGTACGGTACGTGACTACCACATTTACATTTTACTTTTCCAGATTACCAAATTTCTACTAAGAAAATTCTCAACAACTGAACCTGCATAATTAGCATAAATATATACTTCAAGATTTACAAAATTCCTCCCAATGTCGCTTCCAAATATTTGACAATCTTTAAGAGTAGTTTATAAATATGTTTCTTTTGATTGATGTATAAAGTGAGTTAAACTCACAATAAAAATAATATCAAGTCTAGTGTGACATAAATAAACAAGTCTTCTTTCAAGCCTTTCTTACATTTATTTATTAACAGTCACACTATCCTCTTCATTTTCTAACTTTACATTTGAATCAACTGGTGTGGTTTTGGCTTAGCACATTTTATTTGTTTCTTACAATAAATAAATTTAAGTGCTATTGGATCAAGTTTCTCTTTTTGTTGTTTATGAACACAGAGAAACATAACAAATATTTTAAGAGAAATGTTAAGATAATGATTTATATGCTGATAAAATGAGTGGAGTACCATTGGACTTTTAATTGTAAAATAGTAAAGGGTAACCTGTTAATTAAATAAGTGAAGTGAGAATGGCTTCTCCCCAAAATCTTTTTGGAGCATTATCTTGAAAGAGGATTGCTCTAGTTTGTTCTAAAAGTTGTCCATGACTACAATGATACAGCTGAATATTTTTCATGATTTTATATTAAGGATTAATCATTAAAGAGCGATTTTGAATAGACTGATTCAAGTCTTCCACATAGTAAAGGCTATTCAACTTTCTAGCATGTCCAATTGTTCTTCCTAATTCCTTGTCCTACAATATACAAGAATTATTGCAAAAAATCACTTTACAAGAGGAATCTATGGTAAACTTTTGAATGGATATTAAGTTTGTGGGCAACTTAGGAACATGTAGGACATTTTTTAGGAATATGATTGGGTTTACTTAGATATCTCCTTGACCAGTTGCAGTGACGTTGTTTCCATTAGGTGTGGAGATTTTTTTTGTTATTAAGACATAAAATATGTGGAAAAGAATTCAAGGAATCATGTCATGTGATATGTGGTTCTAGAGTATAAAATCCAATTATTGGTAAAGCTAATATGTCAATGAACACGTACCTAAATATGTTAACGCAACCATAAAAAAAATTGACACACATATGAATTAGGACAAAAATTTAGCAGTGAAGGCTATAATCGTATACAATGATAGACATCGAAACACACAAAGACCAGATGTTGAGTAAGCAACAGTGGAGGCAAAAATTAGGTTTATACAACAATTAATGTTACTCAACTTTATCCAATTCATAATATATATATATATATATATATATATATATATATATATATATAAAAAAATACAAAAATCTCTTTTTATAATATATTTTTATAAATATAATTTATTTTTAAAATCTATTTAACTGTGCACGCGACATAGCACATCACGCCAGCATTAAAGTTATGATTAGACACTGCCAATACTGTG
>Ga0099825_1001991_pt1 | contig 26758 bp, 12 predicted proteins | sample SiratroredBW_FD_76838 | JGI IMG/M metagenome (GOLD analysis project Ga0099825, IMG submission 76838) | Root nodule microbial communities of legume samples collected from California, USA - Siratro red BW | ecosystem: Host-associated > Plants > Roots > Nodule | place: USA: California | collected... | reverse complement strand
TGAGTTCAAGAAGTTACATTCAATCCCAAAGTTGCGGAACTTAGCTACTCATAGTAGCCATTACACTTCAAAGAAGAAAGATTGCCAAAAGAAGAGCAGGAATCCACAGTAGTTCTTGTTCTTTTCCGCTCTCTAGTTCCTCCTAATCCAGATCCCGTCCAAAACCCTAAAAATCCCCTTTTAGACTTGGTTTTGGGCCTAGGTTAAGTGGCTTTTCTTTTGGGCCTTTCTCTATTTTAAACTTTTCATTCTTTGCCTCATGAATTTCTCAATCTATCATTTTCTTCATTCTTTTATACCTGAAATTTCACAGTAATTGAGATTAAATGATTTCCTTTAACTCATGACTCAAAACATAAATTTAAATCCAAAAACTCTAAAATTGGGAGTAATGACTATTTTAAATAACACTTAAATCCACAAGTACTCAATATTTCTCATGTATAAAAACACTCAAAATTGGTACTTATCACTGGGCCTAGCTCAATCTACAGGCCCACTACTTAGTTCTAATTTTTTTTTATTAAAAAAAAAATTCTTTTTTTTTATTTAAAAAAAAAATTCTTTTTTTTTATTTAAAAAAAAAATTCTTTTTTTTTAATAAACGGCCTAAAATTATAAACCTATTCAAAATTAAAATTTCTAAAAAAAACAAATAACTAAAAATTAACAATTTAAACACTGGATTGCCTTCCAGCTAGCGCTCGTTTAACGTCATATAGCTTGACGCCTGAATTTTAATCCTTTAATGTGATCACTGAGATGAGTTTCTCAACTCTACCCCCTTTGTAATGTTTCAACCTCTGCCCATTAACCATCCAACTCTTTTGATTTTTTGTATTCTTAATTTCAATTGCACCATAAAACTTGACCTGCTTGATCACAAAAGGTCCTGATCATCTTGATTTTAATTTGCCTGGGAACGACTTCAATCTGAAATTGAATAAAAGAACAAGTTCCCTTGGCTCAAAATGCCTCTTCAACAGCTTCTTGTCATGATAAGCCTTGATCAATTCCTTATAGAGTCTGGAGGACTGATATGTATTCAGCCTCATTTCTTCCAATTCTTGTAGTTATATCTTCCTCTTTTCAGCAGAAACCTTCGAATCAAAATTCAGCCACTTCAATGCTCAGAAGGCTCGATGTTCCATTTCCACACGAAGATGCTAAGCCTTCCCATAGATCAGCTGAAATGGAGACATTGCAGTAGGCATTTTGAAGGCTGTCCTGTAAGCCCATAGCGCTTCATCTAGCTTTATAGCCCAGTCTCTGTGTGATGATGACACTGTTTTCTCCAGAATTCTCTTTACTTCTCTATCAGAAACTTCTGCTTGGTCATTAGTTTAGGGGTGATAGGCTGTAGTTATCCCGTGCTTCACCCCAAAATGTGCAAACGTTTTCCTCAATTCTGCATTACAAAAATGAGAGCCTTCATCACTGATCACCACTCTTGGTGTACTAAACCTGTAGAAAATGTTTTTCTTCAAAAACTTGATCACTTTTTTTGCATCTGCTCTTTGAGTTGGAATTGCTTCCACCCAACGCGAGACATACTCCACAGCCAGCAAAATATATTCATTTGAAAACGAACTAGGCAGAGGGCCTATTAAAACAATCTCCCAACAATCAAATACTTCAATTTCTTGAATATTCCTTAGGGGCATCTCATGTCTCTTTGAGATAGTTCTTGTTCTCTGGCAATTATCACAATGCTGCATGTGCATGTGGGCATCTTTGAATAATGTTGGCCGGAAAAATCCTGACTGCAGTACCTTAGCAGCTGTTTGCTTCCCATTAAAGTGTCCTCCACAAAGAGAATTGTGACAATGCCAAAGTATATTCTGAGCTTCCTTACTAGTGACACATCTTCTCAACAAGTTGTCAGCACCCATCTTGAAAAGATAAGGGTCGTCCCAGACGTACTGGTTCGAATCCAGCAGCTTTGAAATTGGCTATACCAGCAAACCATGGCCTTTCTTGAACTACTAGCAACTTCTCATCAGGGAATTCATCTACAACTTCAGATTCCCTAGCAGTAACCTCTTCATTAGCCAATCTGGATAGATGATCAGCTACATGATTCTCACTCCCCTTCTTATCTTTAATTTCCAGATCAAATTCCTAGAGTAACAAAATCCAGCGAATTAGCTTAGGCTTCGAATCTGACTTGGTCAGCAAATACCTGATAACAGCATGATTAGTATAAATTATCACTTTAGAACCTATAAGATAAGCTCTAAATTTCTCCAATGCATACATAATTGCCAACAACTCCTTCTCAGTTGTAGTGTAATTATTCTGAGCATCATTGAGAACCTTGCTAGCATAGTGTATAACATAGAACAACTTTTCTTTCCTTTGCCCCAGAACAGCTCCTATTGCATAGTCACTGGCATCACACATCAGCTCGAAACCAACACTCCAATCAGGTGCAGTGATTACTGGTGCAGTAGTTGATTTTTCTTTTAGGCATTCAAACACCTTCACACACTCCTGATCAAATTTGAAAATTGTTTCTTTATTCAGCAGATTACATAAAGGCTTCGCAATCTTTGAGAAGTCCTTGATGAATCGCCTATAGAACCCTGCATGGCCAAGAAAACTTCCGATTCCCTTAACATTGGTAGGTGGAGGAAGCTTCTCAATGATCTCAACCTTTGCTTTATCCACCTCTATCCCACTTTCAAAAATTTTGTGGCCTAACACAATACCTTCGGTAACCATAAAATGACACTTCTCCCAATTCAGTACAAGATTTATTTCCACACACCTTTGCAACACCAAATCTAGATTCTCCAAACATGCGTCAAACGTGGATCCAAAAACCGAAAAGTCGTCCATAAAGACTTCTATGCAATTCTCTATCAAATCTGCAAAAATTGCTAACATACACCTCTGAAAAGTAGTTAGTGCATTACATAATCCAAATGGCATCTTTCGGTAGGCAAAAATACCAAAAGGGCATGTAAAAGCTGTCTTTTCATGGTCTTGTGGATCTACTGTGATCTGATTGTAACCTTAATAACCATTCAGAAAACAATAGTAAGCCTTCCTCGCCAACCTTTCTAGCATCTGGTCCATGAAAGGTAGGGGAAAGTGATCCTTACTGGTTGCTTGATTCAACTTCCTATAGTCAATGCACATCTTCCAACCTGTAACTGTTCTAGTAGGAATTAACTCATTTTTCTCATTATGAATAACAGTCACACTACTCTTCTTCGGAACCGTTTGCACTGGACTAAGCCAAGCACTGTCTAAAATTGGGTAAATCATCCCAGCTTCCAGCAGCTTCTGCACCTCCTTCTTTACCACTTCTTTCATTGATGGATTCAACCTCCTCTGAGGTTGTGCAACTGGTTTAAAATCAGCTTCCATATGAATTTGATGCATACAGTATGCTTGGCTGATTCCCTTCAAATCTGACAATTGCCATCCAATAACTCCTTGATTGAGTTTTAACACCTCAATCAGCCCTCCCTCTTCCTCAACAGATAAGGAACTACTAAGGATTATAGGTTTCTTTACATCTCCCTCAAGAAAACTGTATTTGAGATGGGGTGGTAGCATTTTCAGTCCTAGCTTCTCCTCTGTCACAGACTTTTCAGCCCCCAAATCTTCTCTGCTTCCTGCCTTCTGCATAACTTCCTTAGCTTGGTCTAATGCATTAGCCAGAGCTAAAGCCTCTGTATCACCTAATGCAATTAACTCCTCTGCAGGTTTGGTGATAACTTGCAGAAGTGTGTCTGAACTGTGTAAGCCTTGTTGCACTCAACTATATTCTTCATCTAACACATCAAGTCTAAGACAATCCTTTTTATCATTAGGATGCTTCATGGCCTCAAAGAAATTGAAACTCACTTCCTCATTCTCCACACAGACCTTCAATTTCCCTTTATCCACATCTATAATGACCTTTGCTGTCTTCATAAACGGTCTTCCTAAAATCAAAGGTACATCTACATCTTCCTCAATATCCATCACCACAAAGTCAATTGGAAAGAGGAATTTATCTACCTTCACTAGCAAATCTTCAACCACTCCGTATGGGTGCTTGATAGATCTATCTGCTAACTGCAATGTCATTCGTGTAGGCCTGATATCTACCTCTCCTATTCTTTTCAGCATGGACAACGGAATCAAGTTGATACTTGCACCTAGATCCAACAATGCCTTCCCCACGTACAGATTATCCACAGTGATTGGTAATGTAAAACTCTCAGGATCACAAGATTTCTGTGGAATTGCCTTCTAAATGATTGCACTACACCCTGCCTCCAATTCCACTCTTTCTTCCTCTGGGAATTTTCTCTTCTTAGTTAGCAATTTCTTCATGAAACGTGCATATGTAGGCATCTGCTGTAATGCCTCTGTGAAAGGTATGTTGATCTGCAAGTTCTTCAAGATTTTAGTGAATCTGATAAATTGTCGCTCAGCTTCTCATCTAGAGGGTGCATGTGGATATGACACATGTTTCAAATGTACACCCTCTTGGATCTTCCTCAAATTCTGATTTTTATCAGACTTCTTCTCATCCTGTGTTCTGACTTCTGTATTGTCTTCAACTGTAACCACTTCGGGTTGAATTCCCTCTTCTACTCTGTCTTCACCATTCGTGATTGTTGTCTGATTATTTTCAACAACCTTTTTATTCACGTCAAAAGCAACCTGCTTCCCACAACGAATTGTGATAGCCTTACACTGCTCCTTCGGATAGGGTCGAGTGTTAGCTAAAAACTGTCGACCTTGCTGCTCTACTAGCTGTTTAGCCAATTGGCCTACTTAAGTCTCCAAATTCCTCAAAGATGCCTCCTGATTTTTCTGATTGGTCAGAGAAGTTTGCATAAACTTCTCCAAGGTTTCCTCAAGCTTACTAGTTCTATCATACAATGTGGGTTGCTACTGCTGTTGAAACATAGACTGCCTACCAGAATTTCCCGTCTCCTGCTTCCATCCCCATGGTTGATTTGGTGGATTTCTCCATCCTTGAGGAGAATTGTTTTGATAGTTGCCCTGCTGATCATTCTGCCTGCCAGAATTCCCCATATATTGCACTTCCTCAGTTGTTGCTCCCACTGCAGTTTGTGTGAGCAATTCCCATTCACATGGTTTCCTTCGCAAAAATCACAACGCAATAATGGAGTTTGATAATTAACAGCCTGTGAGGCTTGAACAGCCTGCAACTGCTGTGGCAATTTTGCCATTTGCTGCGTCAAAGCTTCCATCTGCTGTGTCATGATTTTGTTCTGTGCTAAAATTGCATCAGTGGTATTTAGCTCGAAAACTCCCTTCTTCTGCACACTTTGCCTGTTATACTGTGCTTGATAATCTATTGAGGCTAAAACGTCTATAATTCGAGTGGCACGCTCCGCATCCACTACCATCATGGTTCCTCCTGCTGCTCCATCAAGAATCATTTTTGTATCCGGCCTCAATCCATTATGAAAAATATTTAGTTGTGCAATGTCTTCAAAGCCATGATTATGACACCTTCTTAACAACACCTTGAATCTTTCCCATGCTGCACACAAGGCTTCATCATGTCCTTGTCTAAAATTTGAAATCTCTGATCTCGCCTTTTATGAATCGGGATGGAGGGAAAAATCTCTGTAAAAACTTTTCCTGCACATCACTCCAGTGCGTCAAGCTTTGATTAGGATGCGACTTTAGCCATTCTTTTGCTTTTCCAGTTAACGAGAAAGGAAACAACCTCATATAGGCAGAGTATTTATCCTGATCTTCAAATCCCATGGTAGCCGTCAATTCATAGAATGTGGACAAATGAGTATAAGGGTCCTCATGTTCCATTCCTGTGAATTGATTAGCACTAACCAGCGTCAGATGTGTTGACTTTATTTCAATAACTCGAGCTTTGTTAGGAGCAACTATGCTTGAAAAATGCCTGGGCCCTTGCTGTAGAGCATAATCACCCAGTACTCTTCTGTATAGCGGATCAACATGACCGTTGGCCTCTTCTGCCATGATTTCACCACCAGTTTTCTCCCCTAATTGACTTTTCTGCTCGCGCTTTCTCCTCTGCCTGAGTTGTCTTAACGTCTTGTTAATATCTGGATCAAATAACAGTTGTTCTTCTTTCCTTTCATTTGTCAGACGCATCAACCATTGTACTAACAAAAGATCACGATCACAAGAAAGATCACTAATTCACAACGCAATTGATACATAAATCAATTCCCAATTCTTCACCGTTCCCGGCAACGGCGCCAAAAACTTAATAATTATTTTTCAGCAAAAAAGTATATTGATTTCGCAAGTAATATAGACAATAAGTCCAGTATCGTATCCTCAGGGAACGGATTATATAATTGAACATTGATTATGTATCATGACATTGTGATCAAAAACAGTTAATAAGGATTGATTTGATTTTGTGATGTAATGGTTAAAGTTCAATAGCAACCAAATGTAAAGTGAATGAAATAAAGATGATTAAAATCCGTGGGATTGAATTGTATCCCTCTCCTTCTCATACACTCATAATTAAGTAATCATGTCATCTCATTAAATTACCCCTCTATGCAAATTAAAGCATTTTCAACCTGATTCCTCTAGCATTGAATTTCATAAACCAAACTACCTAGCTTCTATTCCTAGTTGCTAGATTAACTTAATCAGCATTAAGAACATTTGCAATGAACAGTAATTACATTACACTTCATTCCTGAACGTATACATGCAATGAGTTGAACGTTTAATTCCAATTTCAAATAATGTTTTCTAGTCAAAATGAGAAATCTAAGATACATAAATGTTAAACAAAACGTTAACAAAGGTATTTAAATTAAATGACATAAAAACAATATTAATAGTGCATGTGAATTTGAGAATTTACATTCAACCCCAAGAAGAAGAGAATTAGCTACACATAGTAGCCATGAAAATACAAAAGAAGAGGAAAAGAAAGATCTTGATCACGACGGTACTAGGAGAAATTCCCATAAGTGAGAGATGATAAGTGATAGCTCCCCTCTCCCATTGACCTAACTCCCTTTTTATATTATTCACTCCTAACAATAGGTCAATTTGAGCCATTATCTCTTGATTCACTTTCCAACAGCTGCGCTTTAGAATTAGGGCTTTATATAATCTTTAAGCGGAGTTTAGCCCAGGCTATCTTTCTTACTCAAGCAAAAAGTCACTTATGCCTCTTTTCCTTCAATTCTGCACCCCTTCTCTTTCTTCCTTCAATTTTAACCTAATTTCTCACAAAATCCGCTCTTTGCAACATAAAACCAATTAAATACGAAATAACTAACAAAATCTCAATTTTAAACAGAATCAATCGAATAAAATCTCAAATTAAAATAGAATTAATAACAAAATCACACCAAATCTTCCTAAAATCTAACTTATAATTCACAGCTATCAGTACACACATTTTATTCTTTTCTTACCTGATTTTATTGGTTTTAGGTTAGAAAATATAAAGTCGTAAGTTAATAAAAAATGGAAATTAATATAGAGTCTAGGGTTGAGAGGGATTCCAATTTTGAGTTTTTGAAGAGAAATATGATTTTGTTTTGCCATGTAACTCGGATTACTTCACTAATTAGACATATGTTAATTGTGAGTAATATCATACTCAATATTCACACAACTTTGTAATTTTCAACAAGTGTAGTTGCATTCTTTGTCTTTTCGTCTAATTCATCTTGAGAAACACAGAAACAAACAATAACGTCATACATTTTGCGACACCTATATAAGACCCAATCAAATTGAAAAAACTTGGAAGATTGGAGTGAAGCACAAGAATTGATGAAAGTTTATATTAATTAGCTCAAAAATCAAACGAGCCAAATTCTCGAGCCCCTAGCAACATTGAAGAACACTAGGGAAACCCCTAAAGGTAGAAATAAGAATGTGACTTCCTCCTATCCTCCAGCTTTGCACTTTGGGATTTTACAAATTTGAGAACAATCATACCCATGAAGACAAAATAACTCCCACTGAATTCCCCCATATGGTTTTACCCTGGGTTATACTCCACCCTTTGGGGAATACTCTTAGCAAAATCTAAATGTCGCTTACTATCCCTACGAGCAAGTAGGAATCGCTCTAAATAATGATCACTCAACCAAGAGTCTTGCAGGTAGTAGTGGGTAAAGGATCACATACAAAGGCCACAACTCAGGATCCAATTCAACGAGTATCCATCTACATAGATGGACAAAAAACACAATTAGAAATTCGAAAAAGAAGCTCATAGCTATAGAGGGAGGAGGTAGCTACGGATTTAGGGATGCTGTGGGATTATGCCTAGTACCAGATGTCATGATTCGCCCCAAGTTTAAGGTGTCGGAGTTTGAAAAATATAAAGGCACCTCTTTATCCTAAAGGCCACCCGACGATGTACTGCAGAAAGATGTCAACCCACATATATGACGAAAAGTTGCTAGTCCACTCTTTTCAAGACAACTTAGCTGGTATCGCTCTAAATTGGCACATGCATCTTGAGCCAACACGCATTCTCTCCTGGAAAATTTGGTGTATGCATTTTTGAAGCACTAAAAATACAATGTTGACATGGCACCCGACAGGCTCCAGCTTCAAAACATGTAAAAAAAATGTTCTAAAACCTTTAAAGAGCATGCCCAGAGGTGGAGGGAACAAGCTGCCCTGGTAGTGCCGCCGCTGCACGACAAGGAGATGGTTGTTATGTTCATAGATACACTGTAGTTTTCCTTCTATGAGCACATACTAAGCAACATCTCGTCCAATTTCACCGACATTGTCATCATCGGGGAGATGATTGAATTTGGGTTTGAAGAGTGGAAAGATTGCACATGGCCCACTCGCGATCAGAAACATTATGAAGGCCGAATTCAATTCAGGGAAGAAAATAGAAGGAGAGGTTCAAATGGCTTCCGCTGCTTATTGGGGTAATCGTGCGCCACCTCGCCATAGACCTAGCTATCCACAACCTGCAACTCAACTTCCATATACAGTAAACATTATGCTGATATCAACAAAATTTTCCTCGACCTCAACTTTCATATCAAGCTCCACTGACACCTAGTAACGCCTATCAACATAATCAAAGTTAGAAGAATGAGGTGGGTCCTAATTAAGGACAGGGACAGAGCTTAACCTCTAAAGGAAATCCTGATAGGAATTTCGTTCAATTTACTCTAAAGATCGGATACTTTGTAAATGGGAGTTAGGTGACCAATACAAAGGAAATCCTTTGAGTAATGAAGGTTCGTGAGTAGAAGGATAAATTTTGATAAAATTGGTTTTGAAGTTTTTGTATGAAGATTGGAATAAAGTAAGGAGACCTCTCCCACTGACGTTATTGAAGGAGTATCTCTTACTTTCAAAAAAGTACAACAACATTTTGGTTGTGGGAACCATGCCAAAGTTGGAACATAAGATAGAAAATGCTTTGATAAAAGTCCAACTGTCGGGTGTAGTTGGGCGGGAGCAATGTTTAACATGGTTAAAACTTGCTTTTGAAATTATTGAGAGGTAACTTAAGCCTTATCTTAGTGAAGATAATGACATAAAAGGGGCAAAAGGGACTCTATGAACCCCCCTCCCCCCCCTCATTGTCCATGTATATTGGTTCGTCTAAAGCACATGGAACAATGAAAATATTATTCTCGTCACTTTTACTAAAAGATTGAGATTAATGCAAGGTGGTCACAATTTCATAAGAAGCAAAAGTAGAAGTTTCTTTTATTAAGTCTGATTTAGCCCAAGGATACTTATTTGAAAACCCATGGAAATAAATACAAATGCGGAAACACCCTAATGCAAGAAACTATAACAAGAGGATCCTTTTTGAAATAACGTCTCAAGGAGAAAGGATGAGATAATGAAGGAAAAATTGAACATACCTACACTTAGGGGAACACAGAAGGAGAGAATGAAGAAACTTTGTGAAAGGGTGTGAATCAGGAAAGACGAAAGGTTAAGAAAGAAAGGGTTTGAGAAGAAGAACCTAGAGCAAGTGAACAGAAATGAAGTGAATGCTTTAATGAGACCAATAGAATCTAGCCAAATGTAAAATGAACCCAACGACATCCATTTCCAACAAGAAAGGCCAACGACTCTTCAAAGCCTCTTCAGCCTGAGGTTAGGGGGAGGGAGATGGACAGGAGGTGTGGAAATAATCTAAATATGGACCCATTAGTTTATGACACAATAATAGTTTGTTAAAATTATAAAACCCTTCATGTAATGAACTTCCATGTATTATGTTAGATATTTAAGATAGGTTAGATTCTAGTACTTCAATAAGAATATTCTAAATCAAATAGAGTTATAAATATAAGGAATATGACATATGGAACAACTTTGTTTGGATGAACTAAGAGTGATAAAAAATCTCAATAACTAGAATTAAATGATAAAATTGTTTTTTTCACGTATATTTAGAATTCTTAATTTCTTTTGATTTGTCTTCTTTTATGTATATATTTCAAAATCTCTCTAAAAGTGAATATTATTTTATAATAACTATTTAATAATGAGGTAAATTATATATATATATATATATATATATATATATATATATATATATAATATAATTTTTAAAGGGATGTAACTAGTAATATTACATATAAATTTTCATAAATAATAAGTCAGTAAAATATGATATATTAATAAGGATAAAACGTAAAAGAAAAAATTATATGACAGGGTTTTTCAATTCTTTATTAATCAATTTTATGATATTGTAATTGTAAAATATACGAGAACAATTATTATTTTTGTAAATAATTTTTTTATAACTAATAAAATTGATAAAATAAGTTATTGTAATAAAAGTAAATGATAATAAAATGTAAAAAAACGATTACGCAACTGTCGCACAGAATATTTTTTTAATAACTTTTATAATATTATAATTAAAAAATATAAATACGATTATTATTTATGATAAATAATTTTTTCATAAATTATAAAATTAATAAAATATTGAGTAATAATAAAATGTATACATTAAGAAAATGGTGACATGCTATAAAGATGAATTAATAGTTATATATAAAATAACACAACGAAAAATTTTAAAAATTTAAAATCATATTATTATAACATCTAAAACCTAGAAGTGCAACAAATTCTTAACAAATTTTTAATATGTGGCTATGAAACTCGAACACATTTTTAGCATCAAAATCAGTTATGTTTTTCCTTATACATGCACCCGATTAGGAACAAGTCTTCTCTGTACCCGAGTCAGTCACAATCAACACTAGCAATTTGACCAAACTTTTCCTTATGAGGTTAATGATAAATTCACACAACCATTCCATCATTTCATCAAATCCAACATCAACTCTTGAACCATGAGCCCTCTAATCAGACTAGCCTTAGCAATCAACTTCATTTCTAGTTCCCACACCTTCATAATGCTCATGAACCTCTTACCTCTTCCTCACTCCCTTCTCAAAAGGTTATCACATTCTATTTTCCTCCACTTCTACCATCCCTTATCATGCACCCTCTTTGGAGATAACTCCATCACGTGCCATCACGTGCCTACCTCCATGTCAGAGGAAGAGGAAGATTGCGCCGTGTGTCTCTGCAAAATGGTAGAAAGAGAAGAAGAGATCGTAACTCTGCGGTGTGAGCATGCCTTTCACAGAGGCTGCTTCGACACATGGGCTGGTTTCAACAGTGTCACCACCACTTGCCCTCTTTGCAGAGATTCAGTGCCTACGACAAGCCATTAAAATTTCAGTTTGGAAAAACCTAGAATTCAACGTAACTTGATGTAACATATGTGGCTCTGATATTTAACATGGGATGTTGTGTTCTAATATTATGATGCAAAATTTATATGAAGAATATCAGATTTGTGATCATCATCACTTACTGACTTTGTTATATCCGAATTCTTTCTTGGATAGAGACTGGGTTTATATGTAGAGAAAATATGATAGTTATATAAATAACTAATTAAAAATTATATTAAATATGATGTTTGAAGTAATTATAAAGTTTAAATATTTTGTCATGTATGTATGGTAATATATAATTATATAAATTTCAAGCTCTCGTAAAGCTGACTAATGAAAATGGGTTTGAAAATGGATTTGAGTGAATTAAAAAAAAGAATATTAAGTAAGAGTGAGTGAAAAATAATATTGTTTAAATTCAGAGTAATATGATAAGAAATGAAGCAAATGTGAGTTGAATAAAAAAAAATAGAATTTTCAGACATTATAAATACATACAAATTTATTTATAATAGAATCTAAAAAATTAAAATAAAATAATTATAAAAAATTTAAATGAACTAATAAATTTTATAAAATTAATAAGAACAACATTATTAGATTAAAAAGTTTCATTACAATAATACTATTTTAAATCTTTTAATCCTTTAATCCCATTTTTAATAACCTTTTCTACTTTATAATAACATTTCAGTAAATTTACTTTTAAATGACCAATAAAATTAAATCTATAAATTATTTTTTAATTAATATTATAAAATTAAACCGAAATGCGGCGGCGCTGATGTTTCACGTTGTCTCAGCTGGCTTCTCATGCTGCAACTCGGATGGGGCCTGGTGGGAAAGAGTGGTCTAGACGTGGATAGCTTTTATAACTTACATAATCGATTATGCTAAAAAAATAAAATATATAATCGATTATTTTTATAATTGTTTATGTATTTTATTTATAGTTCCTTCATTTCTTTGTTATAATCCAGCAGAATTAAACTACCTTTTACTACAGGTTTCAGAAAATTCTGGTGCACAGCTCAGGAATATAATATGATAGATGTAAAAAGAAAAAAGGATATTTGGACTTTGAGGTGATTTTTCTCTTCTTTCTCTTCAGATGAATGAGGGAATATCACAGTTTCTTTTCCTACAAATTTGTCTTAATTTTTCTTCACATTTTTCATGAATACAAACAACACGGCGTCTCCTAAATTCGTTTTCATGTACAGTACATCCTTTAAAGCAAACACAACGTTCCTAGCAAATTGCTTTTTGGAAGGAACTGGATTAATGTGTACATATTATTTTTTTTTTTTTTTGAGAAAATATGACGTTTATATAAATAACTAATTAAAAATTACATTCAATGTGATGTTTGAAGTAATTACAAAATTTAAATATTTTTTCATGGATGGGTAATGTATAACTATATAAATTTCACACTCTCCTCGCGTTAACTAATGAAAATCTCCTTTTTTTTTTTTTTTCTCCTTAATACTTTCATTGCAAAATTATGACGTAATTCCACTATCCTAAAAAATCATGACTTTTCGGTGAGATTTTGAGTTGGAATTTCTATCAAATGTTTCTGTAATTCGATTTTTTTTTATAAGTTTACAAGGAAAATTTCCAAAAAAAGAAAACTTCTTGCAATGTTTCTTATGCATATATTTAAATTTGAAGTAAAAAATGAAATATTTATTTAAAACTTAAAATGTTTATTTAAAATGTTGTTAGAATTTTTGCAACTAATTTCCTAATATTTTTTTAGAAGTTTAAACAAAGTCAACACACACAAGCAAGGAAGTGATTGAGAGAAAAAAAAGCCTTAAAAAAATCGTTATGGAACAAAATTATCACAAAAAGCCTCCAATTCACCTCACCACTCTTCTCATCCTCTATCTTTCTGAAAATCATAAAATATCGAACATAAACCGAATGGCTAAAGAGGTTTTTTGAATGAGATATTTAGAGCAAAAATATATATAAATTAATATTAATTATAATAAAAATATTATATTTTATCATTATCTGATAATTTTATATATGTTTGTATATCGTTATCATATCTATACGTATATTTGAAGAAGAATGTAACTACATTAATCCAGTGATGGATTGAGTCAGTCAGTAATAGATATCCTATTAAGGTCTCCCTACTTAATTTATGAGGTTATGAATTTGTAGTTCTATTAAACAAATCTATATGCAAAGACTTCTTAAAGGGTAAACATAAACAAAACCCTCAAGTCAAAATATAGCTACATAATGTTGTGAGGATAAATATCCATTCAACTATGTATTCGATTCTAATAACTATAAAAAGACAAAAACTGTTAAACCCATTTTGTTATTATTGATGTAACACTGAAAATTTATATAAACCAAACTCATCCTAAACCGATATAAAGTTAAAAAAAAAAAAAAACATTAGAACAGTCCACACTGAGTATGATGTACATACTTTTATTTATTTATTTATTTATGTGTGTCGGTGTTGCGGACGCACAATAAAATTTTTTTATTTTATTTTTTAAAGTTACGTCAATGAAGTAAAGGGGACACATGTTGAAGTATATATAATTGAGAAAAAAATTAAAATAAATAAATAAATCAAATTTAATAATAAATGATAAAATTAATGGTAAAATATTTGAAACTTTTTGAGAAAAATGTAATTAATTTTAAAAAAATAATAGAAAAAATATTAGAAAAAGTAATTTTATTTTAAAATGTTATTGTTAGTTATGTGAAGTTTTTGTTTATTTTATTAAAATTTATGATAATTGTCCTAGTTAATTTGGATTAAAGAACCGTACAAGTCACCTTTATTATAATTTGTTATGATTACATATGTTCTTTTTATATTTAATACTTAAACATAATATTTATTTTATTTTAAAATGCTTTTGTTAGTTAAGTGAAGTTTTTGTTTATTTTATTAAAATTTATGATAGTTGTCCTAGTTCATTTTGATTAAAGAACTGTACAAGTCATTTTTAGTATAATTTGTTATGATTACATATGTTTTTTCTTTTTTTATATTTAAGACTTAAACATAATATGTTGTTTAAGGATACGATCCCCTTTGTATTTTTTTTAGTTTTCAGTTTTCAATGGTGGATTTATTGTTCACTTGAAGGATTTCAAGAGTTATATATTATATGCTATTGATGTGATTCAATGGTTGAATTATATCTTCTTTGAATGTGTTTACAAGTTGATTTGTTATATACTTATCTTGTATTTATAGAAGGAGGGTTAGAAACCTTAAAAATAAAAAATGATAAACAAAAGAAAGAGAAGAAAAAAAAATGGAGATAAAAAAATTGTTAATCTCGTGAGTCTGAGAGTATGAGTGATTTTAGGCGAACACGAAAATACAAAAATAAAATTGTGTATGTGTGTAAATGTGTAAATATGATTTTTTTGTTAATAAAGGATAGTGAAAGAAAATCTTATTGGTATATTCAATCTGAAAGGGTATTCTAATGACTTTGAGCATGTGATTGAAAAAGAGAGAAAGAGACACAGAATAAAAGTGTTTTACTTAAATTAATTAATTTTAATTTTAATTGAAATTGAAATTGAAATTGAAATTGAAATCATTTCAATAAAAAAGGTGAATGATGTAGTAAAAAAACTCTTAACTTTGAAATGGGTTTAAAATTTGTTTTAAATTTTAATTACATTGATCTTAATTCGATGGTATTACTCGTTGACAATACACAAAACAAAATAAAATTTTAATTACATTAATTTTTAATTAAAATTAAATTTAAACAAAATCAATTCATTATTAAAAAATCACGATAACACATTTTTACAATTTTTAATAATCAATATGATTTCTTTGTACTACATTTATATATGAAATTTAAATTACATATAATATATAAAATCGTAATATCTTACTATTTTACAACTAAATTCTTAATTTTAACTAAATTGATTTTCATAAACCAAAATAATATATACCAAAAGTGTTTTAACATCTCAATCCCTTAAAAGTAATATGCATTAAAAAAATAATTAAATAACTAAACCCTAAACCACAAATCAAGAAAAGTTGGGTAAAAGTTTAAGTAATGTACATATAAGTTCATTAAAGTGTCGTAAATAAAACAAAATTAGAAGGAGTAAGTTATTCATTTATTACACATTTATTATTATACCCAAATCTCAACTATCTTAGCAGTTGTATGTATACCCAACCAAGATTAGAAAGACACATTTAGAACAAAGAAGGAAGGGTTTGAACATCTCCATAAACATAAACTTGGAAAGAATAAATTAATTTTGAGTTTCTCCGTTTGCATGCACCAAACATATTTGCTTTCTTCGGTACTTGTTATTATTTTGTGAATTGATTTATCACCACATCAGACAAATACACTTCACATTCAACAACCTTGTTGGCCTAATGTAAATATCTTCTTGTCACATTTAGATGTAACAGTGAATTTTTCGAAACAAAATTTATTCATAAAACTCATTAAAAACATGATTCATATACTTTTTACATTACTTATTTTTATTTTAAAACATTCCAAATTGAAAAATATATTATCATTAAATATAGAAATCGTTTTGAAAACATTAAAGTTAAGATAATTTTTAGTATCAGCTAATTTATTTTTTATTTTAATAAAAATAAATAATATTTGTGTACTGTTGTACGTGAATGATGTGGCTTTATGTGGTGGACATAGATTGAAATGCAATGGAGAAGGACAGGATGCATATTGAGTGGCCAATATTATCTAGAGGGATCGACGGTTAACCTAATAATGCTCATCCTTTAGTCTTAACAACCATAGTTTTGGATTGGTTGGACTCCTTCAAGAGCCAATATTTTAGTCTGTTTTGCTGCTTATTAAATTCTTCAAGTATTTCAATTAAGTTAGGAATACTTTTATGGTTATTTAATATAATATATTTATAGAAATTGCGTTCGAGATTCTACTCAAAATTCAATTTCTTTACCTAATTAATTTAATAGTGATCCAAAATTTCTACGCAGTTTGTAAATGATTACCTTTTTTAATGTATTAAGTGGGTTTTGTTTTTCTTTTTATTGATAACTAAAATTAATTTTTGATAGTTTCATCATCTTTTAAGAGATAGATTCTTTAGTTAAAAGGTTTAATAAGCGTTTCGTCAACCATCAATTATTTTATTAAATATATTTTCAAATATTTAACGTATTAGATTCAAAAGTGTCATAAAATCTGTGCTTGTTCTTATCAATTATTAAATATTAATTAGTTCAATGATGAAAAGATTATGCTTAGGCCTAATTATAAGGTGAAGTTTGTTAGAATAACAATGCACAAATTAGGTTACAAGCTGAATTAAAGGTTATTTTTATTCTCAAACTTGAAGAACGAGTAACTCTGTATAAGAAAAGTAAAACAATAATTTGAAACTATTTCCAGTTCAAGTAACGATGTAATGTTGTTGAGTGGATGACTATATTATTATCCATGAAATTGATTATATATATAGAAATAGTTATGCACCTATCTCTCTACAAAATTACATATAAAACTATGTCTATTTATACTTCTATTTCTTTTTTACAAAGTTTTTCCCATACATTTTTTATAAGATTAAAAAAAATAAAGAAAATCTTATTAGAATCTTCAATGTTGAGCCTTCCTCCACAGATTTTATCTTCTTTTTTACTCTTAGCTAAAGTTGTAGTGCCTAGATACTATGTTTGTTCAATTCATGAGGCAAAACTAAGATAAGCCTAAGAAACATGGAGAGGGGTCACTATCTAAAAGAATAACATATAATGAGAAATTCCACTCTCAAAGTAAATAAGGAATGTGTATTAGTCATCATAATGATGATTATTATTGACACCCCTTAGACATCATTAAAAACCTAAAAAAAATTATTATACCTAGAAACTTAAGATAGACCTTCCTCCCTTTTATAGAAAGGATAACATATAAAAATACTTAGATTGAGAGATGAAGGTTGAACAAGTATTTAAGTGTTATCAAGCAGATCAAGAGAAAAGGGTACCCACAACTATCCTAAGCTTTCAAGGGTAGTTGATGTATTGGTGAACTTCCTTAGTTAGAGATTTAAGATTTGGAAACAATCGTTAGATTGGAATGAACTTAGGACTTCCTTAAGAAAAATACATGTCTCCTTTTACTATGATAGGGAGTTAATAGACAAGTTTCATACTCTCCAGCAATGAAACATGCGTATAGAAGAGTATAGACCACAAATGGAACTACTTATGTTGAGGGTGAGGATAAGAGAAGAACCACAAATCACCATTTCTAGATTCCAATGTAGCCTAAATTATAAGATTAGGTAGAGGGTTGAGTTGTTGCCATACAATGACTTAAATGAATTAGTTCAATTGTGTGTGACGATAAAATAACAACTTAGGAGGAAGTCTATGATACTTATTTATTTTTACCACTTTCTAATTGTATAATGATAACAATAAATATAAATCAGCTGGTAATTATTGGAGTTTTACACCATTTTGCTGTAATTGGATCAATTAGGTTTCAGTTAAAAGTTTGTTATTATTTTGACACCATTCTCAAAATTTTAACAAATTTAAGTGTATTTTGTATTTTGTCCATAAATTTTGCCACAAAACCCGGATTTACTTGATTTTTGTTTCATTTTGCAGATAACTTAAAGATCTACAAATTTTATTCAAGGGTCGAGAGTAAATTCGAACTGGAAATTGGCTAAAATTGGACTTGAAATCGGTACACAAAGGCTAGACAACAAAGCGACAGTTGGATATTTTGAGTAGATTTTTTTATGGAGGGCTATTTATTCATTTTATGTTTTAGGTTAAATTTTTTTTACAAATATAGTTCTCTTAGTAGAGCCAAAAAACATCACAATATACAATAGACAATAAAACGTAGTTTTTCTTTTTCCTTTTTTTCTCTTTTGTGTATTTTTCATTATTCTTTTCGCCTTGGTGTGACAATCGTGATTATGAGTGGCTAATTTTTCTGTTCAATCTGATTTCCTAGTGCTCTCCATTTCTTAATCCTGAGGTTCATGTTTTGTAATTCATTCCATAATTACATGCTCAATTGCTATTTTAAATTGATTATTAGATTTAATAATTGGATTAATTTAGTAATTGAATCAATACCGATTGGATTGTGTTGTGGAATTTCCGAACTCATGTTCAAGTCAGAATAATATTGTTGTTCACAATGAGCAATTACAATTGTTCAGCATATTGTGTATTCAGTGAGATGCTTCACGATCGTGGGGTGTGGTGTTCGGAATGTTAAATAGATGCAAAAATCTTGGTCTGTTAAACCCACACATGTAATTCAGATTTTCTTTAGGAGTTAGTGAGAGATTTAGGAGAGTCGAAGAGAGGTCGTGTTGGTTTTTATTACTTGCATTTATCTAATATGTTTAAAATTCTATTTTTATTTTATTATATCCAATCTTCTGTTTTTATTTTATTATACCGAATCTTTTGTTTTTATTTTATTATATCTAATATTCTATTTTTATTTTATTATATCTAATATGTTTAAAATTCTATTTTTATTTTATTATATCTATCTGTTTAAAATTCTATGTTTATTTTATTATATCTAGTATGTTTAAAATTCTATTTTTATTTTATTATATCTAATCTGTTTAAATTTTTTTTTATTTTATTATATCTAGTATGTTTAAAACTCTATTTTTATTTTATTAAATTTAATTATTTCATTAAAACCCCTGAATTCTTTTAAGAAAATGACTGAGTAGTCTGTGGTAAGAATGACCTAAGTTAGCTATACTACAAATTTAGCTTCCTAGTATAACTTGGGGCACGTTCGGCAATGCGAATCAGTCTACCACTATAAAAGACTACTCTACAACTTCCTACCTGAAGAAGGATTATAAGAGGGTGGGATACCCTTCCAAGTCTAGACATGAAAGGGTCAAGTGTAAGGGATAAAGAAATAGTAAAACAAAGAGAAAAGGAGGAAGAAAATATAAATATAAAGAGCCTTCCAAAGAGGCTAGAGATGTCCATTGTTTTAGATGTTAAGGAAAGTGAGACTATGTTGCTAAGTGTCCCCACAAAAGGTTGTTGTGTTGAACATGAAGTAGTTAGCCAAGAAGAAGTGCATTCTTCACCTAGTAAAGAAGATACTCTAGACTCTGAGGAGGAAGTCTTCCATTGTGAAGGAGACTTATTAATGGTGAGAAGACTTCTTAAAAGCCAACTTATTGATCTTGAGCAATCTCAAAGAGAGAACTATTCCAAAAAAAAAGGTGTAATATTTTTTGAAATACTTATTTTGTGGTCGTGGATAACATGTTTATAGTTGCTATAGTTCAAGGTTGGTAGACAAGATAGCCTTCATTGCTACTCCCCATCCTAAACATTATAAACTTTGGATCAAAGATGATGGTGGAATAGTAGTTAATGAACAAGTAAGTATTCTAATCTCCATAAGAATTGTAAAACTAAAATTTTGTGTGACATTGTTCTAGTCGAGGTTGGACATATCTTACTTGGTAGGTCATGACAACTTGATACAATCTATTCATGATGATATCACCTAAAAAATAAGTTCACTCACCATGCGAAAAAAGATATGTCATCTCACATTTCAACAAGTGAGAAAGGACAAAATCAAAATGGAAAAAAATAGAAGAGAAAAGAGAGAGAGAAAAGCTAAGTCAAAAACTCTCTAACACTAAAAAAAATAGAGGAGGAGAAAAAATCGAGTTTGGAGGTTTTTGTCCCCTCCAAATAAGTTGATCAACAAAAATTTCTTGAAAAATGTAACTAAAATAAAATCTCTTCTACTTTAACAACCTCTTTTCCTTCTTATTGTAAAGAGACACTTGCTTAGTCATGGACTTGAGTCTCTACCATTTAGGGTTAAAAAGCTTTTAAAAGAGTTTGATGATTTGTTTCTCAAAGAGGATCCTCACAAAGTTCCACCTTTGAGGGGAATAAAACATCAAATAGATTTAGTTCCTAGAGCCAACCTCCAATAGGCCAGGGACAGAGAGTCAAGTAAATGACTTTCTAAAGAAGGGTTGGGCACAAAATAGTCTTAAGTCATTATGTTGTCCCAATGTTGTTGGTCCTCAAGAAAGATGGATTTTGGAGAATGTGTACAATTGTAGGACCATCAACAACATAATTGTAAAATTAGAACCCATTCCCTATGGTAGATGACATGTAGGATAAATTGCATGGAGCTAATTTTTTTTTCAAGATTGATCTTAAGAGTGGTTACATTCAAATACGAATTAAAGAAGGAGTTGAATGAAAAATTGATTTTAAAACAAAGTTTGGACTAGTCATGTCTTTTGGCTCAACCAATGCTTCTAACACTTTCATGAGATTAATGAAACATGTACTTAGGGATTGTATACGTAGAAATGTGGTCATCTACCTTGGTGACATTTTAATTTATAGGAGTCTAGACGAGCACATAACAAATTTGAGAAGGACTTTTCTGTAGAAATGTGGTCATCTACCTTGGTGACATTTTAATTTATAGGAGTCTAGACGAGCACATAACAAATTTGAGAAGGACTTTTCTGTTGTTGTTGCTCTTCTTAACAAATTAGTCAAGAATGATGTGTCTTTTATGTGGGGTGAGAAATAGGAAAATGCCTCCAAAATTAAAAAGATAAATTAACCCATGCACCTATTCTAGTTCTTGATTTTTCCATAACTTTTGAACTAGAGTGTGATGCCTCCGAGGTTGGAATAGGTGCACTATTACTTCAACGTGGCCATCCTATTACTTTATTTAATGAAAAACTTTGTAGACTCACTTAAAATGTATCACTTGTGATAAATAGCTTTATGCTCTAATTAGGGTCCTTAAAGCATGGGAACACTGCCCAATGACTAAGGAATTCATCATACACACTGATCATGAATCACTTAAGCATCTCCTTTCGCAAGAAAGATTGAATAAGAGGCATGTTAAGTGGGTAGAACTTTTGGAACAATTCCCTTATGTTATCAAACACAAGAAAGGAAGACTAATGTAATTACATATGCTTTATCTATAAGACACACATTACTCATCTTTTTAGGCTCTCAAATCTTAGTATTTGATAACATTAAGGAATTGTATGTACATGACACCCATATTTGCATCTTGTCTGAAAAAGACTCTTAATGAGTTCTATGTTTCTGAGCGGTATCTCTACCAAAAACGAAACTTTATACACCCCAAGGATCCATTAGAAAACTTCTTGTCCAAGAAAGTCATAAGGGAGGTCTCATGGACCATTTTGGATTTTATAAAACTCTTACTTTTTTTGAAACACAAATTTTGTTGTTTAAAGGTGTTGTCAGATTGCATGATCTACCAAAAACTATAATGTCTGTTAGGGACTTAAGTTCCTAGACATTTTTGAAAAACTCTTGCGAAAGGCTTGAAACTAAAATCATGTTCTCTACCACATCTTAGCCACAAAGTGATGGGAAAACTGAGGTAGTGAATAAATCCCTATCCCCTTTGTTAACGATAATATTGAAAGACAATAAGAAGTCATGGAATAAACATCTTCCTCACATCGAGTTTGCTTACAAATGAGTAGTCCATAAGACTACTAATCTTTTTCCCTTCGAGGTTGTTTACGGTTGTAACCCTCTCACACCTCTCAATTTACTTCCACTTCCAGATATAACTTCCTGATTACATAAGGGAAGAGTGTTTTGAGTTTATCAAGATGTTTTATGAGAAGGTTAAAGACCAAATTGAAAACCAAACTTAGAAATATGTTGAATGCAATAACAAAGGAAGAAGGAAACTCATTTTTGAGGAAGAATATTAGTTTGGCTACGCTGACAAAGGAAAGGTTTCCCTGTCAGAGGAAGTCAAAACTCAGTACAAGAGGAGATGGTCCATCTAAGTCCTCCTAAAAATAAATTATAATACATATAAATTATATCTCCACCTAAGTATAAAGTTGCCCCACTTTTAACATTTGTGATTTTTCTCCTTTTGTAGGGACTTTTGACTGTGAAGATGATCTAGATCTGAGGAAAGATCCTTTACAAGAGGGAGGGTTTGATGGACAATCATCAGAGAGACACATTATGTCTTTGACAAGGTCCATGGATAGGTGGATAGGAGGATTGAAGAAGAAGATGCATTGGAGTGTATAGGACTTCTCTTCAGTCTTCTTAGTCTTGTAGATAATTGTATAGGATTAGTTTCTTATGTATTTTTTAGAATTTTGTAGAATTTTGTAGAGGCGTGTATTGGCCTCAATTGGACCCTAATTGGGCTTCCTTTTTTGTCCATAGTTGGACAACCAAGAACCCTTAAAAAACATTATTTTTTCGGCCAAACACTAAAATAGAAGAGAGTGTAAAGTAAAAGTCGCACACAATGTAGGATAGGCTAATTTTATTACATTTTTAGGCAGTCCTTGTTTGGCATGAGTAGGGTGTCGAATTGCTTTCTTTGTACATCATTTTAGCTTCTTCTTCAAGTCCCAAATTCTTTGTGGCAAAGTGGGTAAGAGGGCCAAGCAGCCCCTTACCTCTTGCAAAACACACCTTTGAACTAAACTTGAATTGATGAATATTATGCAATCTTGTTGTTCTTCTTAAGTCAACATGGGTGTATCCTTCTCCTTTTCTCTCTTTAGAAACTTATGAAATTTTAAGAATTTTCATGTCTTTCACTGCAACTTAAAGATGCTTCCATAAGAAGATGTATTTAAATTGACATTAATCTTGACTCCTAAGTCATTTGTGACTATTGAGTATATTAAAAGAAACCCCTTAAACTAGGTTTATGAGAATGAAGGGTTACCTTTGGAACCACTTTTCTATTCCCTTAGTCAAAGGTTAAGGGAACGAGGGTTCGTATTTGAAACCACTTTTCCATTTTCCCAAAGGATGCCAATGTTCGGACCTCAAGTCTATTGAGATAACAATGTTATAGTCAATCACCACATTCGGGGTATTATTCGCTTTCAAGCTTAGATCTTTATCACAGTTTTGTTCTTAAAAGGCAACTCAAAAGGTTATGAGAGAAAGGTATATTTAAATTATCCTTAGTCTCGACTCTTAAGCGATGTAGGATTATTGAATGTACTGAAACAAGCTCCCAAGGCCCCAAGTCAAGGTCTAAGGGGAACGAGGGTTCAACTTTGAAACCACTTTTTCATTTCCCCAATTAAGGGTTATAGGAATGAGGATTTGTCTTTGGAACCACTCTCATCCCCACATATGGTGCAGATATTTTAACTTCAAACCCGTTGATATAATATCATTATCGTCAATTACCATACTTGAAGTATTGTCTAGAGCTCCGTTATTGTTTTATCCTTAAAAGGTGTCTCACATATTTAAGGGAGGAAGATGTATTTTAACCATGACTCTTAAGCAATGTAAGACTATTGAGCATACAACAAGGACTTGAAGTCATAACATTGGTGCCATTTGAGGGGATAGAAAAGAGGTTCCAAAGATGAAGCCTCCGAGTTGAGGTCAACGGAAATTTAAATACACATTCATCCTTTAATCCTTAGAGATATCTTTTAAAGACAAAACTGTGTTGACCTTAAGTATGGTAAGATAATATCGTTAGAGTCAATTACCACATTCAAAATATTGTCTATTTTGAAAATTAAAGGTGTATCACAATCTAATTCTTAAAAGACACCTAAGAGGATTATGAAAGAAAAACATATCTAAATTTTCCTTAATCTCAACTCATAAAAATATTAAACTATCAAATATATCATAACACTTATAAACAATAATTACTTACATTTTGAATTTCTTCTTCTCCTCTAGGTTAAACCATTTTAATTTAAAATTATCTATTTGATAATACACTTTAGAAAAGATTATTCCTCTCTTTGCACGTACCTAACACATTTGCTTTCTTTGATATTGATTTATCACCACGTTAGATAAATACACGTCACATTCAACAACCCTATTGGCGAAACGTAAATATCTTCCTATCACATTTAGATGTTTTTTTATCAGAAGAAAAGATTTCGAAACAAAAATTTACATAAAGCATTAAAAATGTAATTCATATAGTTTTACATAACTTATTTTGTTTCAATATATTCCAAATTGAAAAATATATTCTTATTATTAAATTTGGAAATCGTTTTGAAAACAATAAAGTTAATATAATATTTTTGGTATCAGCTAATTTATTTTTTATTTTAATAGAATTAAATAATATTGATGTTTTATCACATAGTTTCAAAAATTATTTGGGTGAAAGAATAATGTTACTTGTAGTACGTCAATCTGTGTACGGTGGACATAGATTGAAATGAAATGACGGAAGACAGAACATATATTGATTGGCCAATATTGTCTGGTCGGATCGACGGTTAACCTAATAATGCTCATTCTTTAGTCTTCTTAACAACCATAGTTTTGGATTGCTCGGACTCCTTCGAGAGTTTTGCTGTTTATTAAATTCTTCAAGAATTTCAATTGAGCTAGGAATACTTTTTATGGTTATTCATATAATATATTTATAAAAATTGAGTGCGAGATTTTCCTTAAAAATTAATTTCTTCATCTAATTAATTAAATTTTTATAAATAATTGAATTTTTTAATCATATTAATAGGATCTTTTTTTTCTCTAAAAGTAAAATTAATTTTGACAGTCTCATAATCTTTTAAAAGATAGGTCTTTTGGTTAAAAGACTAAGCGTTTTCTCAACCATCAATTATTTTATTAAATATACTTTCAAATATTTAACGTATTCCAAAAGTATTATAAAATCGTTCGGATCAGGCCCAATGATATGGCAAAGGCCCAATGATAAGGCAAAGTTTTTTAGAATAACAGTGCAAACTGATCTCCTCTTCGCATTGGTGTTGTAGGCCATGTTCGGCCTTCAACTTGGGAACCAGCTCCACTGGTCCTCACCATATTTGTCACAATGCACAAAGTTTCTCTTAGTTAAAAAAATTTGAAATAATAACAACTAGATGATCATGCCATCCGGGTCACATTGAAAAAAAATTGACAACTGGATGACACCCCCATCCGGGTCACATTTCCAAAAAAAAATGACAACCGGATGAACATGTCATCCGGGTTACATTTCTAGAAAAAATGACAACCGGATGAGCATGTCTTCTGAGTGTCAGTTTTTTGAAATGTGACACGGATGGCATGCTCATCCGATTGTCATTTGTTTTGGAAATGTGACCCGGATGGGGTGCCATCCGATTGTCAATTCCAAATCAAATTGAAAACTGGATAGTACCCATCCGGTTGTCATTATGCCAAATCGAAAAATCTCTCCGTTCATTGTCAACAGCCCCCCAAACACCAAATCAACTACTCTAATGAACAATACCACTTACTAATTGTTAATAAATATAAAAAATTGCTTACCTACGACTTTGAACGTTTAATTGAAGATTTAGGAGAAATGAAAGAAACGAATAAGCAGAACTGGATGGCATTCTTCTTCCTCGCAGGAGCTATGCAATTCCATATCTGTGCGTGCGTGGTAGAGCCTATGCAGTGAACCGGATGAAGGCACAAGTGGACGAAAACACTACTGCAATAGCTTCCAACGGTGACAGGGGTGAAGATTAGGGTTAGAGTGAAAGTGAGAACCGGATATAGATGTCAAGGGGGTGATGGGTACTTTTATCTTTGCACTTTTTAATTAAGGGCATAATTGTCATTTTTAAGTTAATATGGAGTTGTAGGAAGAGGGTATGAGGTGGAGGAAGAATTCATCCATTATCGTAGTATGAGCTTAGTGTAACTAGGTTAATGGATGTAGCTTTAAGAAAGAGTGAACCAGATTTTACATTTGTTATTTTCTCTTTCTTTATTGTTGTTTAAGGTTTATGGTTTAAGTATGTTTTTTTTTTTTTTTTTTCTGTATTAATCTTTTTTTGTTTTTTTTTTTTATTGTTTTATTTTTTAAGTTTTTTTTTTTTTTTTTTTTTTTACGAATAAAACTTATTGTGTGTACTTAATTTTATAATATTTTATCAAATCTACTTAATTCTTTTTATTCTAAATTTGTAATAAAAAAATCTGTATTAGT
>Ga0099825_1001989_pt1 | contig 26763 bp, 10 predicted proteins | sample SiratroredBW_FD_76838 | JGI IMG/M metagenome (GOLD analysis project Ga0099825, IMG submission 76838) | Root nodule microbial communities of legume samples collected from California, USA - Siratro red BW | ecosystem: Host-associated > Plants > Roots > Nodule | place: USA: California | collected... | reverse complement strand
TCTCCTTTTGAGTCTTATCTTGTGTCGAAGTATCTTAGGAAGTTTCAGATTTTTCTCTTATTATAATATAGGGATAACAAGATAAATATGTCATAAATTTATTTAAATTCTTCGTTCTTCTTGTCTTAAAAAAATACGAGAACACAAAAAAAAAAAAAAAAAAAAAAAATCAATAACATCGAAGAATATAGGCTTTTGAAACGATACACAAATATGTGCCAATAAAAGACAGAAAATCTTTTGAATAATAAACTAAATCACAATGGTTTACTCTTTTCTTTGTGCTTTGTTTGCAGTAATTTTTTTTTTTCTTAGCGTATTGTATTGATTTATTGATACTATAACTTTTTCCTATAACATTCATTCCATATTTGTTGGCCTCTTTATATATCTTGTTATACATGAGTGGAAGTTTACTATGCAAATATGTGATTGCGAATTTGTATTTTCAGAATTACACACTTATTAGATAGAAACTAATATACTTCAGACGATATACATACATAATGCTGTAATTGTAAACCTTCAATAAACATAACTTCTTTTAATCACATTTTGCTAGACCTATTGTATAACTACATTATTAACTTTTCTAAAATATGTTAAATCTTTATCTCGTATGTTATTTTAATTTTAATTTTGTTACCCCAAATTTGCGTATTGTTTATCCTTATTACTAAATTACTATTAAAATAATTATGCCAGCCTCATTAACAACTTTTGACAATCCTCCTTTCGTAATTTGTTACGGATATATGCATGCGACATCTTGTTACGGATATATGCATGCGACATCGCTCATTTTATATTTCTAACAGTTTTTCACATTTATTATATATATAATAATTCAAAGGTATTTTTTAACATAATTATAATTTCTTCAAAATACAATTTTCTATCCACGAGCTAATATCTAGCCTATTTTTTTATTTTATGATTTATTTACCATCTCTAGTAAAAACTGATCCAATCAGAAATTCTTTAGATTAACTTTAATTAAAGAAATTTTAATATAAAACAAGATTATTCAAGGGTAAATAAGATCGACAAAATTAGATTGAGTAATTTCCCCCTCTAAATCAATCCAATCCAGTATACAAATACTCTACTTCCCAATAATTTCACATTGAGTAGTTGGCATATTGGATGAATGTTATTGTTAGGCTCTGGATGCTATGCTACCATCACCTTGAACAATAATCTCAACATAGCCAATCTCATAGAAAACGCGTTTCAGCTATTGTTAGGTCAGAATTTTGCTGTGAATGCAACATTTCTATATATCGCACTACGGTATTTCTATTTCTGGTCCAGAATCTAAAAAACAAGTTCTGCACAATTATTTCGGGAGAAACTAAATAGAAACGGGTAGCTAGCGACCAAACTCCAGCAACTAAGATACATAAAGAAGGTCGTCTCAGAATAACTTTTATCCAGTACAATTTAAGCAATTGGTGTACAAAGTATGATTTCAATTATTCGTAACCTATTAAAGCTTTTGCCAATATGCGAAGAGCTCCCTAATTAAGAAAAAATGCCTCATGATTAATCAGAATAGCAGGAAAATGCTAGCTCACTTGATGTCATGAAAAAATGGCATGACAGCAATAACGGGGTCTCCATAACCAACAGCCTCTGTAAATCATAAACAAAAGCAGTAAGAAACTCATCACAGTGAGTATAAGTAGCAAAACAGGTTTAAATATGCATAATTTGGCTGTGCATCGACAGTAATCTCTAAATATTGCAAAACAACGTACTAGGCCTTCAATAAATACAAAAGGCCATAGCAGAAATCAATACCTTTAGGAGCTAAACAATATTTTCATTCTGTCAATAGTCAACACTAACACCTATGAAAACTAACAGCACAACTAGTTATACACTATAAATTACAATGAATTAAATGAATTAAAGTAACCTATCAAGTATATGCAGTAACTGAGAAAAAATATACAAGATTCAAGATCTCCACAGTTTGGTGTGATAATTAAATAAGACTATGGTCCTAGATCTAATAGCTTGACAAAACATTTTCCATTTTCATTTCTTGCAAACACTAATAATTAAAAGTATCACATGATTTTTTCACTTTATTTTTGTTTTAAGATATCTTTGTAATTATTAGAGAAAACAATAAGTGAAAGCAAAAAAAAATGTTCTCAAACTCTATTAAACTAGATACTCTATACGACCCAAATTACAGGTACACAGGAAATCCCAAAAATTCAATATACAATGCAGCTTAGATACATTAAGACAAACACAACAGAGACATACATACTTTTACATGCACAGTATTTGCTAAGTGACATTGATTCTTTTTTTCACTAATTTGTATATATGATCACGAAAGAAAAACATAGTTACAAACTAATATACTATTTTCCGTATGAACATGCCATAAACAGAATCATTTGTCCAACTCAATAGTATTGGCTCTGTGATTGCCTAGTAGTGTTTACAAGAGCTTCGACGATATATAGTATAGTACACCATACATTCTTTGTCATTTTTGGAGTATCAAGGTTTCATAGGTCAAAATAAACAAACCAAGCCCAACATGCCCATGTTTTAGTATGATAACAGCATGCCAGCCATAAAAACGATTAGGCATCCATGATACTATTGAATCATACTAGGGGTGGAAACGGGTGAGGTCAGATAGTTCAGGCTTTTGTGTGCTTGAGCTTGACCTATATCATTATTATTGAGTTCAAGTTTGGCCTATTTATTTATTATAAGTCTTATTCTGACCTGTAGTCTGGTCCGGCCTCAAGACCTTTTTACATGACTAAACAAGTCAATAAACCTAATGACGTCTTCAAGCCCAAAATTGTTCATGATATATTATTATTTTTTATAATAATTATCTTAAAAATTATACCAATAATAAATTAAAAATAAATAATAGTGTAAAACTATACGGATCTGTGTTTAACATAGATTTTGTCTTTTCATTTTACCTTATTTTAACTTTTGTAATCTTATTCTTTCTCCTCTTGTGGTGTATCTATACAAATATATTATTATATTCATATTTATGTTTCTATTTTTCCCTTAATTATATTTTAAAATTTTAATATTTTGAAATTTCGATATTTTAAACCTCAACTATTATTATTACCTTTACAACAATAAAGAAAAAGAAAAATAGTGGAGATAAACTACTCATCCACTTAGAATAAGTGGTACACACCATTACTCCCCAATACAATTACGTTTTTTTTTCCTCTTTCATGCAAATCTACAATGTACTGTTTCTTCAACATTGTTTACATTCAAATTAATGATTACACATAAAATATAAAACATAATAACATATAAAATTAAAATTAATATAAATAGTAAATTTTAACCAATTAAATAAAATGCGAACACACATGCACTATTGCATTTATGTTTCCGCTAGTAACTATAATATTTATATTGAATAAACTAGTAAATTTTTTATTATTTAAAAGTAGAGGTGTAAAATGAACCAGTGGCTTTTAAAAGTAAAATAACATTATTTTTTTATTATTAAACTTGCTTTTAATATTAATATTTATATATAAATATATCAAATTATTATATAAACAGGCCAGCTCGTTACACTTGTCAGGCTTCTTTTAAAGCCTAAAAGCTTACGCCAGGCCTTTGACATGTCAAAGGCCCCTGACTAGTTGCCTAGCCTATTTTCCTCCCTACAAATAGGTTATAAAATGCTAGGTACTACAGATATATTTGGACAAACTTCTCCATAAGAAGAAGAAATGAAATAATCTTCTTCGCTAAAATTAACTTATGCAAAAATTAAAAAACAAAGAATTTAGAGAAGTTATTTGAAATGTCTTCTACAAATTACCTTATGCATAAACTAATTTTAACTTATCAAAAAGCTAATTCAAGCTTTTCTCCCAACTTTTCTCTTCTATGAGTATTCATGGAGAAGTTTATCCAAACATACCCTAGGTGTCCAAATTGGTTAAATTCACTCTTAAAATATGTCTTGATACAATTGACTCACAAGTATCTCCGCCAGCCCCTTCCCCAAAAAAAAAAATTCAATGCTTATCTCTTGACAGTAATTTGTTTCTTCCTAGCAACTAAGTTTCAAAAATACTTGAAATCGAGACTAATAGAATTCAGAATTATTAGGATTGCCAAATCATTTTGACCATATTTTATTACTGGAGGTACACTATTGTTTTAACTATGCAATTAGCACTGCTCTCTTTCCTCAAAAGCCCTGTATTGCATTAATCACATGTCAATAAATCTATGCATTTTTTTATAGTAGGGTCATAGACATCTTTATACCTCCATCCTCAAAAAGTAGCTTCACCACTTGCCCAGCCACATCAGTCTGCAAGATTTAAAAAATAAAACTAGTTAGAAGTAGTAGATATTAAGGAACCACAATTACAAAAACTGAGACAGATCACCTGAACCGGAACTCCACTGCCAAACTGATCCACATACCCAATGATTTGCTCTTCTTTGACTAAATCCCCCTAAAATTCAATTAGGAAATAAATATATTGAAAATCATTGTAGTCAGGTCAATGAAAATGAGTTTCTCAAAGAACTTGATTAAGTAACTGTACAATACAAAGTACACTAATAACAATAAGTGAGTACCAAAGAATATTTATTTGTATAAAAACTATCACTGTTGATTATAATCAGTTTTTTTCCTTTTTAAGTTTTTTTTAGTAAAAGACTTTAAACTTATTCCGAAAGCCAACATATCCATGTTAACAAGGTCACATCAGGAGACTAGGCTGACAAGCAAACAGGCTAATAGATAGACTACAACTATTACGTCTGCAGTGTAACGTGGGGCAGCTCCCAGTGCTAGCAGTTGGGGCCCTAAAACAGAAAGAATTAGTTTCATCACTGCAAATCTTAATGAATAACAAACACATGGACCAACATTCAATGATGGAGTTCACAACGAGAAAGCCCGACGCAGTATCAAGTGAATTATGTGATCTAGGTCATAACAAATTGATGGATATTCACAAGCACATCACACGTACCTCATTACAGACAGGAGGATGTCTCTTCCCTTTCACTGTTCTACCTCTACTGAAGAAGCCAACCTAATGAGAAAGAAAGATTAGTGATAGCAAACTCTACATAGCTCAAGCCAAATATAACTAGTGAAAGCAGAAGTTAAAACTTATATTATTGATGGCTGATATACCGCGGGAGATGGTACCAAGACATAAGTACCGATACCAGAAGCCTCCAATGCTGCCAATTTTGGTGATTTCTCTCTGAAAGAATCTATAAATGGCTTTTTCTTTTCTGGAGATGATTTTGGAGGTGATGGTGGCAAGGTAAGAGGTGCTGATTCATCCATAGGTTTAGATGGAATATGTGGAGGAGTCGTTGGTGAAATGTTAGACAAAGGAACCTTTGTTTCTCCAATGTTTCGCTTGATATGCATTTCAAAACCTCCAACCTATAACAATACTAGTCAAATAAGGTCGTGTAAAAGGTCATCCAGCTAAAAGCATGCTTCTTTTAATGAACTAGACAGATAAGAGACAACGTTGTACAAAAACAAAGCTGAGATGATACTAATTTTTATGATCGAATTTGAATTACAAAAAGAGAATTATAATGAGATAGGACACTAGGCACAAAGGCACCACAATCTCAAGTTGCAATTACAACATGCTGCAATTTTGATTAGAAAAATATCAATACCATTACCTAATTTTCTAAAAGTGTTATACCTTGAGTAAATTAAAAGCATCCTTTGAGAGAAGTTCAACACACAGTATATGACAGAGCTATAGACAAATGAACAAACCATATAACATTCACTGAAGTTTCTTTTCATCCTCGCTATTAAATTTAAAACATTGAACTTCCAATTTTACAAAAAACATAAACAAGACGGAAGAAGATCACCTTTACTTTGAGTTCAGCAATTTCAGTCTCATCACACACCTCTAATACCAAAGCCTGATCATAAGCAAACACGACATAATGAGCAATTTTATCAGATTCTCATTCAAACAGGGAAATTAGTAATGCAATCATGCAGTCTTGGAAAAAAGCCAGCATACTAGGGCTAATTCCCACCAAATTATCATTTTTCACTAATAAAAATATCCTTAACAGGTAAATAAGGAAAGAATAGCTATATACCTCAAATCCATTAGGAAAAGTAGCAGCTTGCAAAGACTTTTTCTCCAATGAGCCTTGTGGAGTACTATCCGAAGAAGCTGCAGCATCTTAAATAATTGCGAGGTCAAGGAGTTTGAATATAAAAAAAAAATGTTAAAGGGAACCTATTCTAACGGCCAACTATAACACAATTATACTATATATGTATGTATTTATATGTATATGTATGTGTGTGTACGTATATATGTGTGTGTGTGTATATATATATATATATATATATATATATATGTAATAACCGTCAAACAGACTTTCTCAATTACCACAATAATATTGAGCAACAGAAGTAGAAGATTTCCTACTATTACTTATCTATGTGAATAACCTTATAACTTTATCTTACAAATAAATAAATAAATAAAAATCACTTCTTTTGTTTGTAGTTTGTAAGAGTATTTTTTCTGTCTTCTCTCTTTCCAATGGATATAGAAGAGTTCCGGAAGATTATCTTGTATCACACAAAAATATAAAATTGCAGCCCAAAAATTTTGCAACTGATTAATGTATCTCAAAATCTTAAGAAAGTGAATTTAAGTCTACCTCACACTACAAAAGCAGCTTATAAGGTGAGGTCACCTAAATAATATAACTTGATCATGTTTCTAATCGAGGTCACCTAAATAATATAACTTGATCATGTTTCTAATCGATGTGGGATTTACAACACACCTCTTTATGCCAGAGGTTGAACATATCAAGCTTAACTAGAATAAACTCTTAAATGACTCTGATACCATCTTAAAAAAGTGAAATTTAAATCTCATTCAACCTCACAAAACTAGCTTAGTAAAGCAAGATTTGCATTCGCCTATATACTATAATTTGGTCATATCTCTAATTGATGTGGACTCTTTAATACACCATTTTAGGCCAAGGAGTGGACATCCTAGAACTAAAAGGGAACCCGACAGCAGGTGACAGAAGCCCCAACAAACTTAACTAGGATAAACTCTGATATCATCTTAAGAAAATGAATTTAAAACTAAATTAACCCCACCAAATCGAAGGTGTGCACCCACCTATATAATATAATTTGGTCATATTTTTAGTCAATGGAATTTTCAATATAAACTCTCATGTTGAGAACTGGACATCTAGCATGGCACTAAAGGGAACCTGATAGTGATTGACACAATAAACCCAACAAACTTAACTAGGATAGGCTCTTGAATGACCTTGATACCATCTTAAAAAAAAAAGTAGAATTTAAGTTTAACTTGACCTCACAAAATCGGTTTCATAAGATAAGATTTGCACCCACGTATAACTTATAATTTGATCATATTAGAAGTGGATGTGGACTCTTTAACAAATAGAAACAACAACTTAAAATATATAACTAAGAAGATAATTACACTAAGATCAAATTAGAGTATCAGACTTTTCTCATTCAAACAAAAGTCAATAAGAACAAAGAATAAAGTGATAATTCATTTCACAATCAATATAACCCACCATCACCAGACTTGGATGTGTTGATAGGCTCAGCTGTTTTCGCACATGAAACCAGAGTGGTGTTCCCCTTCATGTGGGAATTAATATGCTTCCGATCATATGCCAAATGCTGGATGAAAAGCCTACTTTTAGAGTTCCATTGGACATTGTGGATGGGAACTACAACTTGTTTATCACGGGAAGGCCGCATATGGGACATAGTGCCCATGGGATCTGAAATCCAAGAGTCATGATTAAGCATCTGACTGTAATAAAATCATATTAAAAACATTGAAGTGCTAAAATAATATTGTATATTGAAATTCAACCATTTAAGAAGGCATTGAGACCCTTTCCAAAAGGTATTAAGCCTATTTCAAAAAGCCATGGGAAAAAAAGGAAAACATTGTTCTATTTAACAGAATAGATCAACAAAACAATAAAATAAGCAACAGAACACTTTCTGACAGTAAATAGTACACAACATATGGGTGCCACTAAAGTTATTAAAAAAACACACAGTCACTGGTCATCTTGTGTTCTCCTATAGGACCTAATAGATGGTCAATTACAGGCTCTAAGGTGATTGCAGACCATACTTTGGTTATTTGTAGAAACATGAAAAACTAAACTAATCAGTAGCAAAAAATAATACTAATCACCTAATCAATGACATTCATCTAACTTAATGAAAAATGTTATTCTCGTGCCATGATTCTTGTAAACAAACGATACTAATCAATAGCATAAAATAACTTTATCGCTGCAACCTAACTTTCAAGTTCATTTCTAAGGTTAAATTAAGCCTCGCATATCACAGCAATAAGGAACAAGTCCCGCAAGCTAATACGACTAGTTACTTCGGGATGAAACGTTTCAAAGGTTCGTTGCAAATTTAAAAAAAGAAAAAAAGTTTCTACGATCCTCGGCCTAACCGTGTTTTGATTTCCTAGCACTAAAATTGAATAAATAAATCACAGAAGCGGAAACTCCGTCCTATGTTCAGCATTTAATTCAAAACGAAAATAACATTTGATATAGATAACGATATTTAAAGAAAGCACGCAATGCTCAATGTGCCTAACCGTAACCGTCAAATGTTTGCAACACAATGCAAATCTAGCGAGCTCCTTCGCAGTTACGTTTCTTTCTAGCTAGAAAATCATAAACCTAATCCAGATGTATATAATTCGTTGTCCAAAATCAAACTGCGCATGTGAATCGTTTCCAATTTCCGTCACACGTCGCATAAAAGTAAATAAAGCAGAAAATCCTAAAGACAAAACCAGAGATCGCATTCGGAAAGGCAAGTTCATAACAGAAATGCAGATACAGATAGAGAGAGAGAGAGAGAGAGAGAGAGAGAGATACAGTGAAAGGATCGAATGGCAGAGGAGGATTCCATGGGAGAGAGAGCTCGAGAGGGACGAAAGAACAGGAAAATGGAGTAATGGGAGGGAAAAACGATGGAGAGGAGAAACTTCTAGAGAATAGAGAGGTGAGTGAAGTTAAGCGAACAAGGAAAGAGGTGGATAAACTAGTTGCAATGTGTGTCTCTCTGAGATTTCCGCCCCCTAATCACCCTCTCCGTTCCAATCTAGGAAAGTCTCCTAGCTAATGTGCGCTGGGGTGTGACTAGTGCCTCTCTCGTCCCTCATACGTGGACACTCCCATCTTAGTGTGGTAGTTGGTGTCTTGGACAACCTCCTTAATGGGCTTAATACATAAATTCTATATATTATTTAAACTTTTCTAATTGAAGTCTTTAAATTCAAAACTATATATTTGGATATTCTTTTTTATGTTTCTTAATTAAATAATTTAAAACTATTGTTTTCCTGACTAATGAAATAATTCAGGAATCTACTTACGAAAATATTATAAATTGATAACTTAATTACCTTTTTAATTTAATAACCTAATTAAACATTTTCCAAAAAAAAAGCTGAATGATATATTAAATATATCTAAAATTTTTAAAACTTTTTTATGGCTTAAAAGTTTATATAAGGTCATACAAAATAACCTAATTAAAAAATTCAATGACTAAAAATAGTAATAATAATGATAATAACAATTCGTATATCTATATTATTTATCTTTTAAGAGGACATATACTGGCAAACTAATAAATAACATAACTTACTATTATAAATTTTTAACTTAAAATATCTTCATTAAAAGAGTAAAAAGATAATTATGGATCATTAAATATATTAGGTGAGATATAAATAAATAAAACATGTCATGAAAAATAATATATATATATATATATATATATTTTGAAATAGATTAAAACACTTAAAGTAACACAAAAATATTAACTTTTACTATAACGTTTTTCCAAGTTATAATCTACTAACCTATACAAATGTTTAAGTTTATAAACCTATTTAATAAAATCTACTTCTATGAAATTTTTACACTGAGCTCTTCGACAGTGGTTTGCAAAGATGTTCCCGAACAAAACAATATTACCCTATCGTCCCCACAAGAACTCCTTATAGCATCAAACTTATTCACACGGAATATTTTAAATTAAATAGGAAATTAAGAACTCAATACTTATATTCTTTTAATTTTTTTATCTATTTGTTTCAAATCTTCAAACTAATTAAATATTAAAAATATATAAAATTTGATTAAAATTAGAAACTATTTTAAATAATTTCTCATGATATAATTGTGTATTTTTATTATAAAAAAACACATCAAAACAATTTCTTACAAAATATAAAAAATTGTCTTAATTATTTTTTATAAAATATGAAGTACTGATAAGAAGAGGTGTTTAAACATTTTTTAGATAATTTTATTTTGACAAAACATGAAGTAATGATAAAAAGAGACGTTTCAAAATTGTTGAGATAATATTATTTTATCAGAGAGACTGACACTAAAAGCACTTTGTTTAGGTGAAAATACTTAAAATGATATAAATGTCCTTCAAATATTTTACTTTGAACAATACCACAATATTAAGCAATACTATATTTTGGGTTGTTAGAAGTAAAAATTATCATACTTAAGTCACATTTTTTTAACAACTTTGCCGATGCTTTTGTTATGATGCAAATGGTTGTTGTAATTGATTTTATTGTATTTATTTTTTCACTGTAAGTATAATTTAAATATTCATTACTAAATCATTCTTATAATAACTCACATATATCCCAAACTTTTATCTTTTGTTACAAAATTTGTTAAAAGTCTAATCCCCTCATTGTAAAACTTTATATTTCTTTTAGTGATTAACTATATTTAGCCTCCAAATTTTTTTTTCTTGTTTCTAAATTGAAAGGGTACTATATTCCATTGGACAATGTGGAATTAATTAAACAAAATGAATGATAAAGACAGTAAAATAAAGTGTAAAAAAATCATGAAAATAATAGAAAAGGTTGACTTTGACCTTATAATAAGGAATTACACCTTTAAACAGTAATTTGCACATCCCTCCATATTCTTCTTAAACAGAAGCCTAAGCAACATCAACATATACTAATTCTCGAAACTCTAACCTCCTAGTTTCATTGTAGAATGTTATGCGCTTGTTAGGCCAATACGTTAACCATATCCAACCCCTAATCTCCCATTCAATTGTTTTTCCAATGGCTGCTTTGTCCACTTTCCACCACACTTTTTCTCCATATTCATCACCTGCAAAAATAACTCCTCCTTGCCTGGTGAAAGGTCGCAAAACACTTGAGTATCGATTTTTGAACCATGACTTTGGGTTAATCATAGCAAACTTTGAAGGCTTTGATGAGAAAACTTCTTTGCCATCCATACTATCATGAAGAAACCAATTCAGATTTGCACTGTACCCATATACAGATTCTTCAAATTTCCAAGGCTTCAAAGTCACTGTTGTGGACTCTCCAGCTGACACCTTGAGTCCCACAGGAATGGATGATGGCTCGATCGAAGCTTCTACACTTTTGTCAACTCCGAATTCTTTTCGTGGGTTCTCCGAGGATTTCCCAACGGATAGGCTCAACACTTGGTCTTGGACAATGGGTGTAAGTTGTAAAGATATTCTGGAAGGAAAATGTTTTTCAGCTGCATCAGCCCCTCGTTCCCTCATAAGAGATTCATTCACCAATTTGATAACATCACACCTGCCCACAAAGAATATATTATAAGAAAAACGCAAAATATAAGTACCCTGTGTTATAACTTTCTTTATAAAAGATTCATTTTTAAAAAAATTTATTTGCATTTTTTTAACACTTCAAATAACTGAAAACTTGAAAAATATAAAATCTTATCATAAGTATAACTTATTTTAAATAACTTCCCATACAATCAGTCTTTTTTTTTTTCATATATTACTTAGCATTATAGTAAATAAACACATTTTTTTAAATCTCTTTTAAACAATTTATTATTTTGTATTAAAATCACTTTTTTTTTTTATAATTTATTTTTATTTTTTTTTATTTAAATTTTTTTATTTTAAATTTTTTTTCTTTTGTTTTTTTTTTTTTTTTTTTGCATATTTTACTACCTGTGTTTTATTTTAAAAATATGCTGGGACTTTGTTACACATCTTACAAACTATTAAAATAATAAAGTATGTAAGAAAAAACTTAATTAATAAATTTGTAAGTATTATACAAATAAGTGATAAAGTGCAATTAAACCTGTTTTTAATCTATTGGAATAAATAGTGATAGATTTATTTTAATACGTGTGGGTGCAATATTTCCCACTATAATTTTGATTTTTTAATCCGATTTTTTTTTTCTAAAAAAGTAAGGCATCATCCTATCATCAGCAGTATAAATCTATTGACTTTTTAAACTGGTATATTTATTTAATTATATATTTACTTTTTAAAATAATTTTGATACAGTAAAGATGTATGCGATATTTTATGTCAAAGACAATCCAAAATTACATATTTAATATTTTTTATAAAGATATATTTTTATAAAGGCTTGCTATATTTTTATAAACAGTATAAAATATTTTTTCTCGCATTAAAACCATTTCTTGATACAACACTAGAAATAATTATATAAAGATATGAAAGAAATTAAGTGAATCTTATAATTTTGACCATCTTAATCTTAAAAAGAAAAGAAACAATGGAATTCTTTTATACTATAAAATTTAAGTCACTTTCACACATATCAAAACTGAAAAAAAACCACACCTTTTAAATAATTAAAGCTAATGAGACAAACGGTGACTCTAGTTATTCCCTAAATTTCCAATAACTACATAAACATAAACTAATTAATGGTTAATTGTTAAAATGGTTATGTATTGGCTATACATTATCTCTTGATGAGTTAATATTTTGGTGATTAATTGCCATACCTTATGTTGTCAATGTCCACCATGATTTCAACCCACTCCTTTTTTATTAAGACTTTGTGATTGAACTGAAGAACAGCTTCCACATGGTGATATTTGAGGGAGAATTGAAGTCTCTCACTAGCTGGATTACTTTTTGAATTCTCAACATCCATGACTATGAGGGGACAATACAACTGCACTTTCCACAACCCAGTTGCCGAAAATGCATAAGAAAATAAAGGACAAGGTGTTCTGAAAGGGTTGTTATGTGCTTCTTGTTCCCCGACCCAGTTGGTAACTGCAAGGTTCACAGAACGCATCCACAACTCTTCTACGTTGGACCCCAAGAGTTTCATTAGCATGTTTGATGCTTTTCTTGACTGAAAACCTGTCAAGTGGTCTTTCAGGTTACTAATACACCTAGAACGAAAATCTGCAGCAGGAGCTTCGTATATACAAACTAGGAACAAGAGGGTGAAGAAAGAGAGATTGAAAACGTCTGAAAGGTTGGGAGTTGAATCAAGTTTTGGAAATCTGAGGAAGGAAGTGTTCTTGTTGGAGCCATAAAGAAGGATGGCCTGGTTGAAATTAACAAAGAGATTGGAAATGATTTCGTCATCTATTAACTTAGCGGTTCTGAAGCTTGTATGCTTGAAAGGTTTTGAGGACCAAAGATGGATAGGAGTGTTACAATCTGCTGTGATGACAAAGTAGAGTTTTGAGGAATGATGGTTTTTGGGTATGGTAAGACTGAGACATGGTTGGCAAGAGCTTGAAGAACATATGTTTAGTGAAATGGAATTTGTTTCCCATTCTGAGATTGGTGGAAGCTTCTGAATCCAGCAAAACACATCAGGAAAACTGCAAGCCATGAATGAAGCAACTTGTAATAACTTTCTCTCTAATTCGGGTGCATGCAGGTGGGGGCTATCTTCATGTATTTGTAGACTCTTCCATGATTGTGGGCAACTCAAATACTGAAGAGAAGGAATTTACCTTGAAAGAGAAAGGATCGTGATCGTTAATTAGCTCCTTGGAAAAAAAACAAGATTAACAAGATGGCTAATTGGACAAGTTATAAAATACTTAGATCACCTATCAAATCTCAAACATTCTGTACGTTATAGATAATTTTGTACATCATATCTGTTTTATCATTTTGAAAAATAGCATTACAATAAGGTGATTTGTCATGTGCTAAATATCATCTATAATACAAAATACTTACTTATAAAGAATGTTATTATTATTATTTATGCTTTTAACTATGAAAGTTTGTACTGGAGGAATTTATTCATAGTTTGTTTGAACTTATTTCATGGTATAAACATTTATTTAAGAGAGCTTATAAAAATAGTTCGTAATCTATCATAACTTATTTTCAATTTATGTTAATATTTTTTTTTCAGAATGACTTATATATGAAAGTAATTTAAAATTATTTTCTTTTCAATTATGAAAACAACTCATATACAGTATAATTTGTATCTAGCTGATGTAATTTAAATTTCAATTTAGCAAATAGTTATCGCTACAGCGCCCGTTGATTCATTGGTATTTGTCACCGTCATCTTTTTATTTGTAATTTTTCTATGTATATACAGTATCTATATACATAGAAAAATCTTAGAAGGGTAATGCTTCATGAATAAGGTAGTCTGTTACAGATAAAGATTCGTGTATGATAAAATGTTTGTTATTATTAGAGCTACTGTAACTTGATCATTATATCATATTTTACCTTATTTTCACACGTTTGACGGCATTGAGAGTGACGACCCTCAGGATAGTCCTAACAGATTGAGAAAAGCTATTTACACAGGCAATTATGATTAAGAAAAATATCAAATCACATTGTCGTTGTTTAGGAAAAGATAATTACATGCACGTAAAGACAAATTTCTGAAATTACTAAAACTGGGATAGCTAGAAATTTGATTAATTTGAACAGCTGAAGTCTTATCTCGCTTCGTTAATTATCGTTAAAAAAAAAAGTGTAGATTTTGGTACTCTTTTAAGTAGCAGTAATATTACACTAATCACGTGCCTTTGTACATAAACCCCTCTCTTATTGAAAATAGGATACTAATTAAATAAAACAAAGAGAAAAATATATATACACGAGTCCTTGTTAAATTATATATAATTAACTATTCAATATTACAAACAGAATCTTGCAAAGGAAAAGAAAACTTCTTTTAAAAAAAAAAAGTTATGTAAGAAAACTTGTTTTTAGCATTGAAAAATACAAGTGTCAATTATAAGCCAATGAGTCCCATTGCGAGTTAGTCTAATGTTTACGCCACCGAATATTTAGTTGTTAACGTTTAAAAGTAATTTATGGTCGTCTCTTTCAAAGAAATTTCTGTGAATATTATCCCGGTCTCATTTTCTTGGTAAGAAGAGTTTGGGATCTTGAGAAGACTAAGAGAGAGGTTGAATATGAGTTCATGCAAGATGCAATGTGAGAGTTTAATTTGAGTTACGTGAAAGGTTTAATTGTAGTCATGAGTATATATATCTAAGATCGAATTAGGCACCCTGTGAATTTGGTCTTAATTACAATTTCTTTTATCTTCAGCTTAATACTTAACTTTTTAGTCTAGAGAGATTAATATATATATATATATATAATGGGTCGGTTTGCGAACTTGGATTCGTATATCCATCCTAATCGAATGTAACAAAATGATATATTTGAAGGTTTGAAACATTTTTATAAATAAGTGACATATATTAAATTTATAAAAACATCTAACTAAAAAAAATCATGTTTTCGAGATATTAAACTGCATGTCTTCTCTAATAAGCAAGACAACTGCTTTAGGAAAGCTAGCCCTGTCTAAAACAGTTGAACCAAATGTTTCCAATTAAAGTTTGTTGTCATTTGAAACAAATGTTTCCAATTGAAGGTTAATTTCATTTACATACCCATTTCCAATTATTAAATTAGTTACGCCTACATAAACCTTGGCATAAAAAACAGAGTTCCTACTTTGATTAACTTGTGATGTTATCTTCAGGACATTTTCCTCACCCTTCTATATTAGTCTTCTTTCCTCATTTGGGTAAGCCGTGGGCATACAAGTAAGTAGATGCTACCATTGTTCTACCACATTAACAGTGTTTTAAAATGGCAAAGTGAAGATCATTCATTTCAAGCAAATGAAATTTGATTTTTGTTCTAGTGATTAAAATCATGATGATAGTAACCATTATATAGTGTAATAGTCATTGCGTCCCCAATTATCAGTCTTCCCATTTGGGTTATTTGTAGTGTATACACCTCAACCTTCTCTAGTGACAACCTTTACAAGTTTTACCATGTCCTTGTCCACTGTCATTTGAAGTCGTTGGAGTTATAACTATATCTCTGTTTCATTGACCTTGTGGCCATAACTCACAGCTACCATCCTTGATCTGACACAACAAAAATGGTTGTTTAGGAAGATAAAGATAAATCGGAAAAGAAAAATTGTTTCAAAGTACAACAAACATTCAGCTTCAACAGTAGTCTATAGCCATTGCCTATGGACTCTACAACTTTTGGAGACTTGTCTTTGAGGAAAAGAAAATACTCAATTGGGAAAGGAGAGATGATGGATGTGTTGGATTTGCCTCAGAATTATTTTGCACAGATAAAATTTTCTATTTTCTTTCTATGTTTTGAAATATAGAATAGCGGTTCATCATTTGAGGAATGGAAAATAGTTTTTATAAACTCAATTAATTTAAATTATTTGAAAAAGAATTAATGTTTATAGCATAGAAGATTCAAAACTACGAAAATAACTTAAAATTATTTGAAATCCAATCCAACTAATTCTAATGACTATCTTCCTTTTAACACAACTCTTACTCGTACGAGTATACTTAACTTTAACATACCTATAAGATTTCTTCTTGAACATTTTCTAATAGTATTATGATGAAAATTTAAAAGTACCAAACTAAATTTTTAAAATTTATAGACTGAATATAAAAACTTGAAGTGAAATTTAGTCTTTATATTATTACTATGTTAGTATGTATGTCAGTAACATTTCTTTAATAGAAACTGTATTTCTAAAATATTCTTAAAATATTAAATTCTTAAAACAGTTTTTGAATTTATTATACCAACCATAATAATCTCACATTTGCTAATGATGATATAAAGTTTAGAAACATAAAAACAAGAGAGTTGTTATTGTCAAATCAGAAGTTATTTCAGTTGTTAAAATTTACAAAATGACCACTAATTTATTAAGAAATTTTGTTTACACACTTCATTTTCTAAATTAATTTTGATTAACAACCAATGTAAAAGTTGCAATTTATTTTTTATACAAATAATATTATTTAATTTAAGATTTATTTGTATAATTGTAAAAATTTGTAGTAAAAAAAATCAAACAAATCATAAAAAATTAGAAAAAATGTCAATAAATTTTAAAAAAATGTAGAAAAAGTAGCTCAATAAATATGAAAAAAAAAATCTTGTATAGAATGCAATTTTTCTTATGTTGAGTATCCAAATTCACACCATTTTAATTTTTTTGAACTATAATAAAAACAAGATAACCATCTTTTATAATTTTCTATCAAAACTTACAAGATTTTCAATTTTTGAGTAATTACAAAATTTTCGTTGATTTTTTTCAAATAAAATTATTCTGTATTTTATTTATTTATTGTAGAAATAAAATGGGTTAAAAATATCAATTTAAAAATGTAAAAAGTGCTACAGCTTACTAATATTATAATTGCAATATATAAAATAAAGTATAAAGGTGAGTTGCAGTGAGTAATAATGGATGAACTCGTGGTGGTAACAAGGGATCCACACAGACATATACCTATTATCAATCTTCTAAATTGGAACATAAAATATGAGTTGTTATTTTATGGTATTATCTCAGACTATATTGATTATAATAGAGGCATTATATTTGTGACTCTCTTTATAATAGTTTTCTTTTACAGAAGAGGAGGTGAAGAAAGTGTGAAAAAAAACAAAAAGAGATAGATATTAACCTGATTGAAATGAACATGGTGGACCTATAAGTACCATGAACATGATGAACAAGACGACTCTACTGAGTCTTGGGACCCCATCAATGGTATGAATTGCGACTGTACATCCACCTCATCATTATAAAACACTTACCTCTCTTTTTGGAAGCTAATGCACCCAGCTTCATTGTTTCTTATATCCTGAATCAGTCACTGTTTATGTTTCCTCTTTTTCTGATATTTTCTATTCTCCAGTTAGCTCATCCCTCCTCATCACGTGACACTTCAGTCAAATTCGGAGATGCCACGGGCAGGTTCATGCCAGCCAAGGTTTCAGATTCAGTAATAAAATAATAATAATAATAATAATAATAATAATAATAATAATAATAATGTCTTTTATAGATATCTATTAATGCACAAACAGGGTTACCAACCCACTCTTAACATAATCCATCTTATAGTTTTTTTGAGAATGATATCTAATAAATGAAATATAGGAGCATATATTTAGTGACACAACTGAATTATTATAATTTCTTTTAATATTTCCAAAAAAATTATTTTAATATATTATTTTTACTACAAGTAGGTTTTTTATATTTAAGTTGATAGTTTAATTTCACCTTGTACACATGTGTGTTAATATGATAAATTATGAAAATAGTTTAAGGAATACTTCGATCCATATAAATGGATAAGACAAATATAGTGAATTTGTTGATTTTATGATTTTTTTTTACTAGATTACCTTTTTTTTTTTCAAAATGAAGCAAATCTGAATTATTACTAATTTATATAAAGTATAATAGTAATTATATCTCAAATTTCAATGTATATCTCCTACTAGTGACTGGTTTTTCATACCACTTTCTCTATATTAAATCTTTATAATTAATATTACTATAATATAATGATCACAATAATTAATTATTATAAATTATAAAATTCATAAAATAAGTTAAACAGTGTATTAAAATGAATATAAGATAATGTTTATTGTATGAAGATAAATAACTATATGCCTTTTAATATATTATTTTTAACATTTTTTATTACCGGCTTCAATTTATTAAATATTTATAAAATATTATCACTCTTATATTTTATGATTTATAATAAATTAATATCTATTTTAAAATGTGTTGTTATCCTTTTCATGAAGTAATTGGTCTGAGACCATCTTTTAAAATATCATTACAAGATGTTAGTTTCTGTAATTGCATAGTGGTAAATGTGATTACTTGCAATTGGGTGTTGATTATTGAATCATTTGGATGAGATGATAAGATTTATCAATTAGTTATTGAATTGTGTTGGATACATACATTATTAATAAATTTTTGATAAAAGTGAAAAACATATGATCCAAATAAAATTTATTTGTCATAATTTTAATTAACTATTTTAATTTACTTTTCCTTAATGTCAATTTTATTTTATTTTTTATTTTTTTCTCCTCCTCTTTAAACTAAAAAAACAAAAAAATTCTTAAATCCAAAAATCAAATTCCAGTGAGCTTTTGGTTACGGTAAATAGAGGTGGGGGGGGGGAGTTTGACTCTTCTTAAAGAACAGAATCTCAACAGTATATAGTGAAACGGTCCTTTAGGGTTTTTATTTTAAAAAAATATTATTTTTGAAAAAAAAATTGTGAAAATGTGAGCATTAATAAAAAATTAAATATAAATGAGATATAAATATGTCAGAATTAAGAGCAGGTTTTGGTCTGAATTACCCAATATTTTAAATGTGCAGAGGTGGAAACATGAAAGCATGGGAGGGAGAGGCAGAAGAGGAGAGAATGGAGCCGTTGGGGGTGGAGGGGCGCGGCTTCTGCAATAAAAGAATAGCGCGCCATCATCTTAACTTAACCCTAGCAACAAATGCAAACACCACTTTACTAATACTAATGCTTCTCAATAGTACAACTTACAAGGAAAACTAGCCGTTACTCACTGTTACTCTCAAACAAAGACCACCTCTGAACTCTGCATTCATTCTCTCTCTCTCTCTGTTACGCTCTCAACCCCGCGCGCACCTACACTTCTTTATGTCATCACGTGATCCTTCTCTCTCTTTCTCTCTCTCCTCACTACAAAAACCATCCTTCAACTGTTCCTGTTTATCTCACATCACTTCCAACACACACTCTCTCTTTCTGATCCACTAATTCAAAAACATCTCTTTTCGTTATGGTAGTGGAGAAAGCGGACCTTAACTCTTCTCAGTTTTCGCAACATGAAGTAAGAAATGCAGACCATGTTTCTGACAAGAAGAAAGAAAGATGGAAGAAGCCTCCGTCCAAGACGCACAACAACCCGTCTTGTTTTTTGTTTCTCTTCTGTGTGTGGACTCTGGTTCTCTCCACGTGTTTCAAATCAGTTTTCTGTGAAGATGAGGGTTGGGATGGAGTGATCGTGACAGCATCAAACTTCTTAGCACTTCAAGCGTTCAAGCAAGAGTTGGTTGATCCTGAAGGCTTCTTGCGGAGCTGGAATGATAGTGGCTATGGAGCTTGTTCAGGAGGTTGGGTTGGTATCAAGTGTGCTAAGGGAGAGGTTATAGTAATCCAGCTTCCGTGGAAGGGATTGAGGGGGCGTATCACTGATAAAATTGGCCAGCTTCAAGGTCTTAGGAAGCTCAGTCTTCATGATAATCAAATTGGTGGTTCAATCCCTTCCACTTTTGGACTTCTTCCTAACCTTAGAGGAGTTCAGTTATTCAACAATAGACTAACAGGTTCCATCCCTTCTTCCTTAGGTTACTGCCCTTTGCTTCAGTCTCTTGACCTCAGCAACAACTTGCTCACAGGAGCAATCCCTTATAGTCTTGCCAATTCCACCAAACTTTATTGGCTTAACTTGAGTTTTAACTCCTTCTCTGGTCCTTTACCAGCTAGCCTAACTCATTCACGTTCCCTCACATTCCTTTCTCTTCAACATAATAATCTATCTGGTCCCCTTCCAAACTCTTGGGGTGGGAGTTCCAAGAATGATGAGTTCTTTAGGCTTCAAAATTTGATCCTAGATCATAACTTTTTCACTGGAAATGTTCCTTCTTCTTTGGGTAGCTTAAGAGAACTCAATGAAATTTCCCTTAGTAATAATAGGTTTAGTGGAGCTATACCAAATGAAATAGGAACTCTTTCTCGGCTTAAGACTCTAGACATATCTAATAATGCCTTGAATGGGAGCTTTCCTGCTACACTCTCTAATTTATCCTCGCTTGCACTTCTGAATGTTGAGAACAACCTCATTGAAAATCAAATCCCTGAAACTTTAGGGAGTTTGCACAATCTTTCTGTTCTAATTTTAAGTAGAAACCAATTTACAGGGCCTATTCCTTCAAGTATTGCAAACATATCCACTCTTACGCAGCTTGATTTGTCACTGAATAATCTCAGTGGAGAAATTCCAGTCTCCTTTAACAGTCAACGTAGTCTTGATCTCTTCAATGTTTCTTACAATAGCCTATCAGGTTCTGTTCCCCTTCTACTTGCCAGGAAATTCAACTCAAGCTCATTTGTGGGAAATATTGAACTATGTGGATACAGCCCCTCAACACCATGTCCTTCACAAGCTCCATCAGAAGGAGTCATTGCCCCACCTCATGAAATGTCAAAAAACCACCATCATAGGAAGCTAAGTACCAAAGACATTATTCTCATTGTAGCAGGAGTTCTTCTCATAGTCCTGATCATACTTTGTTGCATCCTTCTCTTCTGTCTGATCAGAAAGAGATCAACATCAAAGAACGAGAATGGCCGAGGTGCAGGGAGAACTGGCACTATGAGGACAGAAAAAGGTATCCCTCCTGTTGCTGCTGGTGATGTTGAAGCAGGTGGGGAGGCTGGAGGGAAACTAGTCCATTTTGATGGACCGATAGCTTTTACAGCTGATGATCTATTGTGTGCAACAGCTGAGATAATGGGAAAGAGCACCTATGGAACTGTGTATAAGGCTATATTGGAGGATGGAAGTCAAGTTGCAGTGAAGAGATTGAGGGAAAAGATCGCTAAAGGTCAGAGAGAATTTGAATCAGAAGTGGGTGTTCTAGGAAAAGTTAGACACCCCAATTTGCTGGCTCTGAGGGCTTATTACTTGGGACCCAAAGGGGAGAAGCTTCTGGTTTTTGATTACATGCCTAAAGGAAGTGTTGCTTCTTTCCTACATGGTAAGTTTGATATTGCAAATAGGGGAAAACTTATATAGTTCTTTAAGCCCTTTTTGTCTTTTTCTCTTATTAGAATTCGTTATTCATCTTGCTATTCTGCATAATCCTTTAATTCAAACTCTATTAGCAAAATTGCAGATTATTAAAATGAACCTAATTCTGGTAGTAGAATAACACAAATAACTCCTAAGGTCTATATCTAAGTTATGACCATATTTGTTTTATTGATATAGCTTACAACAAGTCAAATATTTTCTTTTTGATCTTGATGCAGGTAGTGGAACTGAAACATCCATTGATTGGCAAACAAGGATGAAAATAGCACAGGACATGGCTCGTGGTTTGTTGTACCTCCATTCCCAGGAGAACATAATACATGGAAACCTGACATCCAGCAATGTATTGCTTGACGAGAATACAAATGCTAAAATTGCAGATTTTGGTCTTTCTAGGCTGATGACAACTGCTGCTAATACGAACGTGATGGCTACTGCTGGAGCATTGGGATACCGTGCACCTGAACTCTCAAAGCTGAAGAAAGCCAACTCCAAAACTGATATCTATAGTCTTGGTGTTATCATGTTAGAACTCCTAACGAGGAAGTCACCTGGGGTGTCTACGAATGGAGTAGATTTACCTCAGTGGGTTGCCTCTATTGTCAAAGAGGAGTGGACAAATGAGGTTTTTGATGCGGACTTAATGAGAGATGCTTCAAATGTTGGCGATGAGTTGCTAAATACACTGAAGCTCGCTTTGCACTGTGTTGATCCTTCTCCATCAGCACGACCAGAACTTCATCAAGTGCTACAGCAGCTGGAAGAGATTAGACCAGAGAGATCAGTCACAGCCAGTCCTGGGGATGATTCTTTAATATAGGACAAATTTTGCCTCGAATATTAAATGTTCTACAATTCTTTCATTCTTATATTAATTTTGCCCGTTTGAATGCTCGAGTTTGTACATACTACATACTACAATAAGGTGGATTCCCTCTGCCCCAAGTTGTGTGTAATTCTGTTTCCTCCCAAGGCACGTAATAGTTGAATTATGCTCTCTCAGGAGCATCATTGTTTCTTCTGCAGGATTCTCTCAGCTGCTATTTTCTATCCATAAATGCGTTCGTTTTATAAATGCTGTCTTTTCGAATATTTCAAAATGTTAATTTCTTTTATTGCTTGCTTTAGCTTACTTGGTGTTTTTATCTACATACCAACATGTTTTAAAACTGGAGTAAGTGATTGGAGTTACACCTTATAACATATCCAATGAGGACGGGGTGCAGGTTTGAAAAAATGGGGGTGGAGAATGCAACACCCTTAAAAAAAAAAGTAGTAGAGGTGAGTTTACAAGCTGAGAATGGCCCAAGTGGCTTTGATGTCGGGCACATGGCCTCAGAGAACTTGACCAAAGTCCAACCTGCCTTTAGTTATTATACTATGTTTGAATTTTGATTGGATAATCGTTTTTCATATGTATAAAGATTTTTTAAAATATTTTTAATTTTAGTTTTTAAATAAGTTTTCTACTTTAAAATTCGGCCTATAGGTTGATCTTGGTTCATGGAGCTTTTGATGATATTGTGCTATGGACTTTTCCTTACATAGACTTGTTGGTCTTGTGGATGTTTTTTATCCTGATCCATGTAGGCTAAGACCAAATCTTGTGGAGTGAACCGAATTGATAAGTCTAATAATCACACTTTAAAATAGAGAATAATTTTAGCAAAATAAAATAAAAACCTCAAAGCCTGACTTGCCACCACTCCTAACAACCTAGTATCAATCAAAATCACTTACAAACACTTCTAAAGAGATGCCATCGATATTGCGAAGATAAAAAAATATAATGTGATAAAATAATTATGAGATTATGATTGTTTATTTCTCTTTCGTACTAGTAAGTCAAATCTCAACCCTATTTTTTATTCATATATAAATATAAATTATATGATAATTGTTTAAATTATAATACATGCACACGTTTTAAAAAAATATTTTCTAAAAATATAATTATTTTTTTATAAAATGAAAGTACTTATAAATCCACGAGTCAATCTAATCTATCTAACCTAGGCTCGTTTCAATTAACATTTATTTATTTTCTTTTTTATTTCCAGTTTTAGGCAATGTACTATGGATTGTGAGATTTTAAGAAATTTTCAAGTATTTTAATATGTGTTCCATATTAATTTCATAGTTGAGATTAATTATTGATATTATTACATTAGAAGCATATTATATGTTTGTATCTTTGAATAATACAATCTTTTAAAATTATTTTTAATTTTAAAAAAGGTGGGTTAGTCCTCTATAATGCAGCTTATAAAGTTTTGGCAAGCTGGTGGGCCTGCCTAAGGCCCAGTCCACTTTGCAATCCTTTGTGGTACCAGTTAATTAGGTACCTTTTGCTCCTTGTACCATCATCTCTAGGGTTATAGGGTGCCGAAAGAAGGTCAAACTTTGTAAACCATTATAGTGACTTTCGACCCCAACTGAAACCCACTGTGGAAGCCCAAAATGCTCCCCAAAAGTTTCTACACCATTATAGCGACACACCACCTCCTCTGTTGACCCTGTAAGCAAACACTATCACTAAAACCTAGCTAGCTATCATACCTTCATGAGGGTAACATGCATTTCACCAAAAAATTAAACTGCATATCATTGAGCCTAGTGTTTAAGAAGGTCCCACTTTCAAACAGAAGATCATGATGGATCAAGACCCAAAAGTTAAAAATATTATGTACACATGATGAATTTGTATTGAAATTTAGTTTCTAATATTCTCAAAATGTGGTGTACCTTCCCAGACAATCAACAAATTTGGCACCCATTTTATAAGTAAGCATGAAAAGGAACCCACAAATTATACACAAGGCCTATATGGACGTAGGTACGTTATCGCTAAGGACACATGGTGTAGTTCCTATTTTTGCCTTTCTTATAAGAATGTGACGAGTCAGTAACAAACTCTACCAACTTGTATAATGCAGTGTGATTATTTGTTGTTCACCTATCAAATCTGAATTTGGTTTTCTCCATCTTGAAAAGTCTAAGAATCAGCCTCATATTTTCTTTGACACGCTTTCGTTCTCAGAGTCTAACGGTTTGTCTGACAACCAACCAAAACTAATAGCTTTTAGTGACTTCTACCTGTTGCCATCATTCATCAATCAACCCATTTTATGCCAATTTACACACAACATTCACACTATATACCCTCTTACATAGATTAGGTCAGACTCAAACCATTGCATCATTCCTTCCCATTTAAGATTTATACATTTTATACTACATCATGCGATAGGGACACTAAATATTCACCCCTCCAAGTTTGTCCCTTTTACTCACACACTCACCACCCTCCACACACACTACCTCAATTAGCTTCTGATTAATGTTTAGGCAAATTCAAAAGTCATGTTCTCTGTATTTATAACATGTAATTAAGATCAATTCTATAGTTTAATTCTGTTTATAACAATTTAAAACCAACTTTATCACCCCAACCACTTTTTTGCTTCACATTATCTACTTATACAACAATATGCAGAAACATTGTAAAAAATCGTGATCTTTTTCTGATATTATTTTCTGACACTCAAATGTAGGTCAAAATACTTATTTTTTATCCCTTATATAAGTTTAGTTGATGCGTTAAGATACTAAGCTTGTATATTCTTCAGAAAATTAATATATTAAAGTATTATGAGTGTGAAAGATTGACATCTATAATATGAATTGATCTTATCCATATGCATCAATCAATTGAGGGAGTCAAACAACAAACAGATCATTAACTATGACGAACCAAATTCTCCTACGTATTGTCAAAAACTGTGAGCTACGAGATTAGTTGAACATGTGGCAGTAATACGGTGACCCAATGTTCCTCAAAAATCAAAATGATGTGTACCTGGTGCACACAAGTGCATATCTTTTTGAGTATGACATTCCTGTAAGTGTAATTTTCGCAGATCTCATCCACTCATAAAAATAAAATTAGTTAAATCATGTTGGGTGACTGGTCACCTAATTATGAATTAAGGCTTGAGATACATTTTTCATAAGTATTTGTAACTAAGTTCTTGTTAGAGGCAGTCACATCACTTTAGTTAGTTCTTTTATTTTATTTGCTGCACTCATTATGTAGTCTACGAATATACCCATCAAAACTATTGGCCTAAAGGTATAAAAATTGGTGAATAGTTTTACCAGACAGAAAAAAAGAGGGTGACCTATAACGTGTTAGAGAGCATCTTTAACTTCAAACTAGGCTAAAATAACATTATTAAAGAAGAAATAATAAAATTGTAAAGTAGGTCATTTATATATTAAACAAAAGGCACTCTGTTCAGTTGTTTAAGGATATTTAGTTGTTTCCCAAATACATGTATAACTTATAGAATAAAATTACCTATTTCTATTAAAAAAAAGAACTTTTCGATATTAAAATTGTTATAATAATTTTTTTACCAATAAAAAAATTTCAAATAATTAGAAATACATCATTTTGTCAATTTGTTTATAACACCACTTCACGACCGGTCTTGCTTCCTTTTTCATATAAAAAGTTTTTGAGTGTATATATATATATATATATATATATATATATATATATATATATATATATATATATATATATTTTTTTTTTTTTTTTTTTATTATAT
>Ga0099825_1001988_pt1 | contig 26764 bp, 16 predicted proteins | sample SiratroredBW_FD_76838 | JGI IMG/M metagenome (GOLD analysis project Ga0099825, IMG submission 76838) | Root nodule microbial communities of legume samples collected from California, USA - Siratro red BW | ecosystem: Host-associated > Plants > Roots > Nodule | place: USA: California | collected... | reverse complement strand
TATATATATATATATATATATATATATATATATATATATATATATATATATATATATATATATATATATATATATATATATATATATATATATATATATATATATATATATATGTATATACATTGTGTTGCAATAATTATAGGGAAACTAAAAGATTAAAATATATTACATTGGATATTATATATACAAGTGACAAATAATTACTTCATTAACACCAATAAAACAAATCAAACTGATTAGTTTTGATTAATAATACAAAAAATTAAAATAAATTTGACAAAGACCTATAAATTAAATTATTTAAGTGATTTTTGTATAAATGATGTTAATAATGTAATAATAATTTCAACCAATAAGGAAAAATTAATTTTGAATGACTCAGAGATACGAAGAATGAGTGAATATCTAACTGATAATTTCAAAATAAACTAAGAATTATGCATAAAAATAAATTAAGAATTAAAAAGAAAAAATAGAAATTATGTTTAAAGGATAATTCACCATATTATGTATATGTAGCAAACTCGATAGTATTCAACGTGAGAGGATGAATTAAGATCTCATGTAGCGTATATGGAGTGATTACTTATTTTTTATATTAAGATAAAAGTATACCTTTATTCTGTATATAATTTGTAATATTTTTTATAAACAAGTATTAAATAAAACATATTTCAGAATTTAATGATTATGAAGTTATAAGTTTAAAGCAGAAATCATCTGTAAGTAATTTTTTTTAACATAATTAATATGAAAAATGACAAATTTATTATGTACCATACTTGTTGGTTCGTGATTAGATGATAATATAAAATGATGTAAAAACTATTTTTTATAAATTATTTATATTTATTTTATTTTTCTCAATTTTTCAATGTAGCTAATATTTATTTTGGTTTACCATGGCCATGGTATTACTATTTGTCGTTAAGAGTTTCATCAAAAAAACAAATCATAGTGGTAAATAAAAGTTTATTAGGTTATTTATGATATTAGCTCCTTCATGAATAACTGAATAAATATAAATTATTAAGAGATTTGAATATAACACAATCAACTTAGAAAATATGTTATCATTCAGATCATACATATAAAATCTTATATCAATATATTAAAAATTAAATCATATACATTCGAAAAATAAGTAAAAATAATTAGTGTATATTGTAGCAATGTAATTGAATAATTTGTTTTTCTAATTAAAGGATGATTCTTTTGTTTCTTTATTTTCAAAGTGAAGATTGCACCTAAGTCGTATGGGGTGGTGGTAGGTAGCACGTTGTAGCCTTTCTACATTGCTTTTGTTTAACTCGCAGTGTAGTAAATGTTTTTGAACATATTTCTCAACAAGTATTTTCTTTAAATTTTTTTATTAAATTATATAAAAAAAATAAAAATTATTATTTAGAAGATAAAAGTCATTATTTAAGAAATCATTGACAATATTTCTATATATTAGCTTATATATAAATTACTTTTAGTTTATATGTAAATGATTTTTTTCTAATTTTATCCTCTAAAATTATTTATAGAGAAATTTGTTGAAATATATTTTAACCTAGTTACTGTAGGTGAGATGAAAAGAGCCCATATTATTGGAATTTTCATGCCATTAAATTTAAATAAGTGGAGAAATGTTAAGCGAATTTTCTCTCATGGCATCTTCAACGCAATAGATGCTTGACAACTGTGCTTATTCGAATTCATCAATTGGACTCCTGTGTTCTGCAAAAGTGCTTATAGGTAATTATCTTAGTTAGTTTCCAATTTGTTTTTTAAATATGTAATTACATTAAATATTTAAAACAATTATAATATAACTCAGATAAAATCATCTCAATTAAAAAATGCACAAAGAAACTCACATAAATATCTATATATGATGCTCTTAAAACATCTACAATGTGTAGTTGTTATAAATTCTCTCTTTATATTATAGTAGGAATGAACATGACCCAATTTAATCTTCGACTCCAAATTAAATCAAACAAAAAAAAATTATTACCAATATCTAATTTTCAAAGTTCCAAGAATCATGTTACCAAGTTGATTCATTTCCAATTTCCTAACCAAACAGTGCAATTTATATATGAAATCAATTTTCATCACACTATTAATTTAAATTAATCCTCAACTTATGCTAATATAAAAATCCAATTGAAACTAAGTAAATTAATTATTTTTACCTAGAATGGACTCAAATTCAGGAAAATATAAAAAAAAAAAATAGATATAAAAAACCTTAACACCTACAAACCTTTAACTCCAAAACAACCAAAACATAAATTAAAAACAATATACCTATATTGTTTACTAATACAATATAATATTGTACTATTTCAACCTTTGCACTATTGTTTTAATTATAAATAATTTTGATATTTTTAAAATTATAATTTCGAAAAATAATATTCTACTTAGCATACATTTTATAAAAATATTGTTTTCACTTCTTGTCAAGTCTAAATTTGTTGAATATACTTTTTATTCACTATGCGAATTTCTCACACTAAAATTCACTTCTTCCTAACTTCAAATATATTGATTGGTTAGGGGATACGTTGGACATATTTTTCATAATAAAATTTACTCAACTTCAAGTTCGTTGTACAATTCAAGATTTACTAAATGAATTACATAGAAAAATTCTTATTGATATAAAATTTTGAACACATCAAATTTGACAGTTTAATCTATACAATAATTAATACATATTAACATAAATTTCAAAAACTAAGTATTATAATTTAAATTGAGCATAATAACCTTAATTCAAGTAAAAATTCAACCTATTTTTTAGCTCATGATGTTCAAGTAACACTGTACATGTTATTACATTTACTCCAGATTAAATCTAATTAACATATTTTACTATCAATATCTGATTTTCAAAGTTCAAGAATCATGTTCATAAGATTCATTATGAGTTTACTAACCTGAGTACAATTCATGTAAAAATTCAACTTCTAACATACTATTGATATAAACTAATCTTCAACTTACACCAATATAAAAATTCAATTGAAATAAAACTGAGCAAATTAACTCTTTTTATTTAGAACGGACTCAAAATTTAAGAAAAATAAAATAAAAGAATAGGTCTAAAAAACCTGAACAACTAGGAACTTTTAACTCTAAAACAATAAAAACATAAATTAAAAACAATGTAATAAGAAGAATCAAAGTTATTAATTATACAACTAAAAAGAATATGAAAATCAAAGGGTTTATATAGGAAAAATATGAACTTATTATATTTTTAAATCCAATCTGGTGGATGTGCATCCTTTCTTATTACCGTCTATAAGATATGATCCGATATTGAAAAAGATAAGAAATGAAGCGAAACTTTTAGAAAAAATGAGAAGCTAAATAAAAGGAAAAAAGAGAAAAAAAAAAAACTTGCATGCACTATTTTTGTTTTTTAATAAAAAAAAAAGAAGAAAATGAAATTGAATGAAAATGTGTGGTCTAAAGGGTTTTACAACTAGTATTGGGAATGATGCGGTCCATAATTGAAGAATAAATGATATTATAAGACATAATATAAAAAATTAATTTGTCTTTCTTCTTTCATCAATTAAAAGAAACTATTAGTGTTTATTTTCGTAATATCTTGAATGTAATTACTTTATTGAAGGAATGATTTTTTTTCAACCATCAAGAATGAATTTCAACATCATATCATCAATAATAACAACTTTTACTCATATTTTATGATAATTATTCAACATTTAACTTTACATATTAATGTATTTTGTTCAATATTATACTAAAAAGTGACTATGATATTTTAGGATTGTTTAAGGGTGATTTATAGAATTAATGTTCAAGCTAAGGTTTTGAGATCAAAGTCACTAGTTTTTATAATACAAAAGATCACCCAACAAAAAATATTTTTACTATTTGTGATTTTGATATGAATTTAACATAACTAGATAAAAAAGTTAAACTATCTTATTTAAGAATATTGAAGGATACACTTATATTAGAAAATTAATTAATTATACTTAAAAGTTAATTTGATTGGATAAGCTGATATAAATAGTAAGTCATGACATTCTAATTACTATACTTACATGAAAAAAATTATTAGATGTAAAGTTTATATTAAAAGAATAAATTATTAATCATATAGAATATCAAATACTATTTCAAATAATATTCAAGTTCACATAACTCATAAAAATTATTTACCGAGTTGAATTCATGAATAAAAATACTTATTGAATTTAGCTGTCAACTTTAATCATTTCTCCGTTTATTGTACTTTCTCTCTGTTTTCAACTTTAAACTAAAAGACTATACTTATACTTTCTATATTTGTTTCATTTTGTGTTAAAAGGATATTTTTTGGGAGTTTGAAAAGACCCGTATAATAATAATACCTAAAAAAGTATACTTTTATAAATAAAAAAATACCTGTGAAGAATAGTTTAAACACATTTTAACCTTTCTCATATTTCTTCATGTCTCACTTTAATAAATTATCTTGAATCTATTAATTATAATTCAGATACAATTTATTAACCTATTCATTTCATAAACTCTCATTGAAAAGAAAAGTTATTAAATAATCTGAAATGTGCTTTGGATAACTATCTATGTATCAATACAACTATAACTTTTAGAATTTAAAACTTGATTGTATGTTACGTAGAAACTGATTCCTACCAATATTGCTGTATGTATAGTTAACATCTGAAAAAATATTAAATGAAAAAGTTAATATCTGAAAAATATAAAATATACTGAATGTATAAAGAAAAAGGAGAAAATTTCGAAGATATAATGAGACTTGTGAATGGACCACGAATGCTATCTCGGATGCATAGCCGTGAATTGTAATTGGTAAGCCAAAATCATGGGAGCGGACACGTCAGCATAAAGCGTCCAAATATCTTCCACGTAAGCCCAGGTCCTTTGTGGCTGAACGCACTCGCGAAAATTCCCACCAATCACAATGTCGCAAAACCTTCAGGTCTCATCTTTTACTGCCACGTGTCCTCTTTGTCACCACCCCTTCTCCTCTTTTTGTTTCTATGTAACTTCACTTCAACTTTTGCTCTGTCTTCGTTCCTTTCTCTTCCTCTGTTTCTTCACTCTACCACTCTCACCTTCCAATTCCATTCCAATGAAATCTAGGGTTCAGCTTTGATCCTCTAACTCACACTCTTTCTCTCCCTCTCTCACTCGTCAATCAATGGCTTCCTCTTCCCTACTCTTACTCCAACTCAAATTTCTTGCTCCGCAAATCGCCACCAAACGACGCCGTTCTCTCTCCAGGTTTCACTCTCGCTCTCCCGTTCCTCGGAGCTCCAGGCGCAATGCTGCTATCCGCGCTGTCAAGGAAGAAGGTGCCGTCATTGACAGAGTGAATGACGTGGAGTGGAGTGGGAATGGAGTTGCTGCGAGCGGACGCGGTGGCAACGGCGCCGTTAACGGTTACGTAAACGGCGTGTCCGGCGTTAAGGAGGGTGAAAACGCGAATGGAAGCTTGGTGAAGTACGTGAATGTCAATGGCAGTGGTGTGGCGGCCGAAGTGGTGGTGGAAGATTTTATGGAAGCATCGACACGGAGAGAGGATGGACGGAAGAGAAGGTTGGAGGAGATTGGTAAAGAGGACGCGTGGTTCAAAAAACAAAGTGCGGAAGCACCGATTGAGGTATGGTTGTACTGTACGGCGTTGATTATTTAGGAGTTCCATCTTTAGGTTCGTGTTTACGAAGTTACATTTGCTAGGAGAAGTTAACCTTTTACATAAATATTTTTATCTCGAAGGGGTTGAGTGTTTGACTCTCTGTGCCGTAAGAGGGGGAATAAAAAAGGTTGGATGAGTAAGATGAACTTGTGATTTTGTTTTTGCAGGTGGCGGTTGCTCCTGGAGGTCGATGGAGCAGGTTCAAGACCTATTCGATGATCCAGAGGACGTTGGAGATCTGGGGATTTGTTATAACATTTATTTTCAAGTCTTGGCTGAATAATCGAAAGTTCTCTTATAAAGGTTTGTTGTTTGGGGCATGTTGCGAATGAGGTGTACAATGTTCATGACTTTGCTGAAATGACTCTTAAGAGTGTTCATGATGGAGGAAGTTGGGATCCATTATGTGTTGATTTTGTTGATTCAATAAACAGATGCAGAGTTCATTCAATGTGTTACTAGTGGGAGTGTTTTTCTAATAGCAGTGGATTCTAGAAATGGTACCTGTAATACTAAATTACGGATATGATTAAGCATTATTCCTTGGGTGTTGGAATTATAATATTAAGTTAGTTCAGTGAGCATTTGAGTAATTGCAATCGTAGAGCATCAACTAGCGTTTTTAACATTTGGTAGAGAAGTTTACCTTTTTAGCCGTGGGAAATGGAAACTAAGAGCAATAATTTAGATAGTAAGTATTTGAGCCCTTATAGTCATAATTTGATTATTTAGATATATTTGTTTTTCTTGAGATTTTGAATCCTGCAGTATCTCTATATGTCTATGGGGTTTGGAAGGCATTTATTTCTTATCATGCATATGAACTTAAAGTCTACTAGTTGGAAAAGTTTGGTAGGTTGGTTATGCTAGCCAGAGTTGATTCTTACTACACTATCAAATGCACAAGTGCATGTTTAAACCTGTTAATCTCAGTTTTATGAATTTATGATATTTATCAATTTTGTCTGTTTGGAAATTGTTTTCTAGCAACAACACATAAACAGGTTAACATTTAATTGTGAAGTGCTTTTCATTGATTTGAGGAATCTCAACAATGCTACCATTTGGCTTTTATTTTACTCAAAAGATACTATTTACAGGAGGAATGACAGAGGAGAAGAAAACCTTAAGGCGAAAGACCCTTGCCAAGTGGCTGAAGGAGAGCATTCTGAGATTAGGTCCGACATTTATCAAAGTTGGCCAGCAATTCTCCACAAGAGTGGACATTCTTCCACAAGAATATGTTGACCAGCTGTCTGAACTTCAGGTGGAGTTGGAGCTTTTGTTTGAACTTATATTATAAGATTATTTCCTTGCATTGTGGTTATGTTATGTTTCCTTTTTCTTTATCTAGTTTATTTATGGTATTTATGGTTTCAGAAGAATAGGAAAAATTCCCCTAGCTTCTAGATTTGTTCTTCAATTATATCTTTATTTGTGGTTTGACTTTCTTATAGTTGTTATTTTGCGATGGTCTCCTTTTATTTGTTGTTGAGCAAATGATTATTAATAAAGCCATTTTCTTTTTTAGCCTCTGTATGATCTTATGAATTCAGATAATTTAATTGTTGAAAAGAAAAGAAAATACTTGCGAAATATGTTTAGGGCGAATGTGTCTGTCTGTGTGCATTTTGCTGCTAAAGTTCTCTGAAAATTTGTTCATTACACATAGTTATTATGAACCCCTATGAGGATATTGATTCTTGAAGGTATTAATATGAAATTTATTATAATTTTTTGATAATTGATTGCCTATATTTTCTAATAAATCATGAATTATTTTCTTACCAAATTCTTTTTGACTTGTGTACATTTGTATTTGAATTATTAATTTCATAAGAAACAAATTTTCCCTTTTAAAGGTTGAGTACATGCATTGTTGTCCGTGTATTCTTGAGGTGTTAGTTGTAAATCTTATTTATTAGTTTGGCAACAATTGATGCTGTTTGTCGTTAATGGGGTGAATGTTTCACTTGGAGTTTAGAAAGCTCATGACAAAATAATTGAGATCACACACAACAAAAGAAGAAGGTTAAATGGAGAAGTATGAAACATATTAAGGTTGCATTTATTCAAAGCCTAAGTTACCTTATTTTCTGGGTTCAGGATCAAGTTCCTCCATTTCCCTCAGAGACTGCTATAGCTATTGTCGAAGAAGAACTTGGATCTCCTTTAGCTAGCGTCTTTGATCATTTTGACCAGGAACCAATAGCTGCTGCAAGTCTTGGTAATGAATGTTTTACTTCACACATATTTGTGTAGTAAATGTGAAATCAGAGAAGGAAACCCAATTAAATGTACCTTGACTTTAGGTTTAATATTTGATAAGAAAAAAGAAATATAAATGTCTTTTCCCTAATGCAGGTCAGGTTCACCGTGCAAGATTAAGTGGGCGGGAGGTTGTTGTTAAAGTGCAAAGGCCTGGTCTCAAAGATCTTTTTGATATTGATCTTAAAAACCTGAGGGTCAGTATCATTTCATATAGTGCTTGCACTTCTAGTCCTGGTCGAAAATGTGATATGACATTCTATTACTTGGCTTTCAACTTTGTTTCTTATATTTAATAACCTTCCAATATTGACAAATTTTGAACTTTGTTTTGATTTTACTTTTCTTACATGAAGGATTTTTACTAATAGAACTTGCTTCCTTTGAAGACTTGCAGAACTGGGTAAACCACTGATACTTGGGCCTTTTTTTACCCCCTCCAGGTCATTGCTGAATATCTTCAAAAAATTGATCCTAAATCAGATGGTGCAAAGAGGGATTGGGTTGCTATTTATGACGAGTGTGCCTCTGTTTTATATCAGGTATATTCTGGAATGTGGTGTCATTCTTAGGTTACTTGAGATTAACTGAAGAAAGTCACGTGTTTGGTTCATGGCTTTCCCATCATAAAGATGTCATTCTGCTCTAGTGAAATCAAACGTAAAGATTGCATAGGATCACGACTCATTTAGAGTTTGATTAGGTTCAGGTTCTTGGGAAGTGTCAAGAAGCTGGCTTTGCTCTTTTTGGAATTCCATGTGGGGAAGCTAATAAAGTTCCATTTAATGATGGAAAAATTTATTACAAAATTTTAGTAAAGATTACTGAAGGTTTATTTGGACACTCTTTTATGTAAACAGAAAGGTGAGAACTGAAAGCATTAGTTCTGAAAGAAGGTATAAGGCGGCCGGCAAATTTACCTGGCTAGATGGAGTAAATTGGAAAAGAGGGGCTTTTGGTTTTTAAATGTAAATTATAATGCTTCAGCAAGAGTCATGTCTGTTGAGAATTTCATGTCACCAGTTGTTTTCTAAAACCTTGAACAGCATTATTGCTTCTCATGTTTCAAGTTTTAGAGCTTAGCACCAATGTATGAAGGACCACTTTAGCAGATTAATAAGTTTTTGGTATTAATTTATGGATCTTGTTCTTGTTACTGCAGATGTTTGCACATGTTTCCTGCACATCCTCAACTTTATCTGATCCTTGTTAATGTAACACGAGTTAAATATTTTCAGGAGATTGATTACACCAAGGAAGCTGCTAATGCTGAACTATTTGCGAGTAACTTTAAGCAATTGGATTATGTGAAAGTCCCTACAATATACTGGGATTATACCACACCACAGGTTTAACATTCAGTTCCCATAGATAAACTATTGCAGTTATACATCTTTCCCATTTTACTTATGTTGTATTTCTTATTTATCTATATAATTTAACCATTTTTCCAATGCAGATTCTGACAATGGAGTATGTTCCCGGGATTAAAATAAATAAAATACAAGCTTTAGATGAACTTGGTGTTGATCGCAAAAGGTTAATGTCATCTGAATTTCTTCAAGTCAAGTTACTATAGGCATTTTCTCTTCTACTTCTGTGAATTTTAAGAACTGATGATGGCTTTTTAAGTTCAAATTAAAATAATGTATACTTTATCTTCTACAGGTTAGGGCGATATGCAGTGGAGTCTTACTTGGAGCAGATTTTATCACATGGTTTCTTCCATGCTGATCCTGTGCGTACTGTTCTTGTTCTTAGAATTTTTGAGTTGTCGCTCATGACTTATCTTGCTCTTGTACTGTGACATTAAGCATCTTTTGCATGAGGTACAAGAACCTTGCTGCTTCTGTCATATAGATTATCATCTATTACCTCGGGAAGCTTCCCTAGAGCTTATTCACGAGGGCATTAGAAGTAACTTCCTGTGATGAGGAATAGTGACAGCCAAGCATCCAAAATACCATGTTAGGGACTCCTTAAAATATTGCCTTGCCATGCTTTTTTTCCTTCTCTGGGGAAGAAATTGTGTTGGGGAAGAAATTGTGTTGAATGAGGGATAACGATTTTTCCTATTTGATGATTATCACTCTAGGGGTTCAATTTGATACTCTTGTAAGCTGTAAATAATATTTATACTGTTCATGCAGCATCCAGGAAATATTGCAGTTGATGATGTCAATGGTGGAAGATTGATCTTTTATGATTTCGGAATGATGGGAAGGTATTGTCTTTATCTTTTCTGTATATTTTTAAAATATGATAGTACTAGTCAAACACACTTTGGTTTGATGAATACATCTGCTGTTATGATTGGTGTTGCACCTTACAGTATCAGTCAAAACATTCGAGAAGGTTTACTTGAAGCTTTTTATGGAATTTATGAGAAGAATCCAGAAAAGGTATAATTGATTTTTATGGATGGTGTTTCCATAAAGGCCATGAAGAATCTAGCATGATATTCCATTCTCAATTTTAAATTACTTACCAAATGAAGCTTGTGTACGATGCAGGTCCTTCAATCAATGGTTCAAATGGGTGTTCTTGTCCCAACTGGAGATATGACTGCTGTTAAACGAACAGCCCAGTTCTTCCTTAATAGGTAATTTATTTAATCCTTTTAATGGGAATACATGGAACAATTCAAAACATCTACATTGACTTAGAAGTTGTATTTCTATAAATCAATATCGTAATGTAGCAGTAGCATGTAAATTATTGATTGTGATTCCTGCATAGGCTGCTTAAAACTACTTTAAGAAAGTGTTGTGAATAGGAGATTCTAAGCCTTTACCCGGAAAAGAAAAATTATGTTTCTGATTGGGATTTGTGCTTGAGTATTTGGCTGTCCTGATTAGTTATGTTATGTCTAGAATATAGTGATACTAGGGTTGGCTCAAGTGGTAGGATCAAATTGCATCGACTCGTCAATGTCTTAACTTTTTCTCCTGCCAATGAAAAAGAAAGTCATATTTATTTGAAAATTGTTACAGCAAATTTCTTGTTGATATTTTAAGCCTATATCCCCACTAATATTTTTGTGGTTTAGAATATCTGTACTCATTAGATGGTTAGCAACCTACTACAATATCTGACCTTGAGCTCTTGAACCCTGTTTCTTTTTTTATAGCTTTGAAGAGCGTTTGGCTGCACAAAAGAGAGAGAGAGAGATGGCAACAGCTGAACTTGGATTCAAAAAGCCATTAAGCAAAGAGGAAAAAGTAATGAAGAAGAAAGAACGTCTGGCTGCTATTGGTAATTCAGCTGGTCTAATTTGTCTTGAAGTTTAGATTATCTGAATGTATGCATAAAACCATTATTGTCCATGAAATGAATCATATGAGAAGATAAAAAACAGATGAGTTATAGTGAAGGATATATTGTTTTGGCTATGGGTTATGGATTGTTGACTTATATCCAGTAGTACTCAAGTAGGTCAGGTGGAAAGTTATATATAGTTCGATATACTATACCTTTTGAACTTGGTTTTCTGATTGTTTAAAGTGATTTCATTCTTAAAGTTTGACATGAACTGTTGTGTAAACTATAAGAATTTTGCATGTCGGAACTTTCAGTACTTCCTTGGCTGTTTTTGTTCTATTAGTGCAATGCAAGTTTGGTCAAATGGAATTGATCATTCCTATTCCCATCCTGGTTAAGTTATTGGAATGGGAATGGACATTCAGGGTACAATTATGGGACATGTATTCCATGGCAGAAGTGATGGAATATGATTCCATTTCCCAACATGTTTTAAAATTGGCCCATCTCATCCGGCTTACCTGTTCGAGTGCCAAATATTTTTTGGATCAATATGTTTGTTTTAGACCACAAAAAGAAAAGGCTGAGCCCAAAAATTTGGTTGGCTCACACTGGGAAGGCCAAGTTTATTTTTGTTGCATTTTCTTAAATTCATAGCATGTGAAGCATAACAGAAGGAATGAAGTCATCATTTTATTTCTTTTTAGCAAACAACACATAGGAATAAAAATTTGATTACCATTCCCATTTCATCATTCCATCAAACCAAGCATGATTTATATTCCAGTAACATTTTTCAATCCCTTATCACTTACTTGTAGCTCTCATACTTTAAACAGGTGAGGATTTATTAGCCATTGCAGCAGACCAGCCCTTTCGGTTTCCTGCTACATTCACATTTGTTGTTAGAGCCTTCTCAGGTGAATATTGGGAGTTTAATGTGTTACTTCTATATGTTCTATGCCTATGACTGCAAGGTAACCAGTAATTACTTTTGTTGCAGTGTTGGATGGCATCGGAAAGGGCCTCGATCCTCGTTTTGATATTACAGAAATTGCCAGACCGTGAGTATTGTATTCATAGTTTATGATGTTTTAATTATTTTTAGACATTAAAATGTTTTAATTATATGCTTTTCATATCTAACATTGCAATCTTTCCCGGTCCTGCAGTTATGCTCTGGAGTTGTTAAGATTCCGTGAGGCAGGAGTTGAAGTTATCATAAAGGCAGTCACAAACTTCTTCCATGTTTGAAGTTAGGACAAGTATTATGATTTCCTTTCTCATATCTTTCTTCTAAATGTACAGGACTTGAGAAAGAGATGGGACAGACAATCTCAAGCATTTTACAATTTATTTAGACAGGCTGATAGGGTTGAAAAGCTTGCTGAAATCATCCAAAGATTGGTATGTATTGGATATTTGTAGACATAATTAGGTTGGATGCTATATTTAACATAACTTATGTTTGCTCCAATGAAACAAAAGAGTCACTTAACCATTTCCTGTGCGGGGATCTGGGAATATCTGTTTAGCAACTTTCAAACGCCTAACCAACGCGCACAAACAGTTATTTGTTTTATTTGCATCTTTTGTTTGTTCTGGAATTCTAGATCATATCCTCCTGCCCTTTGTTCTTGCATAGGAGCAAGGTGACCTAAAGCTCCGAGTCCGAACTTTGGAATCTGAGAGGGCATTCCAGCGTATTGCCACTGTCCAGAAGACAATAGGGAATGTGAGTAAATCTGACCTCTAACTAAGTTAATTTCTTGGGATTTGGTTTGAGTGATCGAGTCCATTTAAAATAGCCTGTTGTCATTTTCTGTAGCTATGCATGCCCTTCAAATAGTATTGATTGTAAAACTGTCTGCTTTTGTGCAAATAGACTTGCAACAACAACTCTAAATTATGGAAATGAAACGGATGCCTAGTCCTGCTCTGATGACATTGAACTACACTGGATAACCTTACCTGCCTTCAAATATTTGTATTTCTCCTTTTATTAGTTTGGGACGTTTGTGAGTGCCTTGTTTGTTTTTCATGTTTCGGGAAGGCATGAATCATTATTTTTCAAATTACTTAAAAAACGATAGAATATTCTTATCTTTCAAGAGATTTTTGAGTGAATAATGGATGTGTATAGTAAGTTGGCTCTTGACAGAAGTATATTCCACGCACGTAGTTATAAAGCATGTGCATGCTTTTTTAGAACGAAAACTTTGGATATATGTATGATATGTGTATATGACAAGAGATGAGAAAAGTTGGCCCGATAATGCATATTTATGTTGCCTTTTTGTCAATAGGCAATAGCTGCTGGGAGCCTAATAAATCTTGCAACAATTCTGTATCTGAACTCAATTAGGGTAAGCTGTTCTCATCTTATCTTTTTTGTGGTGATTTTCAATTCAATTAATTGATGGTGTGGTGGTAGTGGCACTTTTTCATTTGTAATTTTCACGCCACCTTTTTCAGGTGCCTGCCACTATAGCATATGTGTTCTGTGCAATATTTGGTTTTCAAGTGCTCTTTGGCATTGTGAAGATCAAGAAGCTAGATGAACGGGAAAGGCTGGTTACAGGGACTGCATAAGCAACTACTCAGTAATTTTCTTTTCTTTTTAAAAGTTTTTGGATGTTATATGTTGTGCTAAGATACTGTGCTAAATGTGAATTAGGTGTTCAAAAAGATTATTTCACCTATTTTTGACATGCCATTTTTTTCCGCATCATAGTAATTTTTTTTAAGCCTTGGACCTGGTGGATATGTGTTCTAGTTGTGCAAACAGCCTCTCATTCTTATGGGTAAGGTTGTGCACATTTTACCCATCCCAAAGACAAAAGATGGAGGAGGCTGGTGCAATGTGCTGTCCTTTTTATGTTCTTTGTTTTTTTTCCCTGCTCCCACTCTCTACGTTGCATAGATTGTAATCAAACCCCACTATGGTTGGGAACCTTGTGAATTGAATGCTTTTCTATAATTTAGTCTTAATTTGAAACTATTTTATGGTGAGTTTAAACATGCAACTTGCCAAATTTAGATGTGAGGAAATGGTACTTGATGGCATCACCCTGGTAACAGGCACAGTAGCATACTATGTTGACAGTGGCTATTCAACTTGTTTATGGTACAATTTTGAAACAGAATTAACAATTCACGTGGATAATAGGTCTTTTATTAGTACACATGGCCATGATCATCTATTGGTCCTTGAGCAAAGAAAAAAAACTGCTATTCTGGTAACACCCTTTACTTGTGTTCTATTTCTTTCTTTTTTATTTTAGTGTGATGATAACCTTAAAGCATAATCGTTGTAACAAGAGATAAATTCTCATTGTTTTCTACCCTGGGGAATTCAAGTGAGTATGAAATCCCACGTTGGTTAGGCAAAGGTTAAGTGGGGAAAATATAGATAAATGACTCAAATGCTCATTGCCTTAAGGTTTTAGGTTAAGATGGTCTAGCTCTTTTACTTAGCCCATTAATGTAGGTCTATATCCTCTGGGGCTCACTCTAGCTTCCCCACAAGTATTTAAGATGTTTTTATTGGGTAGAATATTTGCCAAGGGTTCAGTCACAACCAAGTTGTAGATGGAGCATTTAAGAAGACTTTGGTTGCTAAATCCTATCTTTAGGGGGAGCATACATATTTGGATTTACACTTTGAGAGGAAGAATGTTAGAAATTCCAGTGAGTGAAGAAGCCTACACTGATTAATAATGGGTTACACTGACGATAACAAATTTTTGAGTGAAAAGATTCATATACTCTTATCTTGAAGTTTTGGGTCTAGATGTAGTATCCCACCATTGCAACCTTCTTCCTAATCCATTAATGGAGATCTACATCTACCTGCTTTTTGGATCAACAAAGTGTTATTTAAGGGGTTGCAGGATCTTAGCGACTGACAGATAAATGCAAATTCTGATGTTTACCTCTTAATTTCAACTCAAAGTATGTTAATGCGGGTCTATGCATTCTAGTCTCTCTATTGTATTTGTAGGGATTTTGGTTCGTTGGCTCTCTTCTCCTTCTGGGTAACTGAAATTTAGGGAAATTCAAATTTCAAAAACCTTATTTCTTGTTATGATCAATTAAATATAATTGTGTGAAAATTCTTAGATTTCTTGACATCATATATTCTCATGTAATATGATGTTCGTACACCAAGTATGAGCATCTTGTGTGTGTCAGAAATCTTAAACATGTAATTCTAATTTGCAGAGTCAGTTACATAATTGAGATACAAATACGGGCTTACCTGGTAAATGGGTTGATATATGTTTGTAGTTCTTATTGAACGTTGTTTTGGGTTCTTGGCATGCTGCCATGATCCATGTACTTATATTTCTTTCGTTTGATCCATTGCAGATTTAGGATGGACATGTGCCTTTTGTTACGGTCATGATAACAAGATACAAGCCAACCTCCGGGTCTCAAAAATGATTTGGAGCTCAGACTAAGGTCTAACATCTTGAAATACATCAGCATGTGCCAGGGCTGGCAGGCATGCTGGAGGCCATTGTTCTCGTTTGCTTTGCTAAAGTGGTCGGGCTAAGGTAACCAATTGGCGAGCCACATTTTTGTCATTAACACGACCCCGATAGGACCTCGTTGCAAAATTTTATTATCTAATAACATTTATTAGTGTTTTTTTCTTACCTCATCCATATTGTAAATTTTATAGGCATTAGTGTAGCGTTTATTGTTGTAATCACCATATTGTATGGTGGAGCTTCCAGTATAGTTTGACAGCAAGAAGCTTTACTTGTAACTGACGTACATAAATTTGTCCAATGAAGATACAAATGTAAGTATTTGTTATAGATATGATGGATGTCAGAAAATTCAGTTTTTACGGTTTCTGTTTCTTGGCCTGAGCCTCTAATTAGGTTCACAATTGTGCAATCGCATCAAATGATTTTCTTCGGTAGCTCTTTTTATGTGTACTCTTCTCTGATATGTTCTACTCACACTCTTTTATAGATATTAATATGGTAATGCACCAAGAAAAATAATAATAGAAGAGATGATCATGGGATAGGTAAATATTGAGAATTTTTATTTTAGTACTAGATCATACTTTACTGGACGTTTTTATAAAGAATAGCGATTTAATAAGACATCCACATGAGCATGCTCTGTTAACTTCATATTATGAACTGTTCTCTATTTTAATATGGTTAATGTTTAAGGTCTAATATAAGAATGTTAGAAATTAATTATATTCGAATAAACTACCATTTAATTTTGTTAGCGCTTTTTATATTACATGTTACTGAAACAATAGAGAATAAAATTTTAAAACTTATTGACGCGTTCTTTATTTTACTTGATAACTAATTAGTAAAAGCAAAAGCTTCTGAAGGATCAGTTAGTCTGAAACTCTCAGCAATGATCTACAAAATAATCCCAATCTCAGCATCGCAAGTCATCTTTATTGCGAATTAGTTCAATAACACACTTCTTTATTATGGAGAAATCTCATGCGAGTCATACAGTCAGTCATAAAATTTACTTAGTAGTGAAAAATGTTGCTAGCATTTGTAATTGATGAGCCAAGCCAACTCTAATCGAGAAGACAGATACAGCTTTACTACTCAAATACCACTGAACTGCAAAAAGTGTCTAACTGCCAAAGAAACAACATCATCACTAATGTTATGAACCAGTAAACAATAAATAAAAAGTTATAGATCCTTTACAATCGTCAATGCGGCTAGCTTAGATTTGGACAAGCTGTAATGAATTCAACAACATCAACACATTATCCCCCAGAAGAATTCCTCTTACTACAAGACAAGCAACGAGGCTAAACTTCAACATCTAAGGCATGGAGTTGGTATAGACATAATCTTCATTCTCTAATACACTTTCTTCCGACCCACTCCTTTCTTCCTTGCATTCACCCCTTTGCTTTTCACAGCCACCTGTCTGCATAATTAAATCTAGTTATTCCCAGAGAAAAACATTGATCAAACCCTATTCACATCTCCATGTATCATTTGTGAGAGTATTTACGAGTTTCATTACAATTGAATTTATTCAGAGAATGATAATGTATTACAAAATTTGTTGATTTTTATAGTAATTAAAAAACATAACAATGATCATTCATGATAGATTGATATATATTGTTACTAGCAGTACACAAAGATTACACTCTTAACCTATTCCCATAAATCAAGTCAAAATAACACAGTCATCAAGATGTAGATAGATTACAGAGGAGAGATTCAAACTCACAATAGTTGCAGAACTCCCAGAAGCCACAACTCCTTTGCTGATAAGTGCTTCCCCTTGAAAAACATACATGACATTGAAGGTAAACATCAGAAATAGAAACAAAGCAGGTATGAACAATTTCATTGTATTGGACATAGCTACCCAGCCAACCTATTCAAAACTTGTAGGGTTTATATATATATTTATGTGTGTGTGCTCGCAGAAGTAGAAAGGAAGGAGTAGTTATAGTAACAAGGAATAGAGGTTTTGAAAATTGAGGCGACAGCATTGACACGACGTTGATAGTTGACGTTATTTATTGATATAATGTATATTGAATGAAGGGTGTTTCAGCATTCTCTTTGTCCTGTCCCCGGATTCCTCGGCAACATAGCTCGATTCTCAAGAACTGGGTTGGATGATCTTGCTGTTTTCTCACATGAAATGTATATATAAAGCGACCCAACACAGGTAAGAGAACAGATCCCACGTAAGACTAAGGATCTGCCACGTTACAAAACTCTATTAAATGTTTTATTATTTAACCTATTTTAGCCATCAATCATCACATTAATCCACCTTCTAACTCAAATAATAATTTTCATTTAGAGTTTTTCTACCAATTCTTCAGAACCACCTCTTGTAACTTCGAAGCTTTGCACATTAATTATCAGAGTTAAGAGTTAATCCTTAATGTTAGCGCAATTGGTACGTGGTTTTTTTTTGTTGTTGATAATCTTAAAGGATTTTTTTATAGGACAATCTTAACGATATAATAGTTGATAGTGCTCAATCTTGAAATCTAAACTTCTGTGTATGTCTTCAACCAAAATAACTTAAAAGTCACGTTAGACACCATCTTGTGGAATGCTTTTAATAATGAATTCGCCAAAGCTTAGGTGTTTGCAAAATCACTACTAGATATAATATTTAAGTGTTTTCAATATTAAAAAAAGATGTATGTTCAATAATTTACTATTATAATATTTATTCTTTAATAAGACTTTTTTGGAATATTTTATTTAACGAGAATATGTTTAAAGAGTTTTTTTTTTTTCATCAATCTATAATTTTTTTTCTATATTTTCAAAATTGAATTTCAATATTTTTTTTTTTAAAAATGGTTAAAAGTTAAAAGTAGCCGTGTATCACAACATAAATTGATTATCTTCTAATGTAAAATATAATTTAATTGTTCAAAAGATTTATTTATTATAAATTTTTTAACCATAGGAGAATTCATACATTACAAAGTATTTATTTATTATAAATTTTAGTCCAATAAATAAACATCTATCTTGCAAATTATATATATGCTAAAATCACTATGTATATGCTAAAATTATTGATAAAGAGTTCTTTTAACCTTCTATTTTTAATAGTTCTTTTTTAAAAAAAAAAATGAGTATTTGAGTCGTGTATAAATAAAGAAAATATCAAACTTAGAAATGCTTTATTGAACATCTTACGTAAAATATAGATATATCAAATTATAATATATAAATTGAATCAAACATTATCTTACCAATAAATTTTATACGGATAAAATATATTTTTTAATGATATTTCTTCATAAGTAAATATTTGTAAAAGTTAATTTTTACTTTTTATTTCTAATAAAAAACCGAAAAATATAAATAAAATAAACAGTATTTAAAAGAGGTCTTAAAACACGAAAGTCTTTAAAACCAAATGAATCTAACATGTTTACAAAAAAAAAAAAAAATTAAAAACTGAAAATCAATAAAAAAAATGATTTTTCTTTTTTTGGATCCATTTTTCTAATCAAGTGGTTTGATGGCTTGAAAATAAAATTTTAAAGTTAATTAACAACTAATAAACATACATATTTCTTAAATGTGATCCTACAATTCCCTTTCTTTTGTGTTGTTACTTACGTTGGACCTCAACATTTGAGCGCGTAATAAATAGGTAGCGTTTATGTATGATGTTGTTGGGTTGTTGGGGGAAAGAAGTGTTGTGTGGAAAGAAGAGCAATGAGAAATGGTAAGGCATTACAGTGGTGGTGTGACTTCATGCATCAACCGTTCATGGACCCTTTTCACTTGCAACTCCAACATAAGACACCTTGTCAATCAGGGCAATGCCCACAACGCCCTTCTTCTCTTTCGCCACATGAAGCGAAATGCCCTCACACCCAACAACTCCACCTTCCCCTTCCTCTTAAAAGCATGCGCCAAACTTTCCCATCTCCTAAACTCCAAAATCATCCATGCCCACGTCCTCAAATCCCGCTTCCAATCCAATATCTACGTACAAACCGCAATGGTTGATATGTATGTCAAGTGTGGTCAGTTGGAAGACGCACACAATGTGTTTGTTGAAATGCCCGTCAGGGACATTGCTTCTTGGAATGCAATGCTGTTGGGTTTTGCTCACTCTGGCTTTCTTGATAGGCTGTCTTGTCTTCTACGTCAGATGAGGCTTTCGGGGATTCGTCCCGATTCAGTTACTGTCTTGCTACTCATTGACGCCATTTTGCGCGTGAGAAGTCTGAGCTTTTTGGGTGCAGTTCACTCCTTTGGGGTTCGAATTGGTATTCACGATGATCTTTCCGTGGCTAACACTTTGGTTGCTGGATATGCCAAGTGTGGTGACTTGGGCTCGGCAGAGATGGTGTTTGATGAAATTGACACTGGTCTGAGGTCTGTTGTGTCCTGGAATTCTATGATTGCAGCATATGCGAAATTTGAAAAGCATGTCAAGGCTGTTGTTTGTTACAAAGGGATGCTAGATGGTGCGTTTGCCCCGGACATTAGCACAATTCTCAATTTGCTTTCGTCATGCGTGCAACCTAAGGCACTGTTTCATGGTTTGCTAGTACATTCTCATGGAGTTAAGTTGGGTTGTGATTCTGATGTTTGTGTGGTGAATACTCTTATTTGTATGTACTCCAAAGGTGGGGATGTTCATTCGGCGAGATTTTTGTTTGATTGCATGGCTGACCAAACTTGTGTATCCTGGACTGTAATGATCAGTGGGTACGCTGAGAAAGGGTTTATGAGTGAGGCACTGACCCTGTTTAATGCAATGGAAACAGCTGGTGAGAAACCGGATTTGGTTACTGTGCTTGCTTTGATTTCAGGTTGTGGCCAGACGGGGGCGCTTGAACTCGGAAAATGGGTTGACAATTACTCTGTCAACAAAGGATTAAAAGATAATGTTGTAGTTTGTAACGCACTAATTGACATGTATGCCAAGTGTGGATCTTTTAGTGATGCTAAGGAGGTGTTCTGTGGCATGGTTAACAGAACTGTCGTCTCCTGGACAACCATGATTACTGCCTATGCTTTGAATGGAGATGTTAAAGATGCTTTGGACCTATTTTTTATGATGTTAGAAACGGGGCTAAAACCAAACCACATAACATTTCTTGCTGTTCTCCAAGCTTGTGCGCATGGAGGTTTACTAGAAAGCGGATTGGAGTGCTTCAACATGATGACACAAAAGTACGGCATAAGCCCAGGTATAGACCATTATTCTTGTATGGTTGATCTTCTTGGTCGTAAAGGACATCTCACAGAAGCTTTAGAGATTATTAAAAGTATGCCTTCTAAACCTGATGCTGGCATATGGAGTGCATTGCTCTCTGCTTGCAAACTTCATGATAAGATGGAGATGGGTAAGTACGTGTTTGAACAGCTATTTGAATTGGAGCCCCAAGTGGCAGTTCCGTATGTGGAGATGGCTAATATATATGCATCAGCTGAAATGTGGGATGGAGTTGCAGATATTAGAAGGAAGATGAAATGTCTTAAACTGAGGAAATCTCCTGGGCAAAGTATTATTCAAGTGAATGGGAGATCTACTATATTTACAGTTGAGAATAGGGATCACCCTCAAACCTTGTGTATATATGATATGTTAGATGGCTTGACTTCTCATTCTAAAAAGTATTATGTAGAGGAAATTGTTGAAAGTTGGGAGTGAAGATATATGCAAAGAAAGAGAGTATGTCTATAGAGATTTGTCAGTAGATTAGTTTAGTACTGATTTAAAATTGCCCATGCATTCACCATCACCCTTGACCTTTTAGGAATGAAAATGTCTCCAATCATGCAATCTTCCCTGGACTGGTGTGCTATTAGCAACGGAGCCACTGGATGCAGTCTCGGGCTTTCCTTTATGACGTCCAAATACTCTAACTTTTCTAAGTCTGATTCCTCCACTTTCCTCTTCATACCCACCACGCTTTCCAATTCCATTCGAAGTTTCTTCATCACCCTTGGATTCTTTAGCAGCTCCGAAAGTGTCCACTCTATTGCTGTAGCAGAAATATCTATTGAACCAACCAACAACATATCCTTTAACAAAAAAAAAAAAAGGCGTGAAAGCGGAGTGATAGTATATATGACAGGCGCTTCTAAACTGGTATTAGTCCATCTGATATGGCATTGTGAATAAGAAAAGATAAAAACAGCTAGATGAAGATAAAATTCATTCTTAAGGCTCTATTCATTTATTAGAGGAATATACAGTCAGTATATTCACCTGAATACAGGCGGAGGAGTCCTCGATCGAAAGGCATACAAGTCAAGAGTCACCATTAACCGAACATAGGCTGGATACTTGAAACGACAAGCGAAGGTTAAATATTATTATCTTTTATCACTGCCAAGTCCATCTATACCGACAACAGTAGCAGTTTGGAAAACTACAAACTGGACAATTGATCCCACATGTACATTGCTTTCAACCCCCGTAAATAACGCAACGCTCAACCTGAAAGGTACCTTATCAAACCCCATTAGCTTTTGTAAGTACTTCTTCCGCCACAGTCAAAGACCAAACACCGGATATCGACATATCGACGTTTGATCGTAAAGAAGACCTCTTCAAGGCCCATACAAGAACACCTTCAATATTTGAAACAATAACATGATTTGCAAATGGACTTAAGTTTGATGTCTTTATTGTTCTGGATACAATTAATAAATTTTCGTTTTATACAAAGTCTTAAGATAATAAAAGTAGATTGTGAAATAGTGGTGTCATTCTCTATACAAATTCGATGAAGTTCTCCACTTTGAAAGATGAAACATTTTTGTGGGATGGGATGAATGCCTAACTATGGTGTCATTGAAAATATTATACCTAGTTTTATGTACCTATTCTTAAATGTAAATGGGATAATAATAAGATTGATGCGAAAATTGATGAACTAAGAATGATGTTGGCTGTTTTTTTTTTTTTTTTTTTTTAATGATAGGATATCAGAACAAACTATTAGTCATAACATATTAAGCTTCACGAATGTTTTATGTCAAAGATAATACATTCTAATACTAGTTTATTATTTTCATGAAAGCAAAAACAAGATTACGCTCATAAAAATCAACAGTCCATTCTTAAGATTAATACACTCCATCATAAAAGTGATGACTAATTATCATGATGATATTTTAGATAACAAACATATCACAAATATATATTTAATTTTTTTAAAATGGATTAATTTTAATTTTGATTCTTAAAAGAAAAAGATAGTATTAGAACTTATAAGGTGCAGAGGTAACCTCAGCATTCACCGCTTTGGAAGTCTTTTATTCAAGAGCATAGTGTGAATGTTGTAAGTGATTAAAGAGAATGTAATTATTCATTTATTCACGAGCAACAACATAAGGGTAGTGCAGTATGCCTATAAGAGGAAGAAAGATTTGTCTGTGTTAACCTTGTGACCAGTAGACAACGAACTGTAGTAACTTAGTGTTACTTTAACACTACTGTTTAATCTTTACACCTATATAACATTAATATATATTACTATTTTATAATAATATAATATTTTATTAATTAAATTTAATGTCAAATGAAAGTATAGGATAAACAGTAATGTCAAATTACTGTTTTATGTATAAAAATTAGGCATATTAAAATTATACTTAATTTAAATATATTATTTTGGTCCTAAAATTATTGATCAACATCAATCAGTGCAAGAAATTATTTATTCTTTCTCTCTCTAGAACTATAAATTTTTATTTTTAGTATTATTAAAGAAAAGTCAATCATCATTTGAAGAAACATTTACTTCCTTTGTATTATCAGTTATATTTTTTTAATTCCTAATAAAAATATGTTTTTCAAAATAAATATCAAGAACTAAAAATAGTTATTTCAAATTTTGAAGTAAATAAAACTAATTCTTTTACAAAGATAAAAAATAATTTTCTAAAAAAATAAATTTGGTTAATTTTATAAGAACTGAGAATAGCGATTTTGAAATTAGAAAGATAAAAAAACAAATAAACAAAATTACAGAAATCAAAACTAAAATTCACTTATTTTGAAAAGCACTTAAAATGTATTTAAATTGATTTATAATAAACTGGAGAAAATATGTCCTTATTTCTATGCCCTCTTTTTTGTTTTTGTTTTGTTTAAATGGATGTAAAGTTATACCAATTAGCTTGTAACGGAATTAACATAGTATTGATTTTGGATTCAATTTGCTTATTTCAATACTTATATTCAATCCATGGTTACGCCTAACTATCAATGCATTATGGTTAGTTAAACATTTAGTGCTGCTGTGACAAATCTCTAAAAATAGGAAAATAATGGTCATCCACTACCAAACAACTAACCAATTCTGAAAAATAGACAAAAGATAAATGGTGACCAACATAGTTATTTATTAAAAATAAAAGAAAGTAAATATGTATTTAAAAATTAAAAAAATATAAATACTCTTTTTAAAAAATATAAAAAAAAATGAATATCCATTTGAAAATTTTGAAGAAATGTTAAATATATTTAACATAATGTCAAGAGAAAATAAATGCAATTGTTTTCTAATATATAATCAATGAATTGTAAATACATCATAATTTTTTTTTTCTTTTTAAAGAGTGACTTTAAACGTATGGTATGAATATATTTGTTTAATAAATAATAATAGTGTTTAAAAAAGTGGGCCACGATCCGTCCCTGGCGATTATTCAACGGTCACGTGTCGGGAATACTCATAAGTTGATAAAAAAACAACATTAACATCAAAATTTCATGAAAAAAAAATCATATTTAATTAATATAGGAGATAAGATTTATTATAAATTTAGTTATTTTTTATAGAGGAGAAGGTGGTGGGGAAAAAATATACGTAAAGCGTTAAAATAAATGAAAGGAAACATAAATTTTAAAATTAAAGTTTAAATAGTAGTGAAGATGAGTTTACAATTAAGGGAAAAAAACAACAAGATTATAATAAAGTTTAAAGTAGTAACAAAACTGAATGAAAAATGGAGATTTATTATCTTTTATTAAAGAATAATATGTTTAGCAATGAAAAATAAACACGGAGAAAAATGTACTCAATAAATTGGCTGGCATAAAAAGCGAAACTCTCACAAAACATTCATAGGAATGAGATTTGGGCTGCACAAATGTAACCTATACTCTTTTATTGACAAATCGTAATAAAAAAATACACTCGCAGGAAGATACTGGTCCTGATATTTTATGCCCCACGCGAATTATTAAATAAAGACCTTAGGGTATAAAATATCCGATTAATTGAAGGTTATCTTTTACAATTTTTTTTTTCCGATTACTTATGTGACGTTTTTGTCATTTCATTTATGGCATTTGAAATAAAATACATAAATATATCACACCATTGCATTCGCTCGAATAATTAATCCCATCCTTTTCACTTATATAATTTTTATTTAATTATATAAATTTTCATGAGAATCTATTTCTTTTAGAAAACGACAAAAAACACCTTGTAGCTAAGCAGAAGACCCGCTGAAATGCTTGGTGCAAGAAACGACCATACATAAAACAAAAGCAACAAAAAAAAAATGTGCTCAAGCAATTGTAGGCCACCTTGGCTACGAAATATGAGGCATTTATAGTAAAAAATATAGAAAGACAAATTACATTTATTGCATAGATAATGTGTCCTTTTTTTTATTGATTTAGTATGCATAATGTTGGCACCACGTTTTGTTCTCTTGGTCAATCACTCTGACCGTGAAGGCGTTGAGTGGGAATGGCAAGAAGATGATTGGCCCTAGGCATTGAGAGTCCAAACTCCTCTGTCATATCCAACTCACATGCTAACATCTCATTTGGTAGCTTCCAATCAAAACAATGAACAAGTTGAGCCACTGTTAAACGAATCATGGTTAGACCCATTTGTAGTCCTGGACATCCCCTTCTGCCAGACCCAAACGGTATCAGTTGAAAGTCAGACCCTCTCACATCTATGCTGCTTCCCTCAAATCTCTCTGGCCAGAACTTCTCTGCCTCTTTCCACGCACTTGGCTCTCTCATAATTGTCCAGGCATTCACTATCACTCTTGAGTCTTTAGGAATGAAAAACTCTCCAACCATGCAATCTTCCATGGACTGGTGCGGTATCAGCAACGGTGCCACTGGATGCAGCCTCATGCTTTCCTTTATCACCATGTCCAAATACTCTAACTTCTCTAAGTCTGATTCCTCCACCCTCCTCTTCATGCCCACCACGCTTTCCAATTCCATTTGGACTTTCTTCATCACATCCGGATTCCTTATCAGCTCCGAAAGTGTCCACTCTATTGCTGTACCAGAAGTATCTATTGAACCAACCAACATATCCTTTACAAAAAAAAAGGCGTGAAAGAAGAGTTAGAGTATATATCACTGGCGCTTCTAAACTGGTATCAGTCTAACTGATATGGCACTGTGAATAAGAAAATATAAGAACAGCTAGATAAAATTCATTTTTAGCCTCTGTTCAATTATTAGAGGAATATATAGTCACTATGATGGCAAATCATTGGTTCCCTGCAGAAATCATCGGACTAGATTGCTAACACCAACTCATTAATTAGTACTTTGGGATGCAGAGTTCATGTCAAACATTTGATCCAAGTAAATGTCTGACTTTGATTTAAAAGAAATCTCTTCCCTTACCAGCAATATGGCTTTGATATTGGGCCTTTCAACGCAGTACTCCAATTCTTCAGTGCCAGCAAATCCCAACATGACGTCCACAAAATCCTTCACCTCCTCTTCCCCCTTCTCTGATTGAATGTGCTCATCAATAATTTTGTCGAAGAATTCATCAAAGATCTTGTGGATCACCTTCATACGCTTGATTAGCCCTTGAAGGTCAAGCTTAGCGATGTAGGGAATGTAATCTCCTATGTTAGGAGTTGCTGCCAAGTACATTATCTCTTGCAGCACAGCCTTGAAGCCCTTCTGACCCAAGTCCTGGTCCGTGTACTTCTTCCCTAAAACCATTCTGCAAGCAGTGTCTGCACTGAGTGCTGTCACTTTGGCGCTGAGATCCACCAC